>Ga0310690_10011006_pt1 | contig 11198 bp, 10 predicted proteins | sample AusTroGonzalo_MG_2_FD_207661 | JGI IMG/M metagenome (GOLD analysis project Ga0310690, IMG submission 207661) | Bovine rumen microbial communities from tropical cattle in Woodstock, Queensland, Australia - Gonzalo_04 (v2) (version 2) | ecosystem: Host-associated > Mammals > Digestive system >...
AAAGGAGGCATCGTGTAGTTATACTTTTCGCACGCTTCGACAAATCTCGGATCGTTAATGAACATCTGAGCCAGATCGAGATCCCTGGAATTCATATAAGCTTCGTCAAAATAAACATTTCCGAAAATATGATCCGGATGACCATGCGTATTGACCAGTATGATGGGCTTATCCGTAAACTCCCTGATATAGCTCCTGATGTCCGTAAAGCCGTTCATGGTGTCTATGACCAGAACCTTCTCATCACCTTCAACTATGTATCCGGTAGCCCTGTGGCCTTCATCCATAAGGTGCAGCCAAGGCTTAAGTTTTGTAGCGAATAATTCGAGTTTTTCTTCCATATTTTCCATATCGTCCCCACTAACATGAATCTAAAGTAAAGTCATTATACATCAGAGATGCTGCAACATTTCTGCCTTCTCGCCTGTTTATAGGACAGAATGAAAAAATACGGAGGGCATGTAAATGAAGATCACACAGTCCAGAGATTATAAGAAGCCGCTTTACGCAATCGGCATTGCAGCAGCACTTACGGCAGTCGCAGTTACCGGATGCGGTGGAAGCAAACCGGTTCAATACGCAGGCGAATTACAGCCCGAAACAGAAATATCAGAAGAGGTTGCAGCTCCGGAAAATTAACCGAATTATTTGATCTTGTTGCCGTCTTTGAAGGCTTCACCGACTACTTCTCCAAGTCCGATATAAGTGTTGTTTATCGGATCGAAAGTGATCGGCTTAAGCTTCTTGGGATCTACCTTGCCGTCCGTAAGGACGCTCTCATCAGCTGAGACATTGACTATCTCACCTACAAGGATTCCGTCATTAAAGCTCTTGACTCTGCACTCCAATGCCATCGGGAGTTCGTCAATAAGAGGCGCGTCAACGAATTCGCTCTTCGTGGCGTGGAAGCCGGCCTTAGCAAACTTATCCGGTACTTTTCTTCCTGATTCTATTCCGACATAGTCACAGGGGACGACCTGGTCTTCTGTTGCCATGCTGACCGTGAAAGCTTTTCGGACCGCGAGATTATCCGTGGTCTTATGCTCGCCTAAGCTTACCGTGATCTCCTTATAATCGGTGGTGATTCCCCATGCAGCATTCATCGCATTGGGAACGCCGTTCTCATCGTATGTAGCGATAATGAGTACGGGCTGCGGATACATTACAGGCTTCGCGCCAAAGTTCTTTCTGCTCATGGTTTATCTCCTTTGTAATTATTCTTCGATATAAGCTGCTGTCTCTTCCAGATTCCTCTCTGCCATCTTTGCCATAACAAGGATATAGATGGGCATTACGATTCCGACAAAAGCATCTAATATCGTATAAACGGTTTGGAATTTAGTGAAGTTGTTCAGCTGTTCAATATAAATCCTTTCTGCATCTGATCCGCCACGCAGGCAGGCTGCATAAAAGACAATGCTTACAATCGTAAAGATAAGACCCCAGCAATAAGTAATGAGCCTGATGATCCACATATGTGGAATGATCTTCTCGTTTTTTCTGTTCTTGTAAAATACAACGATCAGAATGATTGAAGTAACAGTTCCCGTTACCAGTGAAGTAACGCCAGTTGAAAGACCCGTACCTGCTATGAGCATCATTTCACCGCCTATACGGCTTAAGACAGCCATAAAAGCGATACGGGAAACCGCATTGACTACAGGCTGGGCAAACAGCGGGAAATATATCCATTTGCACCCATAGTTCTTATGAATGAACAAGCAGATACATAAAATACTGAAAAGCGTAGATACGGCTGCCACAACATTGCTTGCGGAACTGATCTTTCCGACCGTCTCAGGAGTGGGGTTGAGATAACGGACGACAAAACAAGCCTGCTGAATGATTCCGATAATACCGTTAACGCCAAAACTGAGACCTAAGATCTTAACTGACTTGGTCTTGCCTGAAACAATAATGAAGCCGATGACCGCCGCAGTTAAATCAGCAGCAAAGCCGGCTAAAACCATTAAAAATATCATTGGATGAATACCCAAAAACATAATACATAATCCCCCTTTATCCGCGGATTATTATATCACTTTTTACCGCTCACCAATTCTTCACTGAACTCGAAAAGCCTCTTGGCAAGCTCCATGTCTTTGGAACGCTTCGAAGATTTGGCAATCTTGCATTTATAGAAATACTCGCCGGTAATATCCGATACGGAATCGTCAGAAGCTAAGAATACTGCAGTCCTTGCGCCCTGTTCCGGAGTCTGGAAGAATGGCTTTAAAAGGCCTGTTACTGTCTTGCCGAAGCCGGTCTGACGGTCGATTCCGATATTGGTTGCAACAGCTCCCGGATGGCAGCAGTTGACCGTTATTCCCCTGTCCTTTACGCGGCGCGCGAGTTCTCTCGTGAAAAGAACATTTGCGAGCTTGCTCTGCGAATACGCCTTGATGACGTTAAACCCTTTAGTGAGATTGATATCGTCGAAATGAATCTTGCCTGTCTTGTGAGCACCCGATGCAACATTGACGATCCTGCCGCCCTCACCCATGAGGTCCAGAATGCTCATCGTTAGAAGGAAATGTCCGATGTGGTTAATACCAAACTGCCTCTCCAAACCTTCCTTTGTCTCCTGCCTGTCGAGAGAGATAAAACCTGCGTTGTTGACCAGGATATCTATGTGGCTGTTATTCTCCCTAACCTTTTCCGCGAAGGCTCTTATGGAACTGTAATCGCCAAGATCACATAAGATCAGTTCGAGATCGCGGGGCTTATCTTGAGTCAGTTTTTCCACTGCCTCACGGCCCCTTTTTTCGCTCCTGCAGAGCATGATGACCTTGGCGCCCATGTCGCTTAATGCTTTCACGGTAGCCATGCCCATGCCGGAATTTGCTCCGGTCACGATCGCTGTCCTGTCCTTCAACATATCATTCATATATGATTATTATAGTCACAAAGCCCTGTAAATGTATGCAAAAATCCCAATTTATCAAGGCAGTTTTATGTTCTTGTAACTTATGGCAGATATAATGTAAGTGGTTGGAAATTTTCATGAATAAGAGAAAGGAATTGCGGTATGAGTACAGTTGAGAAGTCTTTCTACAAGGGTGAAGTTATTGTCAAAGAGGGTGACATTGGCGACAGCTTTTTCCGCCTGATTGAGGGAAAAGCAAGCGTTTATGCAGACTGGGACAAAAAGGACCAGGAACCGTTCCGTATCGCACTCCTTGATACGGGAGAATACTTCGGCGAGATGGCAATAATCGACGCATATCCCAGAAACGCTACTATCGTAGCCGTCGGCAATGTGCGCGTAATCGAGATCCCCAAAGATGACCTGACCACATATTTCCAGGAAAATCCCGACCAGATCTTAGAGCTCATGAAGCACCTGGGCAGAAGAGTCCAGGCCATGACCAACGACTATAACGAGGCTAAGGCTCTCCTCAAGGAAGTCCGTGAGGCTGAAGCGAGCAAGAAAAAGTCCCTGTTCTCCAGGATCAAAAAGCACGTTGACATGTACGAGAGCAACAAGGAATACGTAACTCCTCCGAGTGCAGAAGCAATCAATGAAGCTTTCGAATCGATCACGGATGAAGGAACCGGCGACATCCAGAATTACGATACGAATTCCATCGTCTACGAAGAAGGCGCTCTTGAAAACTGCATGTACATCTTAAGAAGCGGCACGATCGGAATGTATAACAAGGACAAGGATAAGGTATCTGAGCTCCAGCCCGTATCCCTGTTCGGTGAACTCGGCATGCTGACAGGCGCAGCAAGAGACCTCACTGCCGTTTCCGAATCCGATGACACATATGTCGAGCTCATCACACCGGAGTATCTGGAGACCATTTTCCTCTCCTGCCCCGTAAAGATCGAGCTGATCTTAAAGCAGCTCTCATACCGCCTGAGAGTGCTCAACATCGATGTTATCAACACATGCAAAGAGATAACGGAACTTTATAACAAGAAGTAATTTCTAACGGGAAGTTTTGAATAAATTGAAGGGGTTGCCTCGCATGAGACAACCCCGAATCATTTGTGTTTACTTACACTCAACGCCTTCTTTTTTGCAGATACGCCATGCGGCATATTTTCCCTGTGCGGTTGCCGGCGGGAGTCCGCCTGAACCCATGATTAATCCTCCGCCAGCACGATAAGGCTGTCTTCGCCGTCAAGATCGATCTCGTCTGTGAGATTAGGATTGAAGGTGCTCTCGTAAGTGTCGTGACGCAGGTAACCTAAGAGAGTGTAATTGTTAGACAACGCGATGCTTCTAAGCTGCTGGGTCGTGTGGATGCCGTTGATGCCGAAATCCTTGGCTTTCTTGAGGCGGAGCTCGTTACCGTCGTTGTCCAGGATCTCTTTAATGAGAGGTGTGAGTTCATAGTTCTCTGAGAGCTGGGCGAGGAAGAGTGAGGACATGTTCGAAGATGCAACATAGTCCATGTGCTCGTCTTCCCTGATGAGGTTGAGGTTAGCCTTCTTGCACATTTCGGCGGTGATGTTGAACTTGAGGCCGAGTTTTGTACGGATGTCTCTGAACCTCATAATGCGGAAGATACTCTGGATATCGGCGTCTTCGTCATCCATCGTGTAATCGCTTAAGAGAACAATGTGATGGACTTCCTGTGCGAGTTTCGTCATGTTCTCGACTTCGTCGATGTCATCTTCCAGGATGGTGATCTTGCGGTCCTTAAACCTTGAGGCAACCTTCATTACTGCATCCTTCTTGGAAGCAGGGATGCCTGCAACGATAACTTCGGAGATCTCATCGAGCATCTCTTCGTAGACAGTCCTGAATGAGGAATTGTAGCCGATTATTGCAACCGTTCTGTCTGTATCGGAAGATTCATACTTCGCCGCGGGAAGATCCTTGCAGTCAACATTTGTAAGGACACCTGAATCGCGTTCTTCGGCAAATACGATTATGCGGTCGCCCTCTTCTATCTTTACGGACTTGCCGGGATTTACCATGACATTGCCGTCGTGGATCAATCCGACCGGAACTGCTTTATCGAGTCTTAATGTAAGTTCTTCATATGTGAGACCAGTAACATCCTCGATCACGGTCGAATAGAACTCGCTGCCGTCGAATGCGAACACTTCTCTGAACGCATCGGAAAGGCCTGTCTGCGTGCATGAGATGGCCAGCATTTTCGCGATCGTGTTATGCATCTGTATTGTAGTGACGTTGTGCCTTGCGGCGATTGTATCAGGAAACTGGTATTCGTTCTTGGATACAAGGGCACTGACGCGGACGTTCTCGTTGTCTGTGCTGTTGATCAGGAGCGAGACTGCAAGAAGCACCTTGATTGTCTTCTTGTCGTCCATCGGACTTATGAGAATGTGCCTGCTGGTTGCGGGCGAGACCTTCCCGATTGACTGGGGATCGAAAATATCGATCGTGCGGAAAATGATCTTAACGTTCTTAGGCACATCGATATTGTCGTAAACTGCTTCGCGCATTTCCTCGCTGCTCGTATCACTGCCGATAACGATGGTGCGCTTCTTGGTGCCGGCAGCAAGAACGATCTGCTTGATCAGAGTATATTCACCGGGAGTAAAGCCCAGGATTATGATGTGATCCTTTTCGAGAACAGTGGATTTGCTTTCTTTGAGGCCTTCGATATATTCTTCGATCGCTGTCGTGAAGATACCGATGAGGACGCTGGTAATGAGCAAGCCGATGATGGCGGCGATTGCCATTATGACGAGATATCCGATAGAGCCGTCACCGTCAGAATAGTACGGCATCCACGCATTGATTATCGTCGCAAAACTGTCCCAGAAAACATCGACGCCGTTAGCTTCGCTGTAACCGAAAGCAACGAGCAGAACTGTGATCAGGGCAATACCCAGAACAGATACTATCGCAAGCAGTCTGATAAGGTCCGAAGTGCCTTTGGACATGCGCGAATCGAACCAGTAAGCTAATCTCTCTTTAAATGAAGGCTTCATAGACCACACCTCATGATAAACGGTATGGTTTCATTTTATCGTAATTGGGTTGAAGTCCAAAATTGCAGATAAAAATGGCCGCCCCGTAATGAGACAGCCTTATTATCTTTACTTGCACTCCACGCCTTCTTTTTTGCAGATACGCCATGCGGCATATTTGCCCTGTGCTGTTGCCGGCGGGAGTCCGCCTGAACCCATGAGCCACTGGCCTGCGAGGAAGACATTCTTTAAGCCCTTAACGACACCCGGTGTGGTGACTGTCTTCGTATCCTTGTCTGCAACGAAAGCCATGTAAGCGCCTCTATAGGCGTTGCAGTGCTTAGCATATGTGACAGGAGTCCATACGTCGAGAACCTTGATCTTACCCTTTGTTTCAGGGAACTGCTTTTCGATCTCGGCCATAAGAGCGTTTGCGACTTCCATCTTCTTTGCTTCGTACTTTTCGGGATCTTTTGCCAAATCGAACCAGTTGTCGACTTCCTTGCCGTACTGGAAGAGCTTCATCTGGATGCTCGTCTTGCCCTCGGGTGTGAGAGTCGGATCGTAGTCGTAGCAGATGAAACCGATATCCTTGATTTCTCTGTCCCAGACCTTGATTCCTTCGTTCTCCCAGCATGTTGTGTCAGGATCGACGTTCATCTTGCCGTCTACTACGAATGCTGCGTGATACTTGCTGAATACGGAGAAGTGTTCCTTATCGTCAAAGCACTTCTTGAGTTTTTTCGGCATATATTTTGCAGGAAGGAGCTTTGTGAATGTGTGGTTTGCATCTGTTGCGCAGATAACGTAATCTGCCTTAACCTCGGTGCCGTCTTCAAGAACGATTCCATCGGCAACTTTGCCGTTGATCTTGATGCTCTTAACGGGGCTGTTGAGATGGAGCTTGCCGCCCTTTTCCTGATATCTGTTTGCGATTCTCATTGCTGCTGCGAGCGAACCGCCCTCAGGAATATCACCGCTGCCTGATGTTACCATCGCATAGGACATGATGAATGAATAAGCCTGTGTCATCTCAGGATGCGTGAGCATTACAGAGCTTCTCAAAACAGGGTTCTTGAAGCTGTCGCCTAAGTCCTTAACGCTTACACCCTTGTATGCTTTCTGAGCTGCGGGAACGTTCTTTACGAAGTCGCCAAGCTTCATGAAGTCTCTGGGGCCCATCTTGTCCATCGGCTTGTCGATAGGCATGATCATGCTCTCGGCTCTCGTAACGTTCTCGAAAAACTTTTCGATCGCATCCTTATCTTCAGGTGAGAGCGCAAGCATCTCGCGCTTTGTTCTTTCCTTGTCTCTCCAATAGGTGATCTCGCCGCCGTGGCCCTTATATGTGAAGAAGCGGTCCTTGGAATACATCTTGACGCTGTCGTCCAACATTCCGATCTCGTGCCAGAGTTCGTTCATGGCACTACCCTTCTTGCTGCACATGAGATAGTTGATGCAGTTATCGATGTAGACACCATCTCTTTTCCAGCCCGTCAGCTCGCCGCCCGGCACGGGATTTTTCTCGTAGATCTCAGTCTCGAAGCCTGAGTTTTGCAGGATGATACCCGCAGCCATTCCGGAGATTCCGCCTCCGACAATGATTACTTTTTTCATTGAATTAATTCCCCCTGGGTGATAATCCGTCCTTAAGACACTTGTGTAAGTATATCACTAACAGGCGGAAGTCATCTTAAAGAAAATACGAGATACTTCAGAGAGTAATAGAGCCTCGGGCTCGTATATAAAAGAGGTCTCGCCTTCTCATCAGCGAGCATGATGAACAGGTTATTAAATACCGTAATTCCGGCAAGAACGATAAGTGCCAGGAGCATTATCCTGAAAGCATTCTTGTATGTGGAATTTTCAGCCTTCTTGATGAGTACGATAAGAATAAGGATTGCGGGAATTGCGATCAGCATGCCGAAATCCATCTGGTATCTCAACGTGATGCCGGTCAGCTCAATGTCCAAAATGAGAAGAGCCGCAGCAAATGCCAGCGATATGACACAGAGCCAGAATGCCTTCATATCTTTGAGTGCTTGCTTGCATTTCTTGAGGAAGAAGACTGCCAGGCAGACAGGGCACAGCGCAAAATAACCGCCGAAGACGGGATCAAAGAACATGTATCCCATATAATCCGTACCGATCTTCTGGTAGTCGTAAACGCTCTCAACATAAGGGAACGTGCCTGAGATCTTCAGCGGCTGGAACAGGTATTCGAAGAACCCCAGCCAAAGCCTTCTTATGCCCAAATGCCTGTTGTTAAGATCCATCTCCGAGAGATTATATGTGTTGCCGAAATCGAAAAAGCTGCCGAAACGGATCTTGTTGAAATAAAGGATCGCAGAGCCGATAAGAAGGAGCGGCGCAATTACGCATACTGTGTTGGCGATGCCCTTTTTCGAGAAGAACAGCTTATCTTTGATCTCTGAATAAAACAGAGGGAATGCGAGGAAGGCATATAGTCCGAAAACAGGCCTTGAGCCTACCGCAAGTCCCATAAAGACTGCGCCCAGGATGAGCCTTGCCTTTGACAGCGGTTTGCGGCTATCTGCAAAATGCTTATCAGATGCGGATATCCAGTTATAAAGAGCTATCACGGTAAACATCAGTGCCGCTATGAATGCCACTGAATAGATGTGCGGCGACCCTGCGCAATAAAACGCTCCGGTGCCGAAAACAAATACTGCGGAAAGCAGGAAGTATACTCCCAGAGACACATCAGGATAGTGCCTTCTGATGATCTTATAGATCAGAAGGAACGAGAACAGGATATAAAAGATTCCCATAAGGAGAACCGGCACAGAATTATTGAGGTGAAGTCCTGTGAGCGCTACAAAAGGAAGATAGAAAAGGAGCGTCGGAACGATTCCGTAGTAGCTGTAATACCTGCCTTCAAAGAATGCAAAATCGAGCTTAAAGTATTCACCTGCCTGCTCCGCGCTTTTTACTCTCGCGTTGAAATCGTAAGGATTCTCCATTTCGGAAAGATACTTGGGAGGATCGTAATCCAGCCACACGTGGCCTTTGAGGAGCGATTCAGCCTGGTATGTATAGATCGCTTCAACATGACCTGCTTTGTAGTAGTTCGTGGTATCGATGTTAAATGCATAGACCAGGATCACCCACAAACAGATTGCCGATGCCAGCATCACCAGAGTGTATATCTTGTTCCTGTCGGACATCCTTTTGTCAGCGCCGCACAAAGGCATCTTGTAAATTGCAGAGCCCGGGCGGAAGATCATGAAAAGAGAGATTATCACGACCATCGCGATAAATCTTAAGGCCTCAAAACAAAACGGCCTCGTCTCATTAAGCTTTATCCCGATGCCTCCGGCATCAGGCACTTCATTCATATCGAATTCTATCGTGAGTTCTCTGACATTGCCGTCAGGATATATCCTTATGTAATTGCTCTCTGTTATCTGCGGAACTACTTCGGTCACAGGAAGAACGAGATCTGAATTGGCCTCGTCATAGAGATGGATCCTCATGTGGACAGCCTTTTTGTCCATTCCTCTGTTTGAGAAATCGAGATAAATGTTTTTCACCGGCTCATTGATATCTGCAATGGTGATTTTATTTCCCGTTTGTACGTACAGGCAGTTGATCTGCTTCTTGAAAAAGAGCGACTCCCAGAATCTGAAATTGAAAAAGAACACCTCGGCAATAAGCGGGATGATCAGTATCAATAGTATCGTTCTGAGGAGTTTATTCTTGATCATTTTTCACAGCCCGGATTACTTCAAAGATTCCGGCGCGATGAGGCCCATCTCATTGCAGCAGCGGTCAACTAACATGAAGTCGTTCATGCTGTATCCGATGCCGCTTACGACAACAACGGTCTTGCCGTCCAGATAAATGCCCTGCTGCACGACGTTTTTCTCGCCTACATTGAGATACAGCGTGTACTGGTATTTGTCTTTTCCTTCAACGTGCTCTAAGACGCCGAATTCTTCAACAAGGATCTCATAGAACTCGGTTGCTTTTGAGCCGCTCTTAAAGGTGAACAGGTATGCGTTTTCCCTCACGGCTTTTCCTTCGCCGTTGATCGCATTCGTATACATTACGGCAGCCGACTGGATCTCATATTTGGGATATGTGTTGGATCTGTTGTAGACGACATCGTAGATCTGCTGCGCGAGTTCCGTTTTCTCGGCATAGCAGAAAACCTGCTCGTTATAATCCTGCGTGCCGCTGACGTCATTCAATATGCGGGAGAGGTCTTCGGTCTGCTCGAGGCCGCATTCTTCTGCAACTTTTGTAACGTTATCGAGGGTCAGTCTTTTTGAACATGCTGTTCCGGCCAGCGCGAAAACAAGGACCATGATCCCTGCAGCTGTCTTCTTTAACAAGTTCATCTGGCATCTCCCTCCGATTAGTGAATGCGGTGCCTTATCTGTTATTAGTTGTTATACTCGCAACCAGATTTGACCGGGCCGTCCAAGCCGGATTCATAGTGTGCGCGGAACTCCATGTTGATCTCGCGGATCTCCTTCTTGCCGTCGATGTAATCCTGATACATCTCCACAAGACCCGACATGCATCCGTCACAGGAACCGCTGATGTTTCCAATGGACTCAGCAACGATCTTTTCGCGTTCTTCTCTGGTTGTGTCTTTAATTAAAATGCTCATAAAGTGATTATAACATTATGTCTGCTGTCCATAGCGTCTGAAATTGCCCGGAGTCATTCCCGTTATCTTTGCAAACTGGCGGCAGAAATGTTCGGTGCTCTTATAACCGCACATCTCGGCAACCTCCGAAATCGACCTCGTCGTATATTTTAGCCTGTCTTTTGCGAGCCTGATTCGCGCGTTGATAACGTCATCAATGGGGCTTATTCCGAACGTTTCCTTATACAAAGTCTGGAATCTCGTGCGGCCCAAGTTGATGCGTTTGATCATGGAATCAACGGTCCAGTCAAACTCCGGATGGAGCATCATGTCTCTTCGTAGTGCCGTCAGCTCGTGATGGTAAGGACTGCTCAATAAGTCAATGCTGTCGTCAGACAGTTTCGCGAAAAGGATCTTGAACAAAGCGAGCATCTCAGGGTCGTCAGTCTCCTTTTTTGCATTGCTCTCCCATGCGATCAGCTTGAAAAGGTTATGTACAAAATCAGGGTCAGCGGGCGAAAAAGGAACGTTGGTAACAGGAAAACTCTCGATGAATTCCTCATCGGTATCGAATCTGATCCAGTCGTTCTTATAGGGCTCACCGGGCAATGAACTATAGTACTTGCGGTGGCCGGGAGTAAATAAAATAACGGATTTCGCGGGATAGTACCTGAGTTCTCCATCG
>Ga0310690_10011010_pt1 | contig 11196 bp, 12 predicted proteins | sample AusTroGonzalo_MG_2_FD_207661 | JGI IMG/M metagenome (GOLD analysis project Ga0310690, IMG submission 207661) | Bovine rumen microbial communities from tropical cattle in Woodstock, Queensland, Australia - Gonzalo_04 (v2) (version 2) | ecosystem: Host-associated > Mammals > Digestive system >...
GGTGTAGCGGCTGCTCTTGAAAAATTGTTTGCAACTCTGTACGCTTCTGCTAATCCAGCTTCTTCTTCAGGAACAAACATGGTTTTTCTATCAAGTGCTGCTGCCATTTCTTCCGGCACATAAGAAGGCGTTGCCTGTACCGCATTGTTTACCGCCTGCGGAACAGAAGGCGCACCACTTGCCACCTGTGCAGGTGCATACGCACTTGCCGCCGGTGCTAACAAAGCGTTCATCCGCGCCCGTTCGTTTGCAGTCATCATTTTTGCCAGTTCTTCCTGTGTGAAATTCTGCCCCATAATCTGCCGTAACTGATCGTCAGTATAAGGCGTAGGAGCAGCCGGACGTGTGTCCTGTGAACCACCCGGATAGATACCTCTTGCTGTGTCAATATAAACACCTGGGTTAGCACCCGGATAAATGCCTTTTGCAGTGTCTACGATAACACCGGAATTGACTTCCGGCATTACGTTACCCATGTTTCTCACACCGTTGGTAAACAGTGTCGTGTTGCCGGGGTTGTACGCGCTGCCGTTTGCCATGTTCTGCCATGCCTGATTAACAGATTGTACGCCGTTATCGGTAAGCGTAATCGGTTTCTGATTATTTTGCTGCGGAGTGCGGGGAATGTTATCCAACGCTTTATTCATCTCGTTCCAGTCAGTTCCTTGCGCGTAAACTCTGCCACGCGGAGTATTGTTTTCTGTTCCGTAAACGCCGTTTTCATTCGCACCGACAGAACCGTTCCGAGCAAATTTATCCGCATTGTTCATGCTTTTGTTTCGTTTATTCCCAAAGTAGTTTTCGCCGATAGCATTACCGATTAAATAACCGATACCCAGGTACGGATTTGCGTTCATCATCCGCAAAATGTTGTTGTTTACCTTGTATCTGGTGTCCTCGCCTCTTTGCACACCGCTATACTTTACATCTGCCATTTTAACTCACCCCTTACCATTCTTCCGTGCCGCCTTTGGCAATAAAGCCGTCGGCGTAGTAGTTGTTGTCGCCCGTAACTTTCAAATCATGCACTTTGCGGTTGCCGCTATGGATAATGCTGACGACTTTCCAACCGCCGTACAGTTCCTTATCCATACCGATGTTCTTAACCTGTGCAAACTTGCCATCCGCACACAACAACGGCTGTGTGGAAGTTGTGTAACAATGGTGTTCGCGCCCATCTCTGTCTTTGGCGACAACGATATACACTTCTGCATAATGCGGTGTCATTACCGCCGTTACTGTTTCTTCCGTTTCCGTGCCATCTTTGTGCGGGCAAAGCACCTTGTCACCGACAACAACATGCCGAATCTTCTTGGTAGTGTTGTCAGCCATCTTAATCAGCGTATCTTCTGCGAAGCACCAAGCACTTGCAATACCGCCGAACAAACCGCCGACGCCGCTTAACCATCCGTTTCCGTTGTTGCTTTGTGTAGAAGTCGTAGTGCCTTTGCCGGAAACACCTGCCAAAGCCGTACCCGTACCGCCCTGATTCAAACCAAGAGATGCGTTCCACAAGTTCAATGCGGGTTGCTGCGCTGCTTCCTGTGCGGCTGCCGCTGCGGTAATACCTGCCGTAGACTGGTCTGTCATCTGACCTGCCAAACCCGACAAGATACCGATGTTCTGCGTGTAGGCATCGGTCATAGCGTTTGCAGCCGCGTCACTAATACCCTGTACACCGGTATTCATAACGGAACTGTTGATAACGCCACGGCTACCTAAATCGGTCAACAGACTCCCCATAGAGTTTGTAACCCCACGCTTGATGGCATTCTCCATGTTCTGCTGATAGGCTTCGGGTAACTGTCCGTTCGCAAGTCCTGCAACAAGGCCGTTTGCGTTGCTGATTTGACTTTGCGCGGCGTTGTTTAAGTTGTTGTAGTCAACTTTGGTGCTTCCCAACGATTCCCACAGCAAATCCCTTGCGGTATCATTTAACCGCAACGCGTTCGGCGCAACGGCTTCGGAATAGTCGGCAGCCTGGTTCATCAAGCGCCGTTCTTCCGCGGTCGGTTGGTAAGACTGTACGGTAGTCGTACTGCCTTTTCCACCGCCGTGCAACTGTAAAACAATTCTAAACATTCACATCACCTCATTCTTTCGGACTATTTTCTTCCGAAAACATAGGGCCTTCGCCTTGTATAAGGTACTGTGTGACCGCATACGTCGGCAGCCCGGTTTCTATGTTCAAACCCCGGTGGGTTATAAGAACGTTTCTTCCTATGTCGTCAACACAAAAATAACGCTTCTGTCCGTTCACTTCCTGCACCTTCACTATCTTCCATCCCCAAAACCGGATATACGGTTCGATCTTACGGATGCAGATTGTCATTAAGCAACGGAAGCCGCTTTTTAACGCTAACATTTCCGCTACGTCCCGCCAAAACCTGCCATCTCCGCAGGTGGAAAAAATCATCAGGATTTTACCCTCAACATCCGCTTTCATCACGGAAAACCCTCTTGTCGGCAGCCAGTTGAAGATAAACCCCTGCGGAACTTCAAACTTTTCCTTTGATTTTTCCTCGTAAAACTGTATCCATTCTTCCAACGTGTGCGGTGTCTTGTATTCCACGGCACATTACCCCCTTGTTTACAAGTCCACAATGTCTAAAATAATGTGGTCTACCTCAAACGGCACGGCGCTTTCCACCGTCAGCGAGATAACCTCATCACTGTGGTTACAGTGTACCTTGCGGCGCATATCAACCGGCATCTGCACATGCAGCCTGTCACCGATGCTTACTGTTGCCGTGCCATCCCATTCGCTTGTAAATTTTGTGTCAATGTTCTTCACCAAGATGTCATCGGAACTGATAAGGTCACGCGGTTTCATCTTGTATGCGATAGCCGTGCCGTTGTCTGTGTAGTATTCATCCGACCATTCGTACACAAACTTACCGCTTGCTACAAATACTCTGTCTGTCAGTTCTACGATGCTTTCTACTGGCATTCCGAAATGTATCGTGGTTGCAGCACCTAATGCGTAGTTGTACGCTATCCAGTAGCTTTTGTCCGAGGTAGGCCGTATCATTATCATCTTGTGCCTACGCAGGTTTATCATCTGCACAGTGTCTATTAACGAAGTGGTAATCAGCTTTTGGAACTTGTCGCCAATGTCTGCCGTAGCTACGTTGCCGTAGTCCATCGTGGCAGCCAAACTCCGTAACCCGCGCCTTGACAAATACACGACTTCGTTACCGATGTTGGTCGCGCACATCTTACCTATAGCATCAATACCTGTTGCTACTGGCTGAATAATCCACGATTTCGGATCGTCACTGTCGCTTTGGAACTGATACCATGTACCCTGCGTTTTCAGGATAAACAAATCGGTTGCCAACGGAACAACGGCACAAATATCTCCGTCATCTCCGTAACCGACTTCCACCCATTGACTACTGGAAGCATCGTTTGTATCTTCCGTCCATGTAGAACCGTCACCGATGCTGCTGTAATACGCTATGTCCGTGCCTGTCATAGTAACGAACAACCTTGCGTTACGCTGGAAGCACACATCACACGTCGGGGAGTTTGTCACCGTCATCAGTTGCCCACCATCGAACGCATAGTATTGCAGCTTACCACCGCTTGCTACCCACAGCTTGTCCTTGAACTTGGCGCACACGGGATGTTCTGCCGAACCCGTCAGCAGACCAAGATAAATCGGAAGGTCGTCCTGTTCGTTGCTCCAGTCCCATATATACGCTCTGCCGTTCTTGCAGAAGATGAACACTGTATTAGAGCCTACGTCGTAATACAGCGTACCTATTTCGTACTGGAACGACTGGAACAGCGAAGCTGATAAACCGCCACGTCCTGCAAGACGTTTGGAATCAATTTTGTATATGAAGTTGTCGCACTCCTGCATTTCGTTCTCTGCAATCAGTTCGGCTGGCAACGATACGTTTATCCCACCGACAAGGTTGTTGAAAACTGTTTTGGAAATTTGGTGTTTGTTTGCACGTCGCACGTTTTCACCTTCTTATTAATCGTATTCCATCCACATATAGAAATCGTATGTTGTGTTGGCGGTTATCGTGGCAGATGTAAATGTCTGGCCCGGTTCAAGGTAGGCTACAACAACTGTTCCACCGGTTGTTACTTTGCAATGCGCCAGATTTTCTGCATACATCCTTTGAAACTTAAAGGTTGTGCCATTTTTAAGGGTGAAAGTATTGCCAGTATCCTGATTATAAGTAGCAGTTACGACGCTGCCGCTTGCGTTGGTGTATGTAATATATCCGTTAATCCACGATCTTTTGTTTGTGGTAAATGTTAGTGTTCTTGTCACGACAACCGGTATGGCTTTCGCCGCCGTTGCAGATACCGTAACATCACCGGTAATCGTACCGCTTGTGCCGGACAACGTACCTGCCGTATAACCCGAACTTGCAGCGATGCTTGCCGTCCATGTCGTGCCATACGCAACCGACCAGCTTTGTGCGGAGCCGGTAGATGTCCTTGTGACCTGACTTGATCCCGGCTGCGTGTACCTTAATGTAATCGTTTGGTTGCTTGTGCCGTTTAGTTTCAGCGTGTAGGTTTTCCGTGTTGCAGATGTCGCCGTAATTGCCACCCCGCTGCCGGTAATCGTACCGCTTGAAATGTTTAACCTGCCTGCGTTGTAGCCGGTTGTTACAGCGGTTATGGAAGCCGACCAAGTTGTACCCGCCAATACTGTAAACGTCCGTGTAGAACCGCTTACCGCTACGGAAACCTGACTTGAGCCGGGTTGTGTATATTTCAGCGTAACAGTTTGGTTGGAACCGGGATTTAATGTAAAACTGTATGATTTCCGTGTCGGTGCATCAGCAGATACGTCTATATTGTTGACGGTCATAACATTGTTTACATTATCGCCACTGTCTATTCTTAAAGCGGGTGTCTGCCAAATGTTGTTTGGATTTCCGACAACGCTTGCCGTTATTTTTGTACCATACGGAAACCACTTTGAACCCGAACTCCATGTGTCTAGCAGGACATTGTTGCCATCATACGCATTTACTGTAAGAACCGCATTGGCTACTGGTGTGGCAGTTGCCTTGTAAAACGATTTCTGTGCGATGCAGTATCTGTTTGGGTCATTCTTTTTGTTGACCAGTACCTGTGTACTTTCGGTCGGTGAATCAAGCACCTGCGTCAAAGGAACATACAAGTCCTGACCGTCCTTTTCAAAGCTGATGTACTTGCCCGCATACAAGTTGTCCCTTGCTTCCTGCGGTGTAATGTACATCTCGCAGGAATAAGTCGTGCCGTTTTTCTGTATCTTCAGAACGTGTTGTGATTTACTCATAGACCATCACGCTCCGTTCATTCCACCCACATAATCGTGCCATCCGGCAGCACCACAGTGTTGTCGTGGTTCACATACTCCGAATTGGTTGCATTTACTACCAACGCTTCACCAGCAGAATTAAACTTGAAAACCAGCTTCCACGGAGCCGTGTCACCAGCACTGAACGGAACATACATATACAATTCTTTTCTGTCCGTGCGGAAACATGTCATCCCAACCAGTAAGTTGTCTGTCGGAAACACTGTACCCGAATAGTTGCTCCCCACGGTCTTTATGTTGTTGTTAATTTTTTCACGGCTGTCTTTTACCAAATCCGTGCCTAAAATGTCAGTATATTCCTGCATTTTTACCACCTTTATAGAAAAGGGGAACGGCTGTTACACCGCTCCCCTGATTATGTGCTTTTATTTACTAACGGGCATCTTTTCTATCAGCTTAAACAGTTTCTCGCTGGCTTCTTCGTACTGTGTGGGCATGAGATGATGTCTGTGATACTTTTCCACTTTCTGCAACACACAAATCATTTTGGGTATCATCTCATAATCAGAAGCGGACAGCTCTGTTTTATTGCCGATTTTTTCAAGGTCTGCATGTATTTTGTTCATAATACATTTACACCACATAAGCCCTACCCCCTTTTATATCAGCCACCAGTAGTGGTCGTGGTGGGTTTAAGCTGGGAGATTAAGTATGCGTTGTTGTTGATGGTGGCAATTTGTGCCTGCAACGAAGCAATCTGCGAAGCCTGCTCGTTGTTCTTGGCCTTCAGGGAATCCATCTCTAACTGACACAGTTTGTTGTCAATCATCTGAATGCCGCCGTTGATAGCGTTGACAATGGTCTGCGTGTTGGTGTTGTTGTTGGCGATCAGGTCACGGAAGCCGTCGTTGAACACTTGCCTGTCCTGACAGTTTTCCTGTGCAATGGCAAAGCGGGTATCGGCAAAACCGTTCTGCATGACGTTGTTAATGTTTCCTAACTGGGCCTGCAAAGACTGGTTGTTAAAGCCTGCCTGCATCTCTGCGCCGAGGTTGTTGTTGCCATAGCCACCCCAGCCACCGCCTGCACCGAAGAACATGAACAGGATGAGCATCCAAAACATACCCATGCTGCCACCCATTCCACCGTTGGAAAGAACAGCCATGTCCGCTAAAGAAGCGCCGTTTTCTGTCATAATAAAACCACCTTTCATAAAAAATTAAGGGTTCCTTTGTTTATACAAACCCTGATGGGTTAGTATTTCGTACCGAGAATACTGTTTGCCATTTCCTTGAACTGTTTAAACTGTTCCTGCGACATCTTTCCGCTGTCCAGTAACTGTTGTACCATCTTTTCCGGGTCTTGGTTGTTAAACTGCTGCCGGAACTGGTTGAACCGCTGTAACATGTTCATCCGGGATTGCATGTTTGGGTTGTTAAAGTTGTTGCCGTACATCTTTGTCATCTTCCTCTCTTTAACTTTGTTTTTCTAACTCGTTAATCTTTGCCCTTAATTCTGCCCTATACGCTTTTACTTCTGCGTATTCTTCAGCAGACAACGCACCGTCCACAAACTTTAAGCATTTGTAATCTGTTGCGGATAATTCTGCTTTTAACTCTGCTATCTTGCCAGCGTTAATTTCTGCTTGTGTGGGTACATAAGGCGGACGCTCAACATAATGCCCGTTAACATAAAGTTTATTTTTGGCAACAAATTCTATAAAATCGGGTTCGTCATAACCGACAAAGCAAGTACAGTTAGGATATTCCGCTTTTGCTCTTGTGAGTGCATCTTCTTCACTTTCGCCAAAATTAAACAAATAAGTAGCCTTGCGTTCACCATTGGAGTCGGCAACAAAAATATATTTATTCATATCCTGCCCACCTCATTAAAATCCTATCGCAATATACTGCATTGGTTCGCTTGTCCAACTTCCATTTAAAGCCTTATATGATACTTTACCCCTACCACTAAAGTACATATTAACATACCCGCCAGTTACACCCATAACAGCAGCACAAGAAATGGCATCTGTCGAGAATGTAATTGGTAACACGATTTCTGTCCAATTCGTTGTTACGGGAATATACTTTCTTCCTCCTTGAATAATAAGACCGCCATATTTTGCACCGAGTTTTACATACCATACATTATCAGAGCCGGGCGATGAATAATACTGTACACCATCTTCTCCCATCATATTAGAAATCATTTTAGACAGTACAGTAGTAGACGGAAAACTTGTTCCTGCGGGTAATGCATCTGTTCTCTGTAAGTTAGTTAAAATCTTATCCAAGAAAGCGGTATCTAAAGCGGCAAACCTATCATCAATATACTGTTGCTCGTCTATTACTCCCGTATCTTCTATTGTGCCGTATGCTTTTACCAACCACATACCTACAATAGAGGGTGGTTGTACTGTGGTGGAATTGCCGTAGATGGTCGAAGAACGAGATGCGTCAAAATTAAGTCCCCCTGTATTTGTGGCGGTACTTCCAACTGTACCATAGCCAACAGTGGACGTAAATCTTGCAGTAAATGCACCCGTATGCCCTGTTACATAAGCACCGGTATCACCTGTCAAAAACGGACTTGCTAAACCCGTAATATTCGGCAACCCAGCCGCAAGATAACTCCCCACTTCCGTTACCGTACCATTCGCACCTTTTACCCAACATCTTAATGAGGGTACGCGGAAAGTAGTAGAACCATCGCCATCAGAATAATATGGAACATTGCCGTTGTTAGCGGTTGAAAGTGTCTGCCATTCTGCTTCGGTTTTGCAATAGCCCGTTTGGTCTTGTACCCATGCCCAAAGGTCGCTATACGTGGTTCGGCTATATTCTCCACCAAACAAGGGTAAACTTCCTTGCGGAATGTTGGGATTCATGGAAAAGTATTCGTGACCGATAGGCATAGAAGCGTGTTGGCGTAATTCTTCCTGCACATATTCCGTAGTAGCCACCTTTGTGGTATCGTCACCGGGGTTCGGTGTCGGAGCGGTAGGAGTGCCTGTCAGCGCGGGGCTGTCAAGCGGTGCTTTATTTGTATCCAACTCCGTAAAGTTACTGTTAATAACCTCTCGGCTGTCCTTGATATAATCGTTTTCGTTTATTGTTTGTATTGACATGATTATCAATATCCTTTCGCAAACCAACTGACAGAACCGGTCACACGGCTCAAGCTGGAGTTTCGTATTTCCACTTCAAAGTATGTAGTCGTTATGGTCGTAATGTACGGTGTCAGCACATCCGTTCCCGCACCGCCTTTTAACATGACGTTGACCTCGGGTGGGTTATAGTAATGCTTGTTAAACAGCACCCTCGTCACATCGGAAGCATCGGTAATTAAAGCCGTTCCCCTGTCATCTGTGTCAGGAATATCAACGTGCATGGTCAGGTTGTTCACGGTAGGTTTGCCCTGCTCCATCTTGCTCCGCACCGCGATCTTAACCAGTGCTTCCTCATAATCGCATTCACCTACTTTGAAGTCGATAAACTCCGTAAAGCCGGGTGCTTGGTTAACCAGCTTATCAAAATCATCCAGCGTTGTGATTTCCCCATGCCGTACATAGATGTTGTTTAAGATGCCGTTACACGCCTGCAATATCGTGTCACGGATGGAGAACATCTCTTCCTTGTTTATTTCCGGGTGCTTTTTTAACAATTCATTAAACGCTACTGTTTCCGCAAACACACGCTTTGCAGAGAACGCATGATGCAACAGTTCCGTCAGCGTAATCGTCTGAAGGCAATTCTTCGTAAACATCTTGGTAAAGAAATCTACGATGCCGAACACTTCTTCAAAATGTATTGACGGATGTTTTCCAACCACCTCATCAGCGTGTATCGTTTCTGCAAAATTGCGGAACGTCTTTGTCTTGCGGAAGAAATCTTCCTGCACAAATATCGTTATCGGCAGGAACTTCACCACGCTTTTCGGCACTTTATCCTCTATATGAAGCGTGACGTTTACGCCTTTTATTACACGGTTTGTTTCCTCGTCCGTAATGCTGAAACTTTCGGAAACATTCACATGGAACTGGATGACATCCCAGTAGGTTTCCATAATGGATAGCGTTTCCGCAAGTGTGCGTTCCCAAACCACTTCCCTTGAAAACGCATCGTCTACGGAAACATCCTCGTTTTCCTTATGAGAAGCAGCTTTGTTCATCGCATCCGCAAGGGTGAGCGTTCCATCGGCAAGCGCATTGTAATCGTGCAGGCCGAACTTCCACGTTATGTAGTTTGCACTACCCCACGTCTTGGGGTAGGATTCACCCCAAGTCTGCGGAGTAAAGTTGTCTGTAACAGTAACGCTCATTCAAATCACATCCATTAAGATAACGTAAACTGGAAGTTGGTGGTCAGCTCATCGTCAGCAGCCTTGTTAATAACGTCAAACACCACGCGGTCAAGGAACGTACCGGAAGAAGAAGCGTTGCAGATGCCAGCTTCGGTGATGGCACCGGTCGCTACACCCGCAGCAAAATAAGTGGATAAGGTAAACACTTTCGTGCCGGTCGTGTGCGCATAGGTCGCCGCCAGCCTTGCCAGTTCGCTTACAAGAGCGGTCTGCGTAGCCGCTACCGCCGTTGTGCCTGTGCCTACTGCAGTATAAGCCATAGGACTTGGCTGGGTTGCGTTTGCAATGGCATCGCAAATAAAGTCAAAGCCGCCGTTTAAGATCAGGTTGTCTTTCCTGCGTACTTCCACGCTTCCGTCTTTATGCCGTAACACAGCGTTAAAAGAGCCTTTGATTTTAAAGCCGTCTTTCATCTTTGTCATTTTTATCTACTCCTTTAAACAATGATTTTGGGGTAACAATATATCTCTTCAAACTCGCACAGCGGTTCCGCATCTATCGTCTGTTTCTGCGACGTTTCACGCACAAGCGAGTTAAGGAAGAACGAACGCGTTTCCTCTCCCTGACTTATGCCGAACGTAAGCCAGTCTACCGTGCCTGTGACTTTGGGTATTGTAATCTCCAACCCGTCACTTCCCAGCAGATAGAACACGTTTCGTACTGAATCGAAGCCTACTGCCAGCGAATGATACGAACTGTCCGCAAGCACCATCAGTATCGTATCGGGCAGGGCTTCAGAAACCTTGAGCGAAAATATCATGGTAAACTCTTCGGGAATCTCGTCTGCGGAATACGCCAGTCTCGTCAGCGGTGTAATCAGCACCCCTTTGCCGTAGTGCGCGTTCGCAAACTCGTCTGCGTTCTGCGATTCCAATACTGTTCCGCCCTCTTCCGGGGTGATGTCCTCGTTCTCGCGGGCAAGGAACGTATCCATCGTGCTTTCACCGACGTAAAACGCTATCTTTTGGTCTATCTCCGTAAGGCTGTTGTCGATAACGCTGCCGTTGATAACACCGACCGCATCATCCCAAATAAACTCCGCATCGTTCCATATCAGTTCATCCGTACTGAACGCAAGGCAGTCAAACGATAACCAGTTACGCGCCCGATATTTCTGCGGCAACTGAATATCCATAATGTACTCGCCGAACGTCGCTTCCCGTTCCAACGCAATGTTGTCGGCTGCGTAGTCGTAGTACATGTTTATCTTGCTTCCGGGATAATCGTAGTCGTTTTGGTTATATTTCAGAATCACGTTGCGGTGTATGTCCGCTTCCGTGTTCATAATTTGATATGCCGCGTTCTCCGAATAGTTCCCGTGCAGGTCAACCGCTTTTACCAGCAGGTAGTATTCACCCTCGTTCGGGTAAATGTACCTGTTCTTGTTGTTTGTCTTGGTGGTGAACAGCGGTATGCCCATCGTCCAGTCCGTAGTCTGTGCTACACGGACTTCGTACACGGCTCCGTACACGTCCACAGGCTTCCAGTAAAAGTCCAAGTTAGAGCCGTTGCGCTCCACAAGAAATCCTTCCACATCAGGCATAACGCAGTACAAC
>Ga0310690_10011011_pt1 | contig 11196 bp, 23 predicted proteins | sample AusTroGonzalo_MG_2_FD_207661 | JGI IMG/M metagenome (GOLD analysis project Ga0310690, IMG submission 207661) | Bovine rumen microbial communities from tropical cattle in Woodstock, Queensland, Australia - Gonzalo_04 (v2) (version 2) | ecosystem: Host-associated > Mammals > Digestive system >...
AACGGCATCCATGCGACTACTGTTTCCAGTTTTCTGTGATATGTAGGCGCACCTCTTTCAAAATAGCTTCCGTTGTGCCATCCAAAACTTACGCCACCTTTATGTGTAATCAAAACTCTTTGACCGACTTCTGGCAATCTCTCGCTGACGGGTATCCACTTCGGCATCAGTTCATCATGCTTTATTTCGATGGCTGTTATCATGCCGAGCAGTTCCATTTTGTACTTTCTGCTGATGTCCATCTCCGATACTTTTTGGCAAAAGTAAATAATCATATCGGCAAAATCACGCTTTTCCATCATTCACCTTCCTTCCACGGTTCTGGCAACAGCATCCATGCGATGACATGATGTCGTCTTGGAGAAACCTTGTACTCGTCCGAATCACTTATCCAATTGTCATCCATGTAACATCCTGTTTCTACATACACGCTTGGCGGTACATCTTTATTGCCGTCAAAGCGGACAGTCACAAGTACGTCCAAATCCTCTTCCGGCAATGCTTCGGTGACGGGAATCCATTTCCGCTCTGTCTGTGCGGATGGCAGGTCTTCAACCGCATTAAGTGCTTCTTTCAAACCACCTAACCAACCATTGTCTTTTTCATATTTCATACGGCATTCATATCTAATTTCATCTACATTGTCATAAATTGTTTGTCTTACAATAGCATCAATCACATCTTCACGTCTGATAAGGTCGCTCATTCCCACTCCAATCTTGCGCCACAATGCGAGCAGTACTCGTCTCCGTCAAGAACCTTTTTCTTGCAGTTTTCGCAAATCCATTCATAGCCGATGGTCTGTTCTCCGACAACATTTAGGCTAACACCAAGCCAATATTTGTGCATTATGACCTTCGCCGTCCGCTCACCCATTGCCTTGTTCCATGCTTCGACAGCGGTTTCGAGGGTGGTGTGCTCGGCTGTCTGGGTTCCGCAGGCGCTGCAGGTAACGAAATAGACGGGCGCGTTGATGTCGTGGTTGAAGTAGCTACAGCGCTTCGCACGTCCTCCGCATCCGCATGGGACGGGTTTCAGTTCGTCAGTCATGGAGTTCCTCCTGTTCTCCTGGTTGTTTGGCAATCGGGAACCACCAGCGGCAGGCCGTTGAACTGCTGGCCGTGCGATCCCAGCCGTTTTGCCGATGGATGGATCCGCGATCAGTCTGATGGGCGATGCTTTTGCACTCGCCCGTCCGAAAGTAGGGGCTTTTGCTTTTCTCGTCCTCGGCGAAGTAGCGGCAGCCTCCGCATTTGGTCGAATTGCCACCGTCGAAGAGGTGCGGCCAATAGTAATGGGACTCACCGTTTTTGGTAAAGATCTCATCGGTGATCATGCTTCCTCCGGATCCGGCGGGAGCGGGCGCCAGTGGGTGACCTGCTTCGGCTCGGATGTGAAGCCCATGTCGCTCCGGTAGAGCTTGAGCTTCTGAGCGGTGGATCCGTCGCGGTAGCGGCAGCTGCACAGGTAGGTGCCGTCGATCTCCGGAAGACGGTCCTTCACTGAGATCCACCGGTCTGCTTTGATCTTCCTCAAAGCGGCGATATGGGCGTCTCTCTGCCGAATCGCATCTTCGCGGATCTGCTCGATAACTTCGCGATCGCGCTGATAAACTTTATATTCGCAAAGGTAGCGCAGCACATCGGCGTTCTCTTCGCGGTAGTGCGCGTTCACATCACTGATCAGCTGCATATCCGCGATGACCTGGTCAAGTGTTCTGTCAGCCATTGGTCACCTCTCTCGGCTTCGCCAGGTCGAAGATGACGGTGTCGTTGCAGTGCGGGTTGTAGCCGTCTAAGCGGAAGCGGTGACCTCCGGACGCTTCAACACCGGAGATCTTCTGGATCATCATTCGCAAAGATACAGAGCTGATGCTCTTGGTTTTCTGATCGACCTTGACGATGTTCTGGTTCCGCTTGTCTGCTTTTTTGAGCATCATGCGCTTGCCATGTTCATCAAAGAAGACGTTAACGAACTCCGGCGAGCCGAGCTGTCTGAAAGCAGTTGTAGTCAGTCGCAGGTAGTTGACTGTCAGTATCACACTAACAGACAGATCCGCAGCCAGGCCCGAACGGATCTCAAACAATACAAATCCCTCTAAATCATTCATTTTCCTATCCCTGTCTCGAAAAAAACTGCGGCGCCGGTTCCTCCACCGCAGGGTTGTGAAATAAAAAGGCGTTGGGCCGGATGTACGATCATCCGCAACATAGCAATGAGCCCATTCATAGAGGGGGTCATCCTTTCTTTCGTTCCGGTCAGGCGGGCCACCTGCCCTTGCCTGTGTCATGGTTGATCCGGCCTCGGAGACGAGCCGGGACGATGCTCTTCAGTGCTGCCGGAGAACCGGCACTTCTGAGCGGTTGTTGTAAGCTGAGCTTTTTTCTCTTCTACAAACTCTCCGGTGGGGTGGGTACATCCCATTTAGCCCTTATCGTGTTTGATCAACAGCAGCGTCGTTGCCGCCTAAAAATCCGGGTTTGCGTCGAGTTGTTTGCACACTTCGATGAGCATGTCCCGGAGTCTATACAGGTCAGTGTTGTCGCCGATCACGATGCCCTGGCCGGCGATGCCGGATTCCCAGTTGCGGAGATCCCACTTCGGCATCTTGTTGAACCAGGAACACTTGGTCAGGCGGATCTCGATGTCCTGCCCGGTGCGGGCGTTCGGTCGTGAGCTGAAGGTGCCCCACTCTGACATGATCACGTAGTTCTTTACGCGCTTGCTTACCATTGTTCCGCCTGTTCTTTCATTCTCGCGGAGAGTTCCCAGATCTTGGTCAGGAGCCGGATGGACTCCTTGACACCGTACTTCGGTTCCATATCAGCCAGGAAGTCGCGCTCGGTGTCGTAGATCTGCTGCGGGGTCTTCTCGAGCGAATCCTTCGCGATCTGTTTCATGCGTGTGATGTCTTCAGCGGCTATCGTCATGGCTTGCCTCCCCGAGATACTTGAGCATGTAGAAGCTCCATCGCGGCGCACCGTCCTGTTCGTAGCGGTAGCCACGATCGAAGCCGGCATGAGCGATGATAAGCGTGTCGTTGCGCTTCAGGTGGATCGGGATCCGGTTCACCGGGATCTCGACCTTCAGGTAGCGGCTGAGATGCCAGGCGCTGTGGCGGTGTCCGTAGCAGGACACGAAGTCGTTGGACCATAGTGACACTGAAGGCGTTGGTCAGGTAGATCATGCCGCCTCCACCATTGTCACGAGGGCGTCAAGCTCTGCTCTCTCTTCATCGCTCAGCCCGTCGAAAGTCCAATCGGAGCAACATCCTGTTAATCCGAAAATGTTCACTCTGTCTCCATCAGAGCATCTCCCATAACATTGTCCATCGCTGTGGCAATACCATGCGCAGTTGTTGCAGTTCTTGCAATTAGTCATAGGGCACCCCTTTCGTCTCGCGGAGGACCATCCAGTCCGGCTTCTCGAATGAAAGCTTGGGTGCCGCCGGCAGGGCTTCGGGCTGTTTGGTTGTTGTCGGAAGACGCCAGGCTTCGGCCTGCTGCATGTCAGCCGGAAGTGCGTAGTAGCCGGCTTCGCGCTGGGCGAGGGTCCTGTAGGTGCGCATGCAGTTTGAGGCGGTCACAGTCTCGAAGTCGGAATCGTCAACCGTGCGCCAGGCCCGGAGCTGTGACGCGGATCCGACGACACGCTGGAGGATCTTCGGCAGGCGCTCGAACTGTGTCACAGCTTCGGAGCGGCTGTAAGAGTCCTCGACGGCCTTGCGGATCAGCGCCCAGGCTTCCATTTCGGTAAGCTGGCCGGCCATGCGGTTCTCGGCGATCCTGTGTTTGATGTCCGCGATCTTGGGCGGGAACTGGAGCGTGCTGATGCAGTTCTTGACAGCGATCAGGACCTCGGCGGGATCATCGTCGGCGAACATGACGCTCCAGAGGTTGACGACCTTCTGCATCTGCGAAGGATCCTGGGAAAAGGCCTTGTCACCATAAGCGGCGGTGAGCAGGTCCATAACTTGAGCGATATCGGATTTCGTCATCATGGCTGAACTCCTTCGGCTTCCATCGCGACGATCTCGCTGAAGCTGTAAGTGCGCTTCTGCTGTTGGGCGGGCTTGGCTTCGGCGTCATCTTTGCGCGCCCAGGTGAGGATCGTCAGGTAATGGTTGTCGTAATGTTTTTTGCGGTTGTTTTCGAGGTAATTGTCGAGTTTCTGGATGCGTTCGGCAGCATCCTTGGGGAACTTGTCGGAGAGTTTGGCATATTCATCATCTGTCAGCAGGACATGCTGATAATGGCCGAAGCGGCGCTTTTGGGCTTTGGGCGGGTTCGCCTGATCCGCGCTTAATGCTATAGATGTGTTAACTCTCTCTTTTAACTCTTCTTCTACTTCTATATCTTCTTCTATATCTATATCTGGTCCGGACATTTTTGAGGTATCCGTTGGGACAGTGTCCGGACACATTTGGGACATCTGTCCGGACACATGTCCGGACATTGTCCGCTGTTTGTCCCGCTGTGCTGCCTTGCGTTCAGCTTCGGTCATGTTGGACATCTGTCTGGACGCGAAGTTCGTGACGCTCAGAACACTTGTCCGGACACCGGTAACAGGGTGCACCCGGACTTCTTCTGACAGCATCCCGGAAGCCTTCAGTACATCGACGATCCTGACAAGCTCAGCGGTTTTGAGATTCATCAGGAGCCGGAGTTCCAGCTCAATGTCTTCCAGGGACGGCAGGTCGCCGTTCCGATCTTCCTGACCGGCGAGCAGACAGAGGTAGAAGAACGCCAGCTGCTCCATGGGCTTGAGCTTCCACATTTTCCGGTCGTGAAGGATCTCAGGATACATCTTTATCCACTTCATGGCGCGCCTCAGTATTCAAAGTCCGGATTTTCTTCGCGGTTGAGATCTGTTCCGGTCTTCCGAGGATAGTGCTTTGTCGCCGGTTCCGGTGTGGCGTCGTCGTTCTTGAAGCCTTCGACGATCTTCACATCATTGGCGATGATCTCAAAAGCCGACTTCGGCAGGCCGTTCTTGTCGATCCAGGCGCGGGGCTGGCCATCGGGTCCGGGGTTCAGTCTGCCCTCGACGAGGACCTTGGATCCGCGCTTTGCGTAGTTGAGCAGGTAGGTCGCGGAGTGATCGAAGGCGGTGAGGACGAACCAGGTCGTCTCCTTCTGGCCCTGACCTGTGGCTCTGGAAGTGGCGAGTGAGACTGTGCATACAGTCTTGCCGGTGGATGTTGTCTTTGATTCGGGATCGCGGCCGAGGTGGCCGATAACGATGATTTTCTGGTACATGTGAGCTCCTTCTCCCCGGCTTCCCGATCCTTTTCGCGCTTCGGATCGGGAAGCAACCAGGAGGATATATTGAGATTGAAGAAATGGTCGATGTGTGTGTTACGCCTGCGCGCCGGCGGTTCCACGCTTTTCCGGGTGAGCCTTGCGGTCGAGGAGGACGGCGTTGATGACGCCCAGCTTCTGCCGCTTGGCGAGCTTGGTTTCAGGGTCGAGGTGATTGTCGCGGAGCGATTTGACCAGGGCGTTGAGCCTGTGGCGCAGCTCCTGCGTGTCGACCAGAGCGTAGGGGACATTTTCGGAATCGAGCGTCCGCTCGGCCGCTTCCGCGCTGATCGGCTCGTACATGGATTCGGGAACGCCGGGGAACGCTTCGAGGAAGGCGTCCTCATCGAATGCGGGAGCAGTCGGTGCCGGACTGACGACCGCGACAGGCTGTTCCTCGGCCTGCTGTGCCTGCGGGATCTCAATGATCGTGCCGTCATCGGCGACGGTCGCGCCGAGCTCTTCAGGCGTGTAGGTCGGATTTCCGCTGAAAACATCCGGACAGAACCAGCGGACGCCGTTGCTGATCGCGCGGGCGAAGAGCATGTTCCGAGGATAGGCGCCCATGTTCTTCACGTTCGCCTTCTTTGCGTCGGCGAGGTTGAAGGTGCTGTGGCCGGAGGATTCCCATTTGCCGTCGATCCGCTCGAAGAACTCGAGATCGACCTCTGTGTCTTCGATCTTGCGGACGAGGTAGTTGTAGCGCGGGTGGGCTTTGACAGCGGCAGCCATCAGGTTCGCGCCCACAGCGGGGCGTCCCTGGATGATGTGGATGCCGGTCATGGAGGCGAAGGGGCCGAAGCCCATCTCGAGGCCCGCCTGCACTTTGACAGCGGCCTGAGCGGCGTCACGAGCGTCGCTGAAGTAGCCGGAGATCGCCATCATCTTGCCGATCCGGGACAGGTCATCGACGGTCTGGATCATGTTGGAGCGTACGGTTGAGAGTTCAGTTGTTTCCATTGCGTACCACCTTCTTAACTTCGACGAGGTCATCGGTGCTGAACAGGACGAACTTGCCGAAACGTCGGCCATTAGTGATCCGGTAGAAGTTCTCCGTGAAGTCGCAGGACTTGACCGACGCGAGCGTGTCGCGGACGGCCTTGTTGCTGAACTGTTTGGTCTTCTTGCTGATGTCGCCTTCCGGATCGGCGCAGATCGCGAAGGCTTCAAAGCGCGGATCATATGCGATGGAGATGCGCTCCGGATTGCCGAGCGCTTCCAGGATGTCTTCGGTCACGGCGTAGCGGCTGTCGTAGACGGTGAGCGTCATGCCGGTGATCGGCGCGCGGTTGCAGGACTTTGCTGCACGTCCGAGGGGCTGATAGTTGAAGAGATCCATCATGCCACACCTCCATCGAAGCCGGCGGCGGCCAGCTGGCGCTTGTATGTCTTGGCGGAGTAGCCGCAGTTCGACCAGAACTCAGTTGGCTGGAAGGACTTGTAGCCGTTGTCGGCAGAGCAGCGGGGAGCGCCGTCCTGCGTGTGGCAGGAGCAGTGCGCCGCTTCCTGTCCGGGTGTTGCTTCGACCCAGTTCATGCAGCGGGAGCAGAGGCGCTTGATGGCGGGCTTGTCATAGATCTGGATGTCCAGCCAGGAGAACATATCCTTCGCCTTGCTGTCCGGCCGGATCAGTCTGCAGTAGGGCAGTTCAGTGCCGTAGAGCCCGCAGGTGACGGTGTCGGGGTGGATAAACGCCCAGCCGAACTCTTCAACGTTCTGGGCGGACTGGAACCACACTGGGCGGTTCAAGTACTTTGAGAGATCTTTGCGATCTATCAGTTGCGGTTTCTTTGAAGTCATGATAAAATCCTTGTAGTTGAATCCCTGTTTCAGGGTTGAACGGCGGTTACTGGGGAGTGGTCGCCGTTTTTCTTTGTCACCATGCCATCGCTCCGATGATCATGGCTGCCCAGATGCTGATCACGATGACCAGCGCGGCGATCTCTACGCCGTTGGGCTCATACTTGCGAGGCGAAGGCTTGCGGTTGAGGTCGGTGATCTTTACCATTCGCGCCTCCCTTCGTCCCGGTGCATCCAGTCCTGCCAGGTGTCCTCGGCTTCCTGGATGTCGATCTCGCCTTTGGCGAGCGCCTCGTCGAGATCTGCTTCCAGATCCTCGCGCGAGGTGTAGGCATAAATACTCTTCATTTTTCCTCCTCTTCTTCATAAAATTCTGTCCAGCTGAAGCCAAGGACTGCAGCGATCTTCTTCGCGGTCGAAGGCTTCGGCTGGCGTGCACCAGTCTCGAAGCGGGTCACGGCTGCCTGTGTGGTGCCGATTGCCTCAGCGAGCTCCGTTTGCGTCATGCCTTTTTCAAGGCGTTTCTCTTTCAGGTTCATATCTCTCTCACTTTGCTTTGTTCAGGAGCTTGGAGACCATGATGAGGATCGAGAACACATCGTCGCGGTTAAGTTTCATCGTCGGCTTGGATGCGATCATCGCATCAGCGCGGGCTCTGGATTCTGCCTTGAGTTGTTCGATTCTTTCCTTCATGATCTGCCTCCTGTGAAGGAGGAATATTCCTCCTTCATCTATAATTATATACCGTTTAGGTATATTGTCAAGTGGTTAATGCTTCTTTGGTATATTTCATGCTCCTCGTATAATATGACAATTAGTCATAATATAATTGTCAATGAGGCAGGTGGATATGAACAATCTGAAGAAACTACGCAAGAGCAGGGGTATCGGGCAGGTTGAGATCTCAAATATGCTCGGTATAACACAGCCTTCTTATTCAAGATACGAGGCAGGGCTTCGGGATATACCGAATGATATACTGGTGAAGCTGACCGGCATCCTGGGCGCGTCGGTGGATGAGATCCTTGCTGTGGATCCTGATGCCGAACCGGTCGGTCGTCCGATCGTCATCCAGCCGGAGCTTGTGCCGGAGGATGAGACCATGATCCCGGTCGTTGGAAGCCTGCGCTGCGGATTCAACGAATCCGGCGAGCCGTGCGTATTCAAGGATCGGAAGCCTGTGCCGGTGTCCTGGGTGAGGCGCTGGGGAAGTAACATCGTATTTGTCGAAGCCGTCGGAGATTCGATGGTGCCGACGATCCGTCCTGGAGATCTGTGTGTCTGCATCCCGGATGCGGCATGGGAGTCCGGGAACGTCGTTGTAGTTGATATCAACGACAGTGACACTATCAAGCGGATCCGGAGGCTGAAGTCAGGAGGCATCGAACTCATTCCTGACAATGAGGCTTATGACTGCATGCACCTGACGCCGGATGACTGCGAGCGGTTCCATGTGCGCGTGCTGGGCCGGATCGTGAAGGTGGTCGGTCCGGATCTGTGATGAAGAAGTTCCTCTGGCTGTTTCTGGTCCTGCTTCTGGCAGCGTTCGCGAAGAAGCCGAAGGAGGAGGAACCGACCATCATTGTGATGACGCCGGAGGATTTCATCGCGTCCAGCGCGCCGGATAATCCTATCTTGTGCTATTCATGTGTGACAAAGGATGGTGAGCTGCTTGACCAATGTTTGATCAAGGGCAACATCAATAAGAAGAATCACATCTATCACTGTCCGAACTGGCGTGACTACGACAAGACAATCATCGACCTGTCGAAGGGCGAGCGGTACTTTTACACAGAAGCCGAAGCTGTCGGGAATGGCTGGCGGGAACCTCAATACGAAAAAGGCGCGTGCCGTGTCGGTTGGAGTATGACAAGGTAAGGTTGCTATGTTGAAGACTATAGGAAAAATATTCGCCGGGATCGTCATCGCTCTGATCGTCGCTGTCGTCGCGTTCATCGTCTGGGCGTTCAGTACATCGGACCAGACCACTGACATGATCGCAGCATCCTCAACGCCGATCGCGGCCACGAAGTCCGCTGATGGGGCTGTGTCCGCTCCGTTGGGATCGATTCCGACGAAAGCGCCTGCGACGATCACACCGTCGCCTACGATCTCACCGACACCTACCATCCCGCCAAAGCTGTTGATCCGGTATGAGGAGGAGTACGCGATGGGCGGCAAGATGTACACGCGCTGCCTCATCAAGGGCAACATCAACAGCAAAGGCGATAAGATCTATCACATCCCTGGCTCGACATCCTACGATGCGACGAAGATCGACACGTCCGCAGGTGAGCGATGGTTCTGCACTGAGTACGATGCGATCCGGGCAGGCTGGCATGCTCCTGGACAGTAATGTAATAGATGCCTCGGCGTGATTTCAACGCAAAAATCGCCGATTTTACGAGTAATTAACGCAATGGCAGAACAGGTGCTTCCCAAGCATCTAGTACGGGTTCGATTCCCGTTGCCCGCTCTTTTGATTTAAAATTTACTCGTGAAAACGGCGATGCTTAACGAAAGGCAGGGCCGTTTTTATGTTTTTAACACCGCAAAAGAATAGATGCCTCGGTCAGATTGCGGATCCTGAGATCGGAACGGCGGTGGAAGTGTACTGCGATGCCAAGCAGGCGCAGCAGGTTTCCCAGAACACGATGAAGATCATCAGGCGGGTGCTGGGCGACTTCCGTGAGTGGTTCACAGCTGTGGGCGGACAGCGAGTGAGCGAGATCACGGTGCCGGTGGTTCAGGCGTACATCAGCGCGAAGGCTGCGGAGGTAAGCCCGGCGACGCTCCACATCTTCTACAGGAATCTGCGGACCTTCAGCTACTACTTTGAAGATCTCACCGAAGGGCAGCTGCGAAGCCCGTTCCACAACAAGGCGCTGCACGCACCGAAGATTCCATCGGAGAAGCGGCCGGCGGTATCGGCCGATGACCTGCTGAAGTTCTGCAAGGCGATCGGCGGCAGGAACGCGCTGCGGAACCGTGCGTTCTTCCTGACTGCTTATGATTCTGGGCTGAGACTGGCGGAGGTGTGCGCGCTCAGGATCCGCGATGTGGATCTCGTCACTGGACGCATCGAAGTGCTGGAAGGCAAGGGCCGGAAGTATCGCGTCAGCTTCGTTTCGGCGATCACGCTGAAGGCGATCCGGCGATACCTGGCGACGCGGCAGGCATCGGCCACGGATCCGCTGTTCCTATCGGCTTCTGGGACGCACCTCACAGAGCAGGGCATGCAGGCGATCCGCTACAAGATCGAGCAGGCGTCCGGCATCCGGCTCGGCGGATTCCATGCGCTGCGCAGAGGCTTCGCGAAGCAGTTCCTGAAGAACGGCGGGGATCTGTTCACGCTCCAGAGCCTGCTCGGACATGAGGACGTTGGGACGACGCGCGGGTACGTTCAGCTGGATCCGGACGAACTGCAGGAGATCTACACGAGATCCTCGCCGCTTGATCATCATTAAAAACAGCCCCACGAAGGGGCTGTCACAGCAGGTTTGTTGGTTGGCTGCCTATTCGGCGTTCGGTTCCGGCGCAGGTGCGTGCTTGTAGCACTTGTGCTCCAGCTCGAAGCCTTCTTCGGTCAGGATGACGCAGCTGTGCACCGGCAGGGCGCTGACTGCGGCGGCGCTCAGGACGGTGTGGTATGCGCTCTCGGCCTGATTCTGGTCGGCGTAGCTGGACACCAGCGTACCGACAGAGCCGTCGGCGTTGGTTTGGATCTCAAAGACAATAAACATGGTGTGCACTCCTTTACTGTTTAGTTTTTGAAGTTTTTCTTCAGCTTTCGACCCATCTCTGAGTCGAAAGCTGTTTATTTTTGCCATAATTGGCAATTATGCGATCAGCGAGGCCACCCATTCAGCGAGCGTGACCTTCTGGACGTTGGTGCCAACAGTCAGGGCGGCTCCGCTGGCGATGTTGCTCGTGGCCTTGTACGCATCATCATTGACGATGATGATTTCCCCAGATATCAGGTTCTTCGGTGCTACCATCGTGTTGGTTGTCGTTGTCATGATGCGCTTGACTGCGGTCGTTTTGGCTTCGATCTGCCCATCCGTATACAGTTTCGTATCGGCGCGATAATCGACAG
>Ga0310690_10011012_pt1 | contig 11195 bp, 14 predicted proteins | sample AusTroGonzalo_MG_2_FD_207661 | JGI IMG/M metagenome (GOLD analysis project Ga0310690, IMG submission 207661) | Bovine rumen microbial communities from tropical cattle in Woodstock, Queensland, Australia - Gonzalo_04 (v2) (version 2) | ecosystem: Host-associated > Mammals > Digestive system >...
CTGACTGATCTGCTCGACGGGGTTGATGTCTTCGTCATACACTTTCTTCAGACCGCTCTGGGCGTTGGCGGTCAGAGCTGTGAATAGAACCAGCAATGATAGGAGATGTTTTACTTTTGCCATTTTCCTTTAATTATTTATAGTACACCTGCGATGCTTATTCCTGTTAATTATGATTAGCACACCAGCAATGCTTACAAAAAAAGCATCGCTGAATAGCGATGCCTTTTGGGTGCCCGGTGGGACTCGAACCCACGACATTCAGAACCACAATCTCTCTTGTATAGTCGCTTATCCAGTTGGTTTTCACCAAGTTAATGAACTCTCTATTTGTTCTTCGGTAAACTATAAGTAAACATCAGAACTTTTTGCAAAGGTAGTTATTTTCTATGAAATAGAAGCACAATTCTCTAGAAAAAATAAGATAGATTGTGAAAATAATCAGGTATTTCATATTCTGTGGTATTTTGTACTACAATATATGTAAATTGGTGACAAAAATAGAAAGGGGATATAACTCGCCTTTTTAACGAATTATGTCCCCTCTTTGTTGCTGCACTCTCAATGAACTCGCCACTCTGTTTCGTCTGGTTCAGACAAATCCAGATTGGACTCTTTGCTGAAATATCTGATAAAGTTCAGGTATGGTGTGTTCTTGTACGTTTTGACTATTGCTTTGTGAGCTTGCTTGTTCCTCTCGATGAAATAGTCTTCTAAAGAACCATTGATTTCAACTTTATAATAGCGTAGCCATATCCTTGCTATCTCCTTGTTCCAAACACACCACTCACCATAATGGTATAGTTCTGGCGGTATTAATTCGTGAATCTCTTTTTCTGCTATCATATCTCCCTTGCGTATGTCTAAAACCTAGAACGAAGGATTATGCGTAAGGTATGCTCTCATCCTGTTTAATAAAGCATTCCTGTCCTTAGAAAAGCCAACCTTGCAGTAGTTTCCACTTTTAATGAAATAAAGCATAGGCTAATTAGAAATTAAATAGCATATCGCCCAGTTTGTAGCCGTTGACTTTCTTTCCACCAACGTATTGAGAGCATCTTTCAACGTGATATATATCACACTCTTTAATCTGGGTAGCCTTTGGCGACAGCCCTATCCCAAGCCTGTTGAACTGTTCGGTAAGTAACCTTTTCATTTCATTGTCACTAAAGAAAGCACCTCGTTTATAGATTGCCCTGAAAGCAAGTTGGAGTTTCTTTTTATCCTCAACAACACTCAGCATCTTTTCCTTGTTCCAACGGCAACTGTTCATTTCCGTTTCTTTAAGGTAACGCTTGAAATCTTTGAACTCAGGATTTTCATCATCATAATCTGCTGATGGATGCTCCAAGTAGTCCTTTAGTAATTGCTCATAAGAAATTGTGACGGCTCTAGCAAGTTGAACACTAAACTTATCGTACCTTTTCTTGTCGATAAATTCCTGCTTTTCCTGCTTTAGATTTTTTGATTCTTCATAGAATGTCCAAAGATTTTTACCGTCTTTGTAAGCCTGACGTATCTTGTGCTTATGGATGAAAGACATCTTTTTAAGTTCATTAAAGACCATTTTACCATCCTCTATTGATAAGAGATCAGTTTCAACATTTACCCTTCGCATCAACGCAGCAAGCTCCGCTTCATCAGCCTTACTTTGTAATGAAAGTAAGTGCGCGGCATCTTCCTCTTTACGTTGCATTTCTTGCTGGAACTCTTCATCTGAGGGTATATTGTCATTGGTAGAGTAAATATGTACCATTGTGTTTCGGAAAATGTTCTGGTACTCGCTGTTGCATCTTAGCCTACCACTTATTTGTTCCATCGTAGTTGATATATCCACCAATGTTTGTGTCTTCTTGGCATCGCTCGCTACGATAATTAATGCATTATTTGAAAAGAGATTGCAGCCTTGAAAGCATTTCTTGGTAAAGAAGTTGATCCGCTTATTGGGAGCGATAACCGATTCGATGGGATATTCACCAAGAATCAGCCTATTCCTCTGTTTGGTAGCACAACAAATCTTAACCTCGTCCTGATCCAATTCTAAAGATTGAGCTACTTGCTTAATGGTTGTAACTGAATTAAGAAAGACAAATAACTGTTCCACCTCTTTTTCTTCTCCGTTAATGTCAGGTAAGACAAAGCCTTCTTCATTAAAAATACGGATTAGTTTGCATAGTCCTTTGCTAAGGTTGGTCGCTTTAAATTTAAAAACAGTGATCGGTTTCCTTGGAGCCCATTCTACGCGATAATGCGGCAACTGCTTAAAGAACTCGATTTCGTAATCATCATCTATTGGAGTCGCAGATAAGAAAGTGTAATGATCAAAAGCCTGTATAGTATTGCACATATTGGTAATAGCAGACTCTCTGTAGTCCATATCTTCAAGAATCAAGTGATTTTCATCTACTAAAACTTTCCAGCCTCTTGTCTTACCGTCCATCCACTTTAAGAGTTTGGGTAGGCTGTCATAGGTAACAGCGATCTTGTATGTCTGATGATCTTTCATGTACTTCCTGTACTGGTATTCCCTGACTCCACCGTAACATTTAAAGACATCATATTTGTTATTCTTATCTGCTGCAATGCTATCCACCAGGTCCCTGAACGGACAAACGATGATATAGTTAGATCTACAGTTTGCTGCGACATATGTGCCACCAACATCTGTTTTTGTTTTGTTGACTATCCCGTGAGGTAGGCCATCTTTAAATTCAGGAAGTTCGCTAAGATAACGAGCATTTCCACCACGAATAATTATTTGTTCCATATGAATCAAATATATGGGTTAAAAGAACGATCTACTAATGTCGAAATCATCTTCTTTTTTTGAACAGAATTTTTTTCATGCTTTTATATGGTAGCCTTGAAAAAAAACGTTCTACTGCGGGACAAAACAAAAGACGTATCGCTACGCCTCCTGTTTCCCCATATATCTGAAAGCAATAATTACAAGTATCTCATAGCGATTTCCAAAGGATTTTCTGACTTGTCAATTCTAGTAGCTCTGACATTTTTTCTGGTTCAGCAGCTAAAGGAAATCACAGTGAATAATTCTCTGTCACATTTCTTTGTGTTGTATTATATTAATGCTGACTCTCTACCACTCTTTACTTGAAAAAAGAATGTCAAGTTCCAAGCGGTTTGTGGTTGCGCCCCAATTCAGTAAATAAAACACGATTTCTGGTACAGAATATTTTTCTCTTCTTTGTAGGGTAGCTTTGAAAAAAAGTGTTCTGTCTCTCAAAGAAAAACAAAGACGCTCCGTTTCCGAAAACGCCTTTGTTGTTGCAACTATTTAACTAAAGATATTATTGCTTCGTTCTGTTCCAAAATAAAAAATGTCAACAAGTCGATTTCGTGCTAAAAGGTGACATTTTTCAGAAACGCTATATAAATCGATTTTCTTGCTGGAAATGTCACCCTATCTTCTCTTTACAATATCCGCACAAATCATGTTTATTACTGAAATCGGCTTTACCTTTTGCATCCTTCATCAGGCAATGGGTACTGTCTTTCGGACAATGAGGATAGTTGTAGTATGTATGAATGAACTCATGCGTCAAAACTTTCCACATATCGCGTTTCTTATGCTTTAGTCGATGGTCAGACACAACGCAAGCGTGGTCAGCCGCGATGCTTGAACCAAGAACGCCCCAATCCTTGACACCGTTTTTGTAGTCCCTACATATATCGCGATGAGTAATGCCTATATAGATGTTGTGCTCATCTGCTTTACTCTTCATGTCCTTGATTATCTTATCGACTCGGTACTTCTTCCCTGTCTCTCCTAAAAATGATTCAGATAGCTGTTTTGAGGGCAGAACCTTCACCTCAAAGGAACCATATAGGATTCCTTCCAGATGTTTGTCAAGGTCTGCTTTTAACTTCTCTGCTTCTTTCTGAGAATAGTTATCGTATGGTTGCAGATAGATGGTAGCATAAGGACAAGCACAGTTCACAAAACCAGCATCATTCCTTTGTTGGCAGCCAACAACACAAATAGTGATAAGCAGTATTGTCCAAAATCGCATCTTCTTCATTTAGCTTATAGTTTGTCTCGTCTGTTATTTCTTCTCTTCATTAGTCTATTTACAAAAGATCTAGCGTCTAAACAACTATCAAGAGTCATTCTAAACTCTATGTCAAAGTTGGGGTTTTCGGATATGAAATTAATTGTAGCAGAGCTTACAACAAAGAAATAACCATCTTCCACATTTTCTTCGTATATCGTATTAACTCTGCATATCTTGTTTGTCTCATTGACAGCTTTCCCTAATCGTAAAAGCTTAGCTTCATCCTCTTTGTTAATAATGATATCGTGTAGAAAGTGTATGATAACAAAATCAGATTCACAATCTAATTCTGCCCTGAATCTCTTTCTGTTATAAGTGAAAATAAATATATCCTTATCATCTCCCAACTCATATTTAATTCGTCTCTTTTTAAGTGTCTTAATGAACACCTCATTGACATGAGCCATGTCGCTTTCAAGTTGAGCCAGTCTGGATTTAGCGTACTCCAAGTATTCAGGATAGTAGCCGGGATCAGCTATGCATCGCTGAAGCTCATCATAGCTCATATCGTTAATAGTTTCTTCCCATTCCTGTTGCGGTTTATTCTTCTCCATAATATCGTTTTATGCTTTTATTGGACCAGCGGCAAAGTTACTAATTTCTATTCAATAATCCAACCACCACTCGCTACTATTTTCATTAACATTATTTCAAAACACCATATATAAAGGTTTTTCTCTGGAAATGTTATCTTTCAAGCTCTTTGATTGGATTGATGTAGAATAGAATTTGCTTAGCTTCCCACCTCCAATCACCTTGTGGAATGATACTACTGATGCTGTAGTGTAAATGATGTGGTTTACCTTTAGCATTGCCAGTATTCCCCACCTTACCAATGACTGATTTTTGACTAACGATAGCCCCAATATGAGTATCTATCTCATTCAGGTGAGCATAGTAATGTAGTCGCCATCCAGAACTGAGAATTAGGATGCAATTTCCACCAGCCCCTAAGTTATGTCCTGTAGCGACTACGATACCACCGATAGCAGGGTGTACATTCGTTCCCTTCTTAGCGAAGATGTCTATTCCTGCATGTTTATGATTTCCCCACGGATGCCAGAATGATTTCGGATTATAGCTCTCACGTCCACAACCCTCAACAGGATTCTGAATTTTAGTAGGCATTAGCAAGTTGAGTGCTAACAATGATGCTAAGCCAATAAGAGCTATCTTCCTCTTCTTCATCGACAGATAATCATTTGATGATTATTTCTTTCGTACCAACAAAAGGCCTGTTTAATTCATTATCAGCTTTAGCGGCCACACCAATCATTAAAAAGATGGACAAGAGAAACAAGACTATTAGTCCGTGTACCGTCCAATAAGTGTACTTGATGGTTTTCTTTAACTTTGGAAAGTACAATGAGAGCAACAGCATAACGTTGTAGAACACTATCATAAATACTACGAAGATAGTGATCCCTGCCCATAACTCACCGTATGTAACACCGAGGTCGCGTGCAAAGTCATTGCTGAAAAGTATAACCTCATTACAGAGCCTGTCCGAAAAGTTCTTAGCGTTTACAATCGTATCGTTTACCATAGCTTTATTTCATCATTCCGTTATAAATCATCCACTCCACAATGTCATGGAACAAAGAGCCAGCCATTCCGCCACCACTGGCTGGGAGTCCTAGCTTGTTCATGCTCACAATCATGCTGTACTTAGGCTTATCAGCAGGGAAGTAGCCACAAAAGCAAAGTTGGTATTCAGAAACAGTATTATCTCCTTCATAGTATTCTCCCACCTGTGAAGTACCCGTTTTTCCTGCAACTTTCACGTGTTCACTTCCAGCAAGTATTCCTAACCCTTGACTAACAACATGCTCTAATGCTTGCTGTATGAGCGCCACATTTTCACTCTTAGCTATTTGTTCATTAATCACCTCTGTAGCTCCTGGCATTAATGTTGGCTTAACCATCTTACCATTATTAGCTATGGCATTATAAAAAGTCAGCATCTGTATCGGTGCAATCTTTCGTTCGTAACCAATGGAACTCCAGATAATGTCCTTGTTTACCCAATCAGAATCTTTGGGAGAGTGATAGAATGTGGGACTTAATCTTTCTACTCCAGCAATGCTGTCAGGTCGCCCATAACTCATGGAGTCAAGTTTTTCAAAGAAATCTTGTTCGTGACCTTTAAACAAGTTCCAGATGGTCTTGCTTATTCCGATATTAGAGCTGACCTCCAAGGCATGTTCCAGTGTTATTTTACCATATCCGCCTCTAAGCCAATTGTGGTCTCTCATTGTTCTGTCATCATCTATCATCCAGACACCATTTTCTGTATCTACAACATCAGCCAATGTAACTTTCCCTGTTTCTAATGCTACTAATAGTGATGCAGTTTTCATCAGAGAGCCCAATTCCTGCTGATAGGCAAAGTTCTTACAAGGCAGGAACTCTCCTTCAAAGTTACGCTCACGACCAGCCATAGCAAGTATTTCACCTGTCTGAACATTCATAATGATTACCTGACCCTGCAGACCGTTGATTTCTTTTAACTTGTCTTGAAGCAATGAGTCTGCTGCGTATTGTAATGCAGGTGAGATAGTTGTTCCTTCCTGAGTCATTGGTAAGGAACGGTCTGTAGAGCTACACCTATTATATATAAGATAAGCTATTGCCAGCAGAACTACACTCACAACAACGGCTATCCATTTCCAGCTCTTTTGTTTGGTGTCGCTACCCAGCACCTGTAGTTCGTCATTATTCCTCATAGTCTATCCTCCTTTCCCGTCTCAGATTCAAGTAATGTCTTCAACTGTTTCAGCGCCTCCTTCGAAGCCTGTAGCTCAAAAGCGATATTCACTTCCGAATTAGACATATATAGTTGTTGCTTATTGGGATTAATCTTAAAGATGTATGCTCTATTTACTATCAGCTGCTTACCCAGACGGATAAAGGTCATAGCCTCCTTGCCCAGTTGCCCCTCCATCATCTGCTGGCATTGAGCAAGGTTCATGGTGAACGTCTGTTTAGTCTTGTCATGCAGCACCATGGTGGAGTAGTTGCCATCTGACTTCACAAAAACCACCCGTTCAGGTTTTATCCTGACGAGCTCGTTTGCATTCGATATGATCAGTACCTTATTACTCACTAGTCAATTGTTTTGCTTGCAAAGTTAGTTCTTTATATTGAAAAGCCCAACCACTCACTACGGTTCTTGTACGAAATGGGTGGTTGGGTGTAGGAAATCACTCCTAAAAAAGTATGGTCAGAAGATGGAACTATCGACATCGTACTCACCACTAACATCTATTCCACAAGAATCTGCCAAAGATATTATTGTTTTACCTTCATCTGTACTGGACGAAACAACAGTTCTTCCAAACATTGTTCCACCTCCACGCCTATTCATCATTTTAAGCCAGACATTTCTAACAATGTCTTTTTTCGCTTGACTCATATTACGAATGGTACGTGTCATATTCATCTTCCACATATCCATAGCGTCCTTAACTAATGATGCATCACCTTTCATCACCATAACCAACATAGTAAAATATTGGTCTTCGGAATAGTTAATGTGTCCATCAGCGTTTGCAACGTATGCTGCGGATTTAAGGACTGCTCTTTTCTCGTCTCTTGTAAAATCGTCCCAACTCATAATCACTTGTCTTTAGTTATTTATTAAACATTCTCAGACATTTCTACTAATTGAGCCAAAACTGCAGAAATTTGCATCAAGCTCATTTTCCTACCAAAGAAATAGTATGGTGCAAGCAGTACTGAATTACCAGAGGCTCCTGCAATATCCATAATCTCACTCATTAAGACAGAAATAGTTCCTGCTTCTACTCGAATTCTGTTACGATTTGGATAGGGCGATTGTGCCTCATATTCAATTGCACTTACTTTCGGTTCAATTTGTTTCAGTAATGTATTAATCTTACCGATATTTTTGTAGTTATTGAAAAAACCCATAATTGACTGTTTTAAAAGGTTAATATCTTATTATAAAAGTCTTTTGGCTTTTCACCAGTTTGGATATGATCTACAAATGCATCTATTAGCTTACTCTCTTCTTTTGCAAGTTCATTATCAGCATAAGCAGCATTATTCAAGCATGACAGGATATAAGCCTCTTGTTCGTCAGTTACGGTTTTCAAGGCATCGAACATTGCATCATCAGATAGAGCAACTGCCTTTTCCATAATGTCGTTGTCTGCATTCATATCAGCACATAGTTGGGTAAAGAACTGCTTTTCTTCATCAGTAATTACTCCATCAGCACTTATTATGTACAAGACAGCTTTTGCTACTGCGACTCTCTGGATGTCTGAGAGATCTTTTGGCAGTGTCGTAATTGTTTTCTTGCCTAGTTCTTCTATTTGGGGACTAGCAATAATCGCGTTAAGATCAATTCTATTATTCATAATTATTATTTTAAGTATTCTAGTTCTATATTTCTATCGAACATTTTAAGCACAATTTTTTTTATCTCCTTATCATTAAAACAAACATCAATTCCGTAATCTGAGAAAGGGCTTCCCATCCTATCATAGCCATAACCTCTAAGTGAAACTATATTGTCTTTTACATCTATTATTCGCATTTGTTTTGGAGCCATTTGAACATTATTCCCCCACAAGGGATGAATGCCATCAAGGTTGTATATTGTGACAGTGTAACCTTCTCCCCCTTCGATGTTTTTCTGTATCTCTATTTGTCTATTGCATCCATAATTATGACCAGAGACATCAATACCATTAGCATAACGGATATGGTCTGATGAGTCAAACTTCACAGGCTCTCCATTAGGATAGTTGTTTCCAGACAATAACTCTTTACAAATAGAGTCGCAGCAGGTCTCACTAGCATCATCACCTTTTATTCTGTCTTGTAATTCCTGCATGCCATTCTTGCTAATATAATAAGTTCCCCATTCGTATTCTTTAATGATTGTTCCAATAGATAATGCAAGGGCATAAAGTATTTCGTCCGTGGGTTCTTCTTTGTAATATGGGCGTGCCAATAGGATTAGCTTCTCAATGACACTTTCATTGAGAGTAGAACTCCAAATGTCTGCTAATTCCTCTTGTGAAAGACAATTTACAATTGCATTTTGTAAATTAGTTTTAATGGGAATAGCTCTTTCTAGTATATCATATTTCATCTAAAAATAAAAATGGTGAGTGCATGAAAATTACGCACTCACCCAAAATATTGTTACAAATTACTCATAATTTTTAAAGCTTCCACAACATTCATGGTTGGAAGATTGCATAAAGTAGAGGTCAGTTGCCACAATTTCATCTCGGTGTCATCAATATCGCCATCAACAGCCATCAAAGCTCCCAAGAATGCAGCTACATATTTCTTTTCATCGCTTGAAAGTTGACTTATAATCGAAATAGCTTCTGTTGCATCCATCGCTTGTGCTACAACGACTAAACCTGCTAATTGTTCTTCCTTAACTCCGAAACGAACCATTTCTAGAGCCAGCGAAGCTTTTTCCTTCTCATCTACTCTTCCATCTGCCATTATCATGCTAAGAGCTAATTTGATGATGGCAGCCAATTCTTTACCATTAAATTGTATATTCATAGTTTTTGGTATAGTGCCAACCAATCCCAAGAAGTCAGCGGATTATTGTTTAAGAGTGTGGGACTATTGCCATTATCGTCATAAGGTTCTGGACTACCTGCTACAAACAATGAACAATAGCCCACACCTTAGAACATATCATTCCCGTAAAGGTACGATAATCCTAACGATGTGAGCATATTGCCATCATCCTTGTAGCTAAGAATTGTCCAGATTCTATGACAGGATAAACGTCAATCGCTCTTTTGCTATGTTTGAGCCATTAAAGCGCACTCCAACACGTTGGGTACTTGAAACTCAGCTGCAAAAATAGCGATTAGTTTTGAATAAAACAAGAAATCAGGCGGATATTTCACTTTGATTGTACGAAATATCCGCCTAACAGTATGAAATGCATTGTCTCTATAGATCAAACTCCGTTTTAATCCGTTGAACAGTGCTAATCCCTTTGTTGGTTAGCTTTGCAGTGTTACGAACTGAATAGCCTCTCTTTAGATAAGAGATAATGTCCTTATGCTCTTCCCGTTTTTGTTCTGTTGACTTGACACTGCCAACCTTGCGACCAAGTTTGCCACCACGTTCAATGTATAGTTTACGGCCTGAGTTGAGACGGAACTTGATGTTCTCTCTTTCCAGTTGGGCACACGTTGACAAAGTAGCTATCATAATTGGTGCGAACATGGTGGGCTTACCCTCTGAATCAAGTAACGTTAGCTGTTCCTTCTGCATATAGAGATTGATCTCTGAATCGATGAGGTCTTTCACTGTGGCCAGAACTTCAAAGGCATTCCTTCCTAGACGTGAGAGCTCACTAACTAAAAGGATGGAAACACTATTGGATTTACAGAACTCAATAGCTTGCTGTAGCACCGGGCGCTCTACGTTTTTCTTTGCTCCAGAAATATGCTCTTCGTATATTTTACAGATTTCCAGATTCTGATATTTTACATAATCCAGAAGGTCTGAAACTTGACGGTCTGTGTTTTGCCTGTCACCTGTTGAAGAGACACGGGCATAAATTACTGCTGTTTTTGTACTCATTTTAATCAAAGTATTGGTTGATAACGAAAAAGAGTGTGCCCAATAACCCCATAGAGATTTATTTGAACACACCCGTTAATTGAACACGCAGGATAGGGTAAAGAGGACACCCCCCATATAATAAGGTGATGCCCTCCGCTCTATCAACTAACCAAGGAACCATTGGTAGTTTTCGTCTCCGTGCATAGCATTGTTAAGACCAACGGCAACCTCAGTAGCATTAACGGCACGCTGTAGGTAGCTGTCAATGTAGCTGCTCTTGTTGGACTCCGTGAGAAGGTTGTGGAAGTTCCACATAGAGATAGCACCATCCTGACCGCCAAAGTCTTCGTTGTGGTAGTAGCCACGGCACACGTTGTTAATCTGGCTGTCAGTGATGATTAGCTTGGGGATTCCACGTGCCACGTTGTTGGGTAGAGCCTGATAGAGTCTCATGCGGCCAACCACCTGTGCAAACTGCGTCTCAGTCAGGAAGGTGTTGGATAGTGTCTGCATCAGGTGTATGTCCTTGGCAGGATTGAACTG
>Ga0310690_10011014_pt1 | contig 11195 bp, 9 predicted proteins | sample AusTroGonzalo_MG_2_FD_207661 | JGI IMG/M metagenome (GOLD analysis project Ga0310690, IMG submission 207661) | Bovine rumen microbial communities from tropical cattle in Woodstock, Queensland, Australia - Gonzalo_04 (v2) (version 2) | ecosystem: Host-associated > Mammals > Digestive system >...
TTATTGAAAGAACAGCAATGCCGATCAGAGCGATATTAAACAATCTTTTCATGAAAATCAGTTATTAGTTTATTCTGCAAAGTTACAAAAAACAATTACCTGTACAAGCCGTCGCGGGAAAGCAGGTGATCCAGGTTCCCAAGGCCGTACATAGTCACGGCAGTAACAACCGCAGAGTGCTCCATGTACTCCGGGATCAGCTTCCCGTACATATCGCTCTCCGTGTGCCAGATTTCGCGGTAGTCGAAGTTCCAGCCGCGGGGATCGGTCTCACGGAAAGAGATCGTAGGCACGCCGTTCATGGCAAAGTAAGCATGGTCGCTGCCGCCGGCGTTGCGGGGACGGGGACCCGAAGGGCCTCTCCTCTTCTCCACCACGAACGGCACGTCGGAGTAGTTCTCCAGCGGCTTGCATACCTTCACGAAGTCGTCGTACATAGCTTCCGGAACGGTGACGCCGGTGGCCATGGTTGGCCCGCCGTCGCGGTTGAAGTAGTTGGATATCTTGTCCAGCGGCACCACCCCGCTCTCCACGAAGAACTTGGATCCCAGCAGGCCGAACTCTTCGCCCGTCCAGATGCAGAACATCAGGGTACGCTTGGGCTTGGCTCCGGAGGCTGCAAGCAGGCGCGCCGCCTCCATGGTCACGGAGACGCCGTTGCCGTCGTCCACCGCACCGGTGCCGCAGTCGTAGGAGTCCAGGTGACCGCCGGCCAGCACGTACTCCTTGGGATACTTGCTGCCGCGCATGATGCCTATGACGTTATGGTACTTGACCGGCCCGCGGTAGAAGTGGTTGCGGATGTCGAACTCCAGGAAGAAGGTTTCCTTGCGCTCCACCTTCTTCTTGACGACGGCGAACTGAGCCTCGTCGAGCAGGATGTCGCAAGTCGTCGGCAGCGTCTCCATGGTCAGCTTGTAGCAGCCGGCACGGTCGTACATGACCTGCAGGGGCACCTTGGTCGAACGGATGAACCCAAGCACGCCGGCATCCACCATCTCCCTGTAGAACAGCGCCGTAGCCTTTTCGTACGGCAGCATCTCCTTGGCCACGGAGTCGCGGTGCTCCCAATTCCAGCGGGTGCGTTCCATGTTCTTGCGGTCGATCTCTTCGTTGCGGGCGATGGCCACGGCACGCAGGCTGTCGCCCCTGGGCGTCCAGTCGATCGCCATGCCGTTGGACTCGGCGTCCAGCAGCACCCAGGCCCCCTTCAGAAGGCCCTTCATGCGCTCCAGCTCGCGGCGGGAGTGCGGCTCGATAAGCACGTGTCCCATCTGCCTGCCATGTGTGCCTGCGGTGTAGGACGGGGTGCCGAAATGCAGGGTCATGCCATCCTCGCTCAGCATGCGGCCGAACCAGGGACCGCGGTTGAAGCCGACGTTGATCTCCCCCGCCTCCTGGACCATCACCTCCAGTCCCCAGGACTCGAACTGCTCCTTCACCCATGCCTCAGCCTCCGTAAGGGCGGCAGAGCCGATGATGCGCCCGCCGATTACGTTGGCGAGATGATCGGCATGCTGCATGGTACGGTTGTCGGTGCGTCCGGTCTCAAGGACCGCCTTGACCACCTTATCCTGGGCAAAAACTCCCAGGGAGCATGCGGCGGCCACCAGGACCGCCACAGCGAAACGTATAAACTTCTTCATTTTTACTTCTCAGGTATGTTGACCAAAACCTCCTGCAGGAAGTCCCAGACCTTCTGCACGGAAGGGATGTATGCGCGCTCGTCCGGGGAATGGGGGCTCAGCAGGGTCGGACCCATGGAGACCATATCCCAGTGAGGGTAGGCGCCGGAGAGTATGCCGCACTCGAGGCCGGCATGTATTGCCATGATGAGGGGCTCCTTGCCGAACATCTTCTTGTACACCTTCTGCATGACGGCACGGATTTCAGACTTTGCGTTGGGAGCCCATCCGCTGTAGCCTCCGGTGAAGCTGACGCGGATGCCGGCCAGCTGGAACACCGATTTCATGCGGGCGGCAAGGGCCATCTTGGCGGAGTCCACGGAGCTGCGCATAAGGCACTTCATGGAGAACTCGCCGCGGTAAATCTTGACCATGGCGAGGTTGTTCGAGGTCTCCACCATGCCGGGCATGCTGTCGCTCATACGCTCTACGCCGTCCGGGCAGGCCAGGATGCAGCGTACGAAGCGCAGCGCAGCCTCCTCGGTGACGTACTTGCAGTCCTCATGGTCGCAAACCTCGCCGGGCGCTGCCACATAAGGCTCGAACACCACCTGTAGGTTGGGATCGGTGGCGGCGTACTCGGCCTTCAGGTCGGCAGCCACACGGGCCACGGTGCGCTTGGCGGCGGCGAGGCCCTTCTTGGGCACGTACACGGTAGCGAACGCCTCACGCGGGATGGCGTTGCGAAGGGTGCCTCCCTCCAGGTCTATCAGCTTGACGCCGTTGCGCTCCAGCAGGGGCAGAAGCACACGTGCGATGGCACGGTTGGCGTTGGCACGGCAGAGGATGATGTCCATGCCGGAATGTCCGCCCTGGCAGCCCTTGACGGCCAGGTTGTAGCAAAGGTGGCCGCGGGGCTCCTTCTTGCGGCGGTAGCGGGCACTGGCGCTGGCGTCGAGTCCGCCTGCACATCCCACGTAGAGCTCGCCCTCGGTCTCGGAGTCGAGGTTGATGAGTATGTCTCCCTTGAGCACGCCGGGCTTCAGCAGGCTGGCGCCGGTCATGCCGGTCTCCTCGTCGTAGGTCACCAGGATCTCGATGGGGCCGTGCTTGACGACGGGCGATTCAGCAACCGCCATCGCCAGTGCCACTCCGAGGCCGTTGTCGGCACCCAGGGTGGTTCCCTTGGCACGCAGCCACTCTCCGTCTATCCATGTCTCGATGGGGTCCTTCTCGAAGTCGTGCTTCACGTCGGCGTTCTTCTGGGGCACCATGTCCATGTGGCCCTGGAGCACCACGGTCTTGAGTTTCTCGTAGCCGGGGGTGGCAGGCACGCGCATGATTACATTGCCGGTGTCGTCTACCTGAGCCTCGATCTTGTGCTCTGCGGCCCAGTCGATGAGGAACTTGCGCACTATCTCTTCGTGCTTGGAAGGACGGGGGCAACGGGTAAGGGAATAGAAGTTATTCCATACGATTGAAGGTTGTAAGTCTTTGATTGTCATAGTGTATAGTATTAATTATTTCCAACGTCTGTGGGTCCAGAGGTAATTCCATGGCTGGGCCTCGATATCCTTCTGGAGCAATTCGTAGTAGCGGTTCATTATCTGCTCCGGACTCATGGCGGAGGCGTCGTCGCAGATGGTGATGTAATTCAGTTTGTACAATCCCCTGCGCTCCTGCTGCATGCTCAGAAAGCACACCGACATCCCCAGCTTGTGCGCCAGGTCTGCGGCCCCCTTCATGGTGGAGCACTCCTGATGCATGAAGTTCACCTTCATGGGGTCCTTTGTCTTGAAGTAAGGGTGCTGGTCGGTGATAAAATTGTACATTATCTTCTCGTCCTTGTGCTCGAACACGTAGCGCATCACCTCGCGGGACTCCAGGTAGCCGCGGTAGTTCTTTTTGTCACGGAGAGCGGCTATGCGGTTGGCATGCAGAATCTTGTCCCACATTTTTGTGGAAGGGCGGAGATATACTACATAATATATGCTTTCGTCGATGTGGGTGGGCTTGCCGCTGTAGTCGTACGACTGGATTCCGCCTATCAGTTCCCAGTTGCCGGCGTGCGACATCATTATCATCACACTCGGGGAAATCTCGTACAAGCGGTTGATCTCGTCGGGATCGGCTATCTCAACAAGGTGCTGCCTGCGCAGGCGCTCGGGATTGCGGCAGCCGCCGAACCACACGAACTCAGCCATCATCTCGCCGAAGTGGAGGTAGAACTTGTGCCGCAACTCTTTAAGCTCGTCGTATTTAAGCTCCGGGAAGCTGCGGGCGAGGTTTACGGTCACGTCCGTCAGTCTGTAGCGGAACACTTTTTCAGCCATCCAGGAGACAAAGCGCCCCAGCGCATAATGCACCTTGAGCGGGAGCAGCGCCAACAGGCGGAGGATGAACTGAACGACTATTCCCATATCATGACAAAATTAAAAAAAATCTTGAACTTTCGGAGGATAATGCGTATTTTTGAGAAATTTAAAAACTAAGAACCATGTTCAAAGGACAGCCTAAAGGCTTATTCGCTCTAGCACTCGCCAACACGGGCGAGCGTTTCGGCTACTATACGATGTTAGCCATCTTCCTGCTTTTCCTGCAGGCAAAATTCGGCTTCTCCGCAGCGGCGGCAGGCCAGTTCTACGCCATTTTCCTGGCAGCTGTATATTTCATGCCCGTCATCGGCGGATGGCTGGCAGACAAGATCGGCTTCGGCAAGTGCGTCATCACCGGCGTATGCGTCATGTTCGCCGGCTACCTCTGCCTCGCCATTCCTACTGACGCCTTTGCGGCCCGCGGATTCGCCCTGGCCCTGATGATCGGCGCCCTGCTGCTCATCGCCGTTGGTACCGGCCTCTTCAAGGGCAACCTGCAGGTGCTGGTTGGCAACTTGTACGACGATCCCAAGTATTCCGCCAAACGCGACTCCGCCTTCAGCCTCTTCTACATGGCCATCAATATCGGCGCCATGTTCGCCCCTACGGCTGCAACCGCCCTGACCAACAAGCATCTGGCAAGCGCAGGCCTCATCTACAAGGCCGACATCCCCGCCCTGGCTCACCAGTACCTGGGAGGCACCCTGGCCGACACCAGCCTGCTCGAGTCGCTCCAGGCAGGCATGCCCGGTGCCGAGGTGACCGCAATGAACCTCACCGACTTCAGCCAGTACTACATCAACAATCTGGCGACCGCCTACAACCTCGGATTCGCGGTGGCATGCGTATCGCTCATCGTTTCCATAGCCATATACCTCAGCTGCCGCAGCTGGTTCAAGCACGCCGACGTGAATGCCAAGCAGGCAAAGGCCGGTGCAGCAGGCGCCGCCGTGCAGGAACTCACCCCCAAGCAGACCAAGGACCGCATCGTGGCCCTCATCTTCGTGTTCGCTGTGGTTATCTTCTTCTGGATGGCCTTCCACCAGAACGGCAGCTCGCTGACCTACTTCGCGCGCGACTACACCCAGAGCACCGTCAGCGGCATCACCAGGATAGGCTTCAGCATCTGGCCCCTCTTCCTCATCGCAGTGTCGATTTACACTCTCTTCGGCATCTTCCAGAGCGAGAGCGCCAAGGGCAAGATTGGCTGCGGCATCGTTACGGCAGCCCTCTGGGCCGGCGCATGGGCAATCTACTCCGGCATGCCTGAGAGCTTCAGCATCCTGCCCCAGCAGTTCCAGCAGTTCAATCCTTTCTTCGTGGTAGCGCTCACGCCTATTTCCATGGCCCTGTTCAGCTCGCTTGCCAGCAAGGGCAAGGAGCCTTCCGCACCCCGCAAGATAGGCCTCGGCATGTTCGTGGCGGCCCTCGGCTACCTCATCATGCTCGCCGCATCCAAGGGCCAGCCGGCACCTTCCGAGCTGGTTAACGTGGGCGGCGTATCCCCCGACCCCGTGGTGCCCGAGTACCTTATTTCCACTTATCTGGTGCTGACCTTCGCCGAGCTGCTGCTCTCCCCTATGGGCATATCCTTCGTATCCAAGGTCGCGCCTCCTAAATTCAAGGGTCTCATGATGGGTCTCTGGTTTGCTGCTACCGCAATCGGCAACTACCTCAGCTCCATTCCTTCCATGCTGTGGAACAACGTGCCCCTGTGGGTCAACTGGACCGTGCTCATGGCCCTCTGCGTCATCTCCGGCCTGGTCATGTTCTCCATGCTCAAGAAACTTGAAGCCGCTACCGCAGACTAAATGAAACGGCTGACTCTCATACTGGCAACGCTCCTGCTGGGCGCCTCAGCGCTGGCCCAGTCTCTCCCGGACACCATCTATGCCGAGGTCCGGGACGGCCACGTGCAGGGCATAGCGCTGGACCGTGCCAAGGGTTTCATGTACTACTCGTTCACCAGTTCCTTCATCAAGACGGACCTGGCAGGCAACATAATAGGCACAATCAACCGTATCCAGGGGCACCTGGGGGCCATGACCCTCGGGCCTGACGGACGCGTGTACGCCTCCCTTGAATGCAAGGACGACGTCATAGGACAGGGTATTGCCAAGCGGCTCGGGGTGGACAAGCTGAGCCATGAGCAGTCGGTGTTTTATATTGCAATTATAGATGTGGACCGCATAGACCGCGAGGGAATGGATCCGGAAAAGGACGGAGTCATGACCACGGTCTGCATTCGCGAGGCCTGCAAGGACTATGTGGACCACACCTACGGTTGCTCCGGAATAGACGGGGTGACCTTTGCCCCGGCCATAGGCAAATGCGGCAAGAAACTCTACCTCTACGTTGCTTACGGCATTTACGGAGATAACGGACGCACGGACAACGACAACCAGGTGCTGCTCTGCTACGATGTCAAAGACTGGAAGCGCAAGTACGAAACCCCCGTGGTGTTCGGAACCGTACCGGACAACGGCCCGGACAAGCCCCTGCACAAGTATTTTGTTTATACAGGCAATACTACCTGGGGCGTTCAGAACCTGGCTTGGGACCCGCATACCAACCGTATCTTCATGGCCGTATACAAGGGCAAGAAGCCGGAGTATCCCAACTATCCCCTCTTTGCCGTGGACGTAAGGCAGAAGCCCGTCAAGGCCGTTCCCAAGGGCCTGAGCGAAGAGCATGAGACACTTAAGCTGTCCAGTCAGGGGCTCTACGACGAGGCCACGGGCGTATGGGGATACGACTTCAAATGGGGTTCCACCGGCCTGTGCCCCCTGGGCGACGGCCTGTGGTATATCTCAGAGAATCATAAGGACAAAGAAACAGGCATACAAAGCTGTACCGCCCGCCTTTACCAGTGGGTAGGATTCGGCAACAAACCATTCATCTCCAAATGACAGAAAAGACCGTGGGCCTGCTCCGGGAGTGGGCGGAGGAATACAACGACCTCAAGTATTTTCAAGACGACCCCATAGCCTTCCCGAGGGAGTTCATGAGCCGGGGCGCCTCCCTGCAGGACATCGAGATTGCGGCCGTTTTCTCGTCCCACCTCGCATGGGGCCGCAGGGCGATGATCTGCCGTGACTGCGAACGTCTCTTCGACGAGATGGAATGGCGCCCGCTGGACTACGTGATGGCCGGGGCCTACCGCAACGACGACACTTCCCTGCACCGCACGGTAAAGTGGAGCGAGATTGCCGGGATCTGCGGACGCCTGCGCGAGTGGTACACCTGGCACGACACGCTTGAAGTGCTGTCCGCCAAAGAGATACGCTCCATAGTTTTCCGTCGTAAAGACGACCCCAAGGCTCCCGACAAGAAGATCAACCTGATGCGCCGCTGGATGGTTCGCAACGACGGAAAAGTGGACCTGGGGCTCTGGCAGGACACCAGCCCCGCGGATCTTCTGGTGCCCCTTGACGTCCACGTGTACGGGCAGGCAAAGGCCCTCAGGCTCACCCGCCGCAAGCAGAAAGACATAGTCACAGCCCGGGAGATTACCGACAAGTTCAAGGAAATCTGGCCGGACGATCCCGTGCTGGGCGACTACGCGCTGTTCGGATACGGAGTTACCCATAACGAATAATGCCGAGGCTCTACATACTCGCAGGATGCAACGGCGCCGGGAAAACCACGGCGTCCTACACTTTCCTGCCGGAAATCCTCGACTGCCGCGAATTCGTCAATTCGGACGAATTCGCAAAGAGCCTCTCCCCTTTCGACCCGTCGGTAGCCTCGGTTTCTGCAAGCCGCTACATGCTCAGGCGCATCCAGTACCTGCTTGACCGCGGCGCAGACTTCAGCATAGAGACCACTCTGGCCACCCGTTCGATGGTGAGCATAATCAACGAAGCCCGCGCCAAGTCGTACGTCATCACTATTCTTTACCTGTGGGTGCAGTCGCCGGAGATTGCGATCCAGCGCGTGCGCGACAGGGTTGAGACAGGCGGGCACAACATACCCGAGGAGGTGCTTCGCAGGCGCTATTCCACCGGCCTGCAGTACCTGTTCGACATTTACATGCCCATCTGCGACCGCTGGATGATAGCCGACAACTCCGGCCCCACCTTCGTGCTTATAGCGGAGGGCAATGACAAGCGAACCATTATCAAAGACGAAGAAAAGTTCCGCAAAATCAGGAAGATGCTGGCTACAGATGAAGAGGAGTTGTATTGATATATTCGGGGTGGACATCCCGCAGTTGCGGGCTATAGTGGCCGAGGGGCTGAAAGGCGGAAACTGGTGTGACCTCTACTTCGAGCAGACGGTCTACAACGACCTGCTGTTGCGTGACGGCGCGGTCGCTTCCGGAGGCTTCCACCTCGACTACGGATGCGGCGTACGCGTGCTGGACGGCGAAAAGACCGGCTATGCCTATTCCGAATCCACCGACATACCGTCACTTATGGATGCAGCCCGTGCGGCCCGTTCCATCGCCGGCAGGAGCGGATCCTTCGGCATAAGCGCCGGCTCCCCCGTCCCCCCTCAGCTTTACGCCATGAAGCAGGCATGGGCGGATGCCGACAAGAAGGCCCTGGCGGCATGGCTGGAGCGGCTGGAAGCGGCGGTGCGCGCCCGCGAGCCCCGCACCCTGAAGGTCATCGCCATGCTCTCCTGGTCGCAGAGCGACATCATGATGTACAACAGCCTCGACGAGCTGACGGAAGACAGCCGCCCGCTGGGGAGCGTGACCATGACGGTAATCTTCGGCGACAACGGGCGGACGGAGCAGCGTTCCGTCTCCAGAAGCCTCCGCTGCGGCTCCGAGATGCTGGGCGACCGGCTGCTGGCAGAGCTTGCCAACGAAGCAGTCGTCGGCCTGGACGACAGTTTCGCCGCCCGCCGGCCCAAGGGAGGCCGCATGAGCGTGGTAATGGCCGCCGGCGCCTCCGGAATCCTGCTCCACGAGGCCATGGGACATGCGTTCGAGGCCGATTTCAACCGCAAGGGGCAGTCGATCTTCTGCGACAAGATGGGCCGCCGCATATGCAAGAAAGGCATCAACATACTGGACGACGCCACCATCCCCGGCAACCGCGGCTCCATACGTTACGACGACGAAGGCGTGCCCGGGCAGAAGACCTACATGGTACGGGACGGCGTGCTCACGTCTTACCTGCACGACCGGATCAGCGCCCGCTTCTACGGCGTCGAGCCCACGGGCAACGGCAGGCGGGAGTCGTTCCGCTACAACCCCATCCCCCGCATGCGTACTACTTACATGGAAAGCGGCACCGACGGAAGCCTGCAGGACCTCATCGCCTCCGTTCGCAAGGGCGTCTATGTGGACAAATTCGCCAACGGCGAGGTACGTATAGGAGAGGGCGACTTTACCTTCTACGTCAACCGCGGCTACCTGATAGAGAACGGGCGGCTGACCATGCCCATAAAGGACGTGAACATCATAGGAAACGGGCCCCAGGCGCTGGCCGACATAGTGGCTGTTGCCGGAGACCTGAAGATAGACGACGGCACATGGACCTGCGGCAAGGAGCAGAGCGTGGCGGTCTCCTGCGGCATCCCGAGCGTGCTGATAAAGAACTTAACCGTAGGCGGAGAATGATTACCAGGGAAGAAATGCAGCTGACGCGCGAGTGTCTGGAATATGCGAGGGCCGAAGGGGCCTCCGCCGTACGGATCACCCTTACCAAGAGCGTCGAGAACCTTGTGGCCACGCTGGACGGCGAGGTAGACAAGGTGACGCGCTGCGCGGACAGGAGCATGAGCATAGCCCTGTTCGCCGACGGCCGCTACGGCAGCTTCTCCATCAACAAACTGGAACGGAAGGCGCTATTCCGCTTCATCCGCGAGGCCATAGAAACCGTGCGCATGTTCGCCCCGGATGAGTTCCGCAGGCTGCCTGACGCCGGGCGCTGCTGCAAGACTGCCGTAAGCGGGCTGGAGATGGAGTTGTACGACCCTGCCTGGGAAAGCGTGACGCCGGAAGACCGGGTGCGAATGGCCCTGGAGGCCGCGGTCACCTGTCATCCTGAGCCCGCCCGTCATCCTGAGCGAAGCGAAGGATCTCCCTTCCGCCTGATCTCCGAAGAAGGCGAATACAGCGACTCCGTATACGACACCTATGTAATTGACACCCAGGGGCTGGAGTGCCGCCATACCGAGACCTCCTTCGACTACGGCGTGGAGGTCACGATAGAGGATGCCGAAGGCAACAAATACAGCGACTACTGGTGGACGGCGGCTCCCATGCTGAAGGACTACGACGCCTCCTCATGCGGTCAGACCGCCGTGCGCAGGGCCTCCGGCCAGATAGGAGCCGTTCCCGCCAAGAGCGGACGCTACAACATGGTAATAGGGGCCGAAGTGGCCTCCCGCCTGGTGTCTCCCCTTCTGGGCGCCCTGAACGCCAACTCCATTCAGCAGGGCAACTCCTTCCTGGTGGGGAGCGAAGGCAAGCAGCTGTTCTCCGAGGGCTTCACCCTGATGGACGAACCCTGGCGCAAGGGGGAATCCGGAGCCAAGCTCTTCGACTCCGAGGGCGTAGTCACACAGACCGCACCCATTATCGAAAACGGCGTGGTGAAACGCTATTTCGTCAATACCTACATGGCCGGCAAGATGGGCATCAAGCCTACTCTGGAAGAGGCAGTACGCCCGCGCCTCTGCGGATGGCCATCGGACGGCCTGGACCGCAATTCACTTATGGAGATATGCGGAAACGGTATTCTGGTCACCGATTTCAACGGCGGCAACTGCAATATGACCACCGGAGACTTCTCCTACGGCATCTCCGGCCAGGTTTTCGAAAACGGCAGGCCCGTACGGCCGGTACACGAAATGCTTATTACTGGCAATTTCCTGGAGCTTTGGCAACACCTGATCGCCGCCGGTTCCGACTTCCGCCCCTGCGCCACCCGGCTCGTCCCTTCCCTTGCCTTCAGCGACGTAGATTTTAGTGGATAACGGCTATTCGGGCAGATTTTTGCCTAAAAGCTGTCAGATTGATAGAAAAACCGCCGCCGCTGACAGGAAATGCGGCAAAAGCTGTCAAAAAAAAGAGATGCAGCGCTTATGCGTTGCATCTCTTTGTTGTACTGGGTAGGAGAATCGAACTCCTATTGCAAGATTGAGAATCTTGAGTACTAACCGTTATACGAACCCAGCAGATTGGAGTGCAAAGATAGTGAAGATTATTGAATCTGCAAATTTTTTTTCACTAACC
>Ga0310690_10011015_pt1 | contig 11194 bp, 9 predicted proteins | sample AusTroGonzalo_MG_2_FD_207661 | JGI IMG/M metagenome (GOLD analysis project Ga0310690, IMG submission 207661) | Bovine rumen microbial communities from tropical cattle in Woodstock, Queensland, Australia - Gonzalo_04 (v2) (version 2) | ecosystem: Host-associated > Mammals > Digestive system >...
CGAACTCCTCACCAAGGGAGCAGGACTGACGAAAGAAGAAATCGATGCCCGCATCGTATCGACCACCGAGCACGACATCCGCTACTACCTCATGGAATATATCCGCGAGCAGAAAGAAATCTATCCGGCACAGATGAACCACTGGAAGTTCATCCCCGAAGAATGGGTAGCTAAAGCAAAAGTCCGCGAAATCGAGCAACTCTTCTCAAACTATCCGAGCGACGAAGAAGAGGAAGAACTGGAGGAGCGATAATAAAAATGTATGACCTTCTCACCATAACCGGCCCCACCGCATGTGGCAAAACCAGCTTTGCCGCACGCATGGCCTACGAACTCGATGGCGAGATTATTAGCGCCGACAGCCGACAGGTCTATCGCCGTATGGATTTGGGAACCGGCAAGGACCTCGACGACTACGAAGTGGAAGGCCGCCATATACCTTATTATTTAATAGATATAGCCGAGCCAGGCACCATCTATAATGTTTACCGCTTTCAGCACGACTTCCACGAAGCCTATAGCGAAATCCGCTCACGCGGCAAACTCCCCATCCTTTGCGGCGGAACCGGCCTCTACATCGAGAGCGTCCTGAAGAACTACGAGTTCGACGGCCGCCAGTGTCCCAAACTCAACAGTCTCGTCGTCGGTCTCTCCATCTCACGCGAACAAAGAAGAGAGCGCATCAGCCAGCGACTCAACCAGCGACTCGAAGCTGGAATGGTAGACGAAGTGCGCCGACTACTCGACGAAGGCGTTAGCAGCGAACGCCTCATCCGCTACGGTCTCGAATACAAATACCTCACCCTCTACCTCCTTGGCGACATCACCTACGAAGAAATGCACGACCTGCTCGAAATCGCCATCCATCAGTTTGCCAAACGACAGATGACCTGGTTCCGAGGCATGGAAAAACGAGGCACACCCATCCGCTGGCTCGACACCACCCTACCGCTCGAACAGCGCATCCAACAAGTGAAGGATTGGCTGAAATAGAGAAAAACCTACAGGAAATAGAACTTTTCCTTCTATCCGTTTCAATAGAAACAATTACCTTTGCACCGCAAAACTTCTAAAACAGACGATTATGAAAAGAAATTGGATTTACATCATGTGCGTAGCCTTGATAGGCAGTACAACAATCATGAGTTGCGACATCTCCTCATCACGCAACTATATGGGAACAATGGCAGGCGCCGAAATCGGTGGTGTCATCGGTGAAGCTCTTGGTTGGATGTCAACCAGTCGTCACGACGGTCCTGGCAAAGCAATGCTCGGCTCAATTGTCGGAACAGTAGCAGGAGCCGCTATCGGTAATGCGCTAACGAAGGACAACACTCAGGTGGTTCGTTCAGGTCGACGCGACAATTCTCGCGACAATATCCGCTACGAAGACGATTACAATCCCGGCTATCAGATCGGTGGCGGTAGCAACGAGGGTTACAACCCTAATCGTCAAGGCAACTATACTGGTCCGATGACCAACAACGACAACTCCTATAGTTTCCTCACCATCAACAACGTTTCCTATCAGGATGAAGACGGCGACGGAAAGTTCGGAAGAAATGAGACGGTCAATATCATCTACGAAGTGACCAACACATCCAAGAACGCATTAGACGATGTCGTTCTGAAGATTGAAACGCTCGATGGTGACAAGTATTTCGCCGTTTCGCCATCCAACACCACCAAAATCGCAGCTGGCGAGCGAATCCGCTACAAAGCAAAGGCGTTCTGTAAGTCAAAGCCATCTGGAAGTGTTGCAAAATTCAATCTTTCGGCCAGTAGCCGTTATGGAGGAACAACATCCACCGTTTTACAAATCAGGGTGGACAAATAAAACACATTGGGACGAATTATCACTGAAAGTGATTACTTTTTCCATTTAGGTTTTGTCAATTCAATTTAAATGCGTAATTTTGCCGTTGAAAATGTCAACGGCATTATTTTTTTAGGTAAAGAGCATATAAATATTTCTCACTAAATACAAAAAAGACAAACATGAAGAAGTACAATTTCAATGCTGGTCCGTCAATCCTTCCACGCGAAGTCATTGAAGCGACAGCAGCAGCGTGCTTGGACTTTAATGGTTCAGGACTTTCATTAATGGAAATCAGTCACCGTGCAAAAGACTTCCAACCAGTCGTAGACGAAGCAGTAGCACTGTTCAAAGAACTCCTCAACATCCCCGAAGGTTACTCCGTATTGTTCCTCGGCGGTGGTGCAAGTCTTGAATTCTGTATGGTTCCATATAACTTCTTAGAGAAGAAGGCTGCCTATCTGAACACCGGTGTTTGGGCAACAAAGGCTGAGAAAGAAGCTAAGTTGTTCGGTGAAGTTGTCGAAGTAGCATCATCTGCCGACAAGAACTTCACATACATCCCTCGTAACTTCGAAATTCCAACCGATGCAGACTATCTGCACATCACAACCAACAATACCATCTACGGAACTGAGCTTCGCGAGGATCTCGACTCTCCTATTCCGTTGATTGCCGACATGTCGTCCGACATTTTCTCTCGTCCGATTGACGTCAGCAAGTATGCGCTCATCTATGGTGGTGCACAGAAGAACCTCTCTATGGCTGGTGTTACCTTCGTCATCGTGAAGGAAGATGCGCTCGGCAAGGTGAGCCGTCCAATTCCAACGATGCTGAACTACCAGACTCACGTGAAGAAAGGCTCTATGTTCAACACCCCTCCAGTAGTTCCTATCTACTGCGCACTTCAGAACCTCCGTTACATCAAGGCTCAAGGTGGTGTAGTTGCTATGGAGAAGTTGGCCAAGGAGCGTGCTGAAATCGTGTACAACGAAATCGACCGCAACCGTCTGTTCGTAGGTACTGCAGAAGAGAGCAGCCGCTCACTCATGAACCTCACCTTCGTCTTGAAGCCAGAGTATCAGGATCTGCAGGATGAGTTCATGGCATTCGCTACTTCAAAGGGAATGGTCGGTGTCAAGGGTCACCGCGATGTCGGCGGTTTCCGCGCATCATGCTACAACGCAATGTCAATCGAAGGCGTGAAGGCTCTCGTTGCTTGCATGCAAGAATTCGAGAATAATCATTGACCATTGACCATTGAACATTGACCATTATGAAGGCAGACAATCAAGTGCTGACCGACAGTAAGGCTTTTGCTCTTAGAATAATAAGGTTATACAATTATTTGAAAGAAGAAAAACAGGTATATGTCCTGTCAAAGCAAATACTGAGAAGTGGTACAAGTATTGGAGCAAATATTCGTGAGAGTGTCAATGCTCAAAGTCGGATGGATTTTATTAATAAATTAAATATTGCTCTAAAGGAAGCAAATGAAACTGAATATTGGCTTGAGTTGCTCCACGAGTCGGATTATTTAGAAGATAAGCAATTTGAATCTATATAAAATGATTGTGGCAAAATCGCTGCAACTCTGACCAAAATCATCAAAACGACTAAGGATGTCACAGAAAAATAATGGTCAATGGTCAATGTTCAATGAAAGGAATTATGTCAAAAGTTTTAGTAGCAACAGAGAAGCCGTTCGCAGCTCCCGCAGTTGCTGGAATCAAAGAAATCATCGAGAAAGCAGGCTTCGAATTTGCACTGCTTGAGAAGTATACAGAGAAGGCACAGTTGCTCGCAGCTGTGGCTGATGTTGATGCCATCATCATCCGTTCCGACAAGATCGACGCTGAGGTGATGGACGCAGCTAAGAACCTGAAGATTGTCGTTCGTGCCGGTGCAGGTTACGACAACGTTGACCTCGAGGCAGCTACCGCTCACAAGGTGGTAGTGATGAACACTCCGGGTCAGAATGCCAACGCAGTGGCTGAGCTGGTGCTCGGCCTGCTGGTCTTCACCGTCCGCAATTTCTACAACGGCAAGTCGGGTTCTGAGTTGATGGGCAAAAAGCTTGGCATCCTCGCCTTCGGTAATGTAGGCCGCAACGTGGCTCGCATCGCCAAGGGATTCGGTATGGATGTCTATGCTTACGATGCTTACTGCCCAGCCGAGGCTATCGAGGCCGCCGGCGTTCATACTGCTAAGAATCAGGATGAACTGTTCGCCAACTGCGACATCGTCAGCCTGCATATCCCTGCTACGGCCGAGACCAAGCAGAGCATCAACAAGGCTCTCGTGGGCACCATGAAGAAAGGCGCCATCCTCATCAACACCGCTCGTAAGGAAGTCATCAACGAGCCTGAGCTGATCGAGCTGATGGCCGAGCGTACCGACCTCAAGTACATCACCGACATCATGCCCGATGCCGATGCTGAGTTCGCTAAGTTCGAAGGCCGTTACTTCTCAACGCCAAAGAAGATGGGCGCACAGACCGCCGAGGCTAACACCAACGCAGGTCTCGCTGCTGCCAACCAGATTGTCGGATTCATCAAAGAAGGTATCACGAAGTTCCAAGTGAACAAATAAATCCATTGAATTGGTCAATGTTCAATGATCAATGGTCAATAAATTAACATGAAAGTAAAACCATTCAAGGGCATTCGACCTCCTAAACAGTACGTTGAGGAGGTCGAAAGTCGTCCATACGATGTGCTCAGTTCTGAGGAAGCACGCGCTGAGGCAGGCGACAACGAGAAGTCGCTCTACCACATCATCAAACCCGAGATCAATTTCCCCGAAGGCACCAGCGAGTACGACCCACGCGTCTACGAAGAGGCAGCCCGTCAGTTCCAGAAGTTTCAGGACAACGGATGGCTCGTGCAGGACGAGAAGGAACAGTACTACATCTATGCGCAGACATCGTGCCTGCCGGCCAATGGGAATAAGGAGAAGACCCAGTACGGCATCGTCATCGGTGCTTATAGCGGCGACTACACGAGTGGCCGCATCAAGAAGCATGAGCTGACTCGCGCCGACAAGGAGGAAGACCGCATGAAGCATGTCCGCGTCAACAACGCCAACATCGAGCCGGTGTTCTTCGCCTATCCCGACAACCAGGTGTTGCTCGACCTCATCGACCGCTACGCAAAGACCACACCCGAGTACGATTTCGTGGCCCCAATCGATGGCTTCCGCCACCAGCTTTGGTGCGTGGCCGACGATAAGGACATCGCGACCATCACCGCCGAGTTCGCCAAGATGCCGTCGCTCTACATCGCCGACGGACACCACCGCAGCGCCGCAGCTGCACTTGTCGGAGCCGAGAAGGCAAAGCAGAATCCCAACCACCGCGGCGACGAAGAGTACAACTACTTCATGGCCGTAGCGTTCCCTGCCAGCCAGCTCACCATCCTCGACTACAACCGCGTCATTCGCGACCTCAACGGCCTCACCTCCGAGCAGTTCCTCCAGGCATTAGCCAACAACTTCACGGTCGAAAAGCTTAATGGTCAATGGTCAATGGTCAATGTTCAATCCTTCGCCCCGAAGGCGCTACACGAGTTCTCGCTCTATCTCGATGGCGAGTGGTACAGCCTCAAGGCCAAGCCCGGCACCTACGATGCCAACGACCCCATCGGCGTGCTCGACGTCAGCATCTCCTCACGGCTCATCCTCGACGAGATACTTGGCATCAAAGACCTACGTCGCGACAACCGCATCGACTTTGTAGGCGGCCTCCGCGGACTCGGCGAGTTGAAGCGCCGTGTCGATAGCGGCGAGATGCGCACCGCCCTGGCCCTCTACCCCGTCACCATGCAGCAAATTATGAACATTGCCGACTCCGGCAACATCATGCCCCCCAAGGCCACGTGGTTCGAGCCGAAGCTCCGCTCCGGGCTGGTGATTCACAAGCTGGATTAAATCATCAATGGTCAATGGTCAATGTTCAATGGTCAATGATAACTACAAAACCATAGCCTCCATCGCAGAAGGAACTTACTCCGAGAAACGAAGTAAGTTCCTTGCGTTTGCCATCCCCGTCGAGACTGTCGACGAGGTCAAGGCCTATGTAGCCGAGTATCAGAAGCGCTACTACGACGCTCGCCATGCCTGCTATGCCTATATGCTTGGGGCCGAGCGCACCGACTTCCGCGCCAACGACAACGGCGAACCGTCGGGCACGGCTGGCAAACCCATCCTCGGGCAAATCAACTCCTACGGCCTCACCAACATCCTCATCATCGTCGTCCGCTACTTCGGCGGCATCAAGCTCGGCACCTCCGGCCTCATCGTCGCCTATCGTCAGGCAGCCATCGAAGCCCTCGAGAACGCCCAGATCATCGAGCGCACCGTCGACGACGACATCTCCTTCACCTTCGAGTTCCCCATGATGAACGCCGTGATGAAGATAGTCAAAGACCTCAACCCCCAAATCATCGCCCAAGGCTACGACACCGACTGCACCATGACCCTCCGCATCCGCCGCGGCCTCATGCCCCAACTCCGCGAGCGGCTCCAGAAAGTCGAGAGCCTCACCATACAATAAAAGGATGCGCCCCGCGCACCCTTTAATTTCTCTTTGCCCATTAGGCCCATAAGGCTTATCTTGCCCATTCGCCCCATCTCCCTTCCCTTCGGGAGGGGCCGGGGGTAGGCCTTACTGGTCGCTCCCATCACTGGTCTGGCCACCGCCACCACCATTGTCACCACCACCATTGTCGCCGCCCTGGTCGCTCGAGCCGCCGGATTCTCCAGAGCCTCCGGCATCCCCGGAATTTCCAGAATCTCCAGAACCTCCGTTCTCATTGCTCCCATTAGGCTCATTCTGCCCATTGCTCCCATTCTGCCCATCTTGCTCATTGCTCCCATTAGGCTCATTCGCCCCATTGGCCCCATTCTGCCCATTCGCCCCATTAAGGATATACTGGCGTGCATATAGCTCAAGGCCCTTCAGCTGAGTGATGAGGGCAGTCAGTTCGGCGCTCGGCATCAGCTCGTCCATAGCCTCGATGGTCTTATAGAGGTCGGCGATGGCCTGGTCGGTGGCCGTGCGTGCCTTCTTCATCTCGCTCTTCACAAACTGGCCCATGGTCAATGCACGCTGGCCCAGCAACTGGCGTACCAGTTGGGCAGAGGTGACTGCCTTGGTGAAGAACGTCCACGCACCTATCTGAGTGAGGAACGCCTCATGCTGCTGGAAGTTCTGCTGCATCTGGATGATTTTGTCCGACTCGGCGCTGTAGGAGTTGTCGGTGCGGAATTTATAGTCCTTAAATACCTGTGCACACTCCATAGCCTCGGCCTTTGTCGACTCCGATTCGGGCAGTCCGGCGTGCGCTGTGATGATGTAACGGGCAGCGGCGATATAGCTGTCCTGCAGTTTGTCGGCGGCCTCCAACTGCTTGGCAGCGGGGTCGCGCTGACTCGTGAGCCACACGTCGTCCTCACGCAGACGAGCCTGATGTACTGCCGCTGCCTTTGCCAGATAGCGGGCGTTTTCGGTCTGGAAGGCACTGACGAAGTCGTCTATCTGCTGCGTCGTGCTGTCGTGATTCGGGTTGGTCAGGTCGCCCAGCCAACTGAAGTTTAATTGAATTGTTTCTGCCATAGACATTAAGTATTATGTAATCTTTAATGAAATAAGTTTGCTTTATGCTCGTTGAACATTTCCCCCCGAGAGTGCGATGTTCCCCGACGTCGTTGAAAGTTTCCCCCCGAGAGGTTGATGTTCCCCGACGTCGTTGAAGCTTTCCCACCGAGGGGTTGATGTTCCCCGACGTCGTTGAAGCTTTCCCTCCGAGGGGTTGATGCTCCCCCGACGTCGTTGAAGCTTTCCCTCCGAGGGGGAACTATCTACACTGGCGGTTCGTCTGTTTTCATATCCATATCTCCGATCATTTATTTACTCAATCCAGTCGTCGTAGTCGTTGATTTCGTTGGGCGGTGTGGCGTCGTAGGGACTGCCCACCAAGATATTTGCCTTATGTTGCAATTCGTAAACCGTCATCGACGGCCGTATATATGTTTTCTTTTCCATATTCATATCTATTTCCAGACCCCCTCCCCGCTCCCCCTGAATGGGGAGAGTTATTACCAAAGAATGCTAACGTCCCGTGGTAATCACTCCCCTCCCTTCAGGTGAGGGGTATGGGGGTGGGTCTTTATTTTATCATTATCTTCTTTCCATGATTCATATAGATTCCTCGCTGCGTTGGTTTCCTGTTCAGCTTCCTGCCCTCCAGCGTGTACCAGCCGTCGAACGATACCTCGCCCGTCGTGGTGTCCATCTCGCCAATGCCGGTCACCTCGCCGTTGGCATCAATCAACTTCACGGTGATGCGGCTTGGCACTTCTTCCGTCGCTCCACGTCTCGCGGCATAGTCTGGCTCGTAGCCAGTCCACATCAGGTAGCACGACGTCGGGCGGATCTTCGCGCCGACCTTTGCCCTCACGAAGTCGCCGGCCTCGACGAGCTGTCCGTCCACCCACTTGCTCGCTCCTGCGAAGCCATACACCTTGCCGACTTCCTCGAAGTGCTCGGTTTCGCTCCAGTAGCGCGGCTGGTAGGTGCCAATGAAGTCCCATTTGTTCCAGGCAAAATCCGCAGTGCCGTCATACGGGGTCACCTTATTGCCGCCGCCGTTGTCCTGGGTGAAGATGTTGACGCCGTCGCCGCCATTATAGATGTACCAATACTCCGGTTCATCGTCAGGTACGTAGAGGTATGGCGTGTTGGCCTTCATCGTAGTCGTTTCGGGATTGTCCGGCTCTCCCATCACGGCCACCCACTTGCTCGTTTGCGGGTCCAGATGGATGCCCTTGAACTCATAGAAATGACCAGTCAGACCGTCGCTGGAGCCACTCTTCTTGAAGGCGCTCTTCGTGAAGTTGAACGGCATCATCACCGTCACGGGCTTTCCATTGGTGAACGTGCGTTTGTAGCGCAGTAAGGGCACCCACAGTTGCGTCGTGATGTCGGGGATGCCGAGGGGCTTGTCGTCGTACTCAATGTTGTAACTCTTCACCCCGCTGTAGTCGTACGTCTCCACCAGATCACCGTATGTCGGCGTGTAGTACTTTCCGTCGAGGACCATGGTGTGGCCATACACCTTCAGGAAGCCATAGTCGGTCGTCGGGGCGCCGAAGTGGGCGAAGTTGTCGGGAGCGTCGGTCGATTCCACAGCGGGCGAGCCTTGCTTCAGTCCGTGCGTGCCGACGAAGAAACAGTTTTTCAGCGTGCCCTCGCCATAGCCGTTGGTACGGTGGAGGAAGGTGCTGTTCTTATCGTTCTCATTTCCCCACCATAGTTCGCACTTACCGTTGTTGTCGTACTGGCCGTGCAGGAAGAGGCAGTCGGTGAGCTCAACATACACGTAGTCTGACAGGCAGCCGACGAAGCCGCCGCAGCCGTAGGTCGTGCCGGAATATTCCGGGTTGTATATGAGTCCGTCGAACACGCAGCCCGTGATTTGGCATTTTTGACCGTAGGTCGTGTAGTGTATGTAACCCACGATGCCGCCTATTCCGACGTTCGAGCTGAGGGTGTTGCTATCGTATTGGGTGCTGATCTCGGTGCTCACGTGGCAGTCGCGGATGGTGAGGCTGCCCTCGGAACTGCCTACCAGACCGCCTAAGTAGGAATTGACGCCGCCCGTGATGGTGCCCTCAACGTGGAGGTTGCAGATGGTGGCGTCGTTGGTATTCTGGAAGGGGGCGCTATACATTCCAACCTCAGTGGGGTTGAAGTCCAGCGTGTTGCTCTTGCCGTCGAACGTTCCTTTGAACGGATGCATCATGCCCGCCATCGTCGTCACGCTGATGTTGGCGGCGAGTTCTACGGTCTTGCCGCTGAAGCCGTCGATGTTAGCATCATACTGTATGCGCTGGCAGAAGTAGTCCCACCCGTCGGCGTTCTTGATGGTGTAGGTGTCGCCGTCCTGCGCGAAGTTGTCGGCATTCATCGGGAATGTGAACGTGCCGCCGAGGGTCACGTTCTCATTGGGCATGGCGAAGGTGTAGGTATTGTCGCCTTTGTCGCTGATGCCGTTGTCGATGCTCAGGTTCGTGTTGTCGCCCGTCACGGTCAGCGTTGCCACGCTCTCGCCCATCTTCGGCGTGAAGGTGACGGTGATGTTTTCGCCCGCCATGGCTCCTGTCTTGTTGACGCTGAACTGCGGGTTGTTGTTGGTAATATAGTATCCCTCAATGACGCTGAAGTTCGTGGTCAGCTGGTAGTCCGTATTGTTAATTCTGACGGTGGCGCGGGCGGTGTAGTTGCCTACGGTGTAAGGTGCGGACGTTGTCCAACTGCTGCTGCCTTGCGAGGTGCCTTGCGGGGCGTACTCGACGGTACACGTGGCTCCGAGTTGCGTGTCCTCGTTGAAGTCGCTTACCGCCGGGGTAATCGATGCGTTGACGGGGCGAGACGGTTCGGCCATGCCGTCTGCGGCGCTGAGCGTCAGCGTGTAGTGATGGCCGGCACCGCCGTACAAGGTGTTGTGGTCGGCATCGGTGCTGGTGCAGGTGGCTGTCAGCACGTTGCCGCTGGTGGTGATGGACGTGAATGTGTGGCCGAGGTCAGGCTTCTGCTCCTTCTCCAAGGTCACCTTGATACTGCCATTATTGCGAAAGTCAAAGCGCTGATTGGATACATTTCCTGATGCTGTCTTGACGAAAGTGAACCTCAGATAGTTGGTGGTGTTTACGTCTATTTCGCCCGTGAAGGAAACACTCCTGTATTCGTCGACGTCCGTTGACTCAAAGTAATCGCTGTTTCCGTTCTTCAGATTCGCTTTTCCGTTGCCTACGGAAAGACGCATACCGGAGGGGCTGAAGTCGATGTTGTTGATCTCGACCTTGGTCACCTTGCCCGTGAGATATGGGAAGGTTACTTGAAGTTGGTTTTCAATGACTTTGTGGAATAAGTAGCACCCACCACTTCCCCATAGATTCCAACCAGGAGTGCCAGTCCATGTATAGCGCATCGTATTGCCGTTACTGACAAAGTCGGCAGAGTTTCCTGATATGGTGTATTGCATACTGCTTTGGTTAGACATGTTCCACGTCAATTCAGTCTTGGCCGAAGCCACCTTGAACTGCAACTCGCCAAGTTGGACGTGGTTGCTTTGTCCTATAGCCTCGAAGCGGAAATACTTGTAGGCATTCTCGTTTTCTATGATGCTGAATTCCTTCGATTGCGTGTTTCCTGTCGGAAGTTGGTTAGAGCCGCTGTTTTCAGCGGTTGCAATCGTCGTCCATGCGTCGGTCTTGTTCAGTTTCGCCTTGATGGTCCACGATGCCGGATTGCGGTAGGAATTATTATTCGTATCAAAGGCCGTCCAGAGGACATACTTCTTGGGGACGAAGGCTTGC
>Ga0310690_10011016_pt1 | contig 11194 bp, 6 predicted proteins | sample AusTroGonzalo_MG_2_FD_207661 | JGI IMG/M metagenome (GOLD analysis project Ga0310690, IMG submission 207661) | Bovine rumen microbial communities from tropical cattle in Woodstock, Queensland, Australia - Gonzalo_04 (v2) (version 2) | ecosystem: Host-associated > Mammals > Digestive system >...
CGGTGTCTTTCATCAGGGCGAAGTCCTTGGCACGGTCGTAGAAACCTTCCTCAGAGAGGATACCGTAGTTGATGAAGAGCTTCAGGTCGTCCCACTTCTCCTCATATTCCTTGCGGTTTTCAGCGAAGATGGACTTCAGGCGGTCTGCCACTTTCTTGGTGATGTAAGTGGAGATTTTCTTTACCTCACGGTCGCTCTGCAGATAAGAACGAGAGACGTTCAGGGGAATGTCCGGTGAGTCGATGACACCGTGGAGCAGGGTGAGGAATTCAGGTACGATGCCCTCCACCTGGTCTGTCACAAACACTTGGTTGCAGTAGAGCTGAATCTTGTTGCGCTGCAGCTCGATATTCGACTTGATCTTCGGGAAGTAGAGGATACCCGTGAGGTTGAAGGGATAGTCCACGTTCAGGTGAATCCAGAACAGCGGCTCATCACTCATGGGGTAGAGGGTGCGGTAGAACGACTTGTAGTCTTCGTCCTTGAGTGTCGACGGGGTCTTTGTCCACAGCGGCTCAACGTTGTTGATGATGTTATCCTCAGCCGTATCAACCATCTTGCTTTCATCCTTCGACCACTCCTGCTTCTTGCCGAAGGCAATGGGCACGGCCATGAACTTGCAATATTTGTTGAGCAGCCCCTCGAGCTTGTTCTTGTCGAGGAATTCCTTGCAGTCGTCATCGATGTAAAGGATGATGTCTGAGCCGCGCTCTGTGCGGTCTGCGTCGTCGATTTCGTAGGCGGGTGAGCCGTCACAACTCCACTTTACGGCCTTCGCGTCTTCACGCCACGACTTGGTGATGATTTCCACCTTCTTCGACACCATGAACGAAGAGTAGAAACCGAGACCGAAGTGGCCGATGATGTTGTTGGCATTGTCCTTGTACTTCTCGAGGAAGTCGGTGACACCCGAGAAGGCAATCTGGTTGATGTATTTGTCAATCTCCTCCTCAGTCATGCCGATACCGTGGTCGCTGATGGTGATGGTGCCCTTGTCGGCATCGAAGCTGATGCGCACGGTCAGGTCGCCGAGTTCGCCCTTGAAGTCGCCCTTCTCCTGAAGGGTCTTCAACTTCTGGGTGGCATCGACAGCATTTGACACCATCTCACGGAGGAAAATCTCATGATCTGAATAGAGGAATTTCTTGATGACCGGGAATATATTCTCAGTCGTCACGCCAATGTTACCTTTTTGCATAGTTTCTTTTGTTTTTTTGTTTCTGTTTTAACCTTCTGGCATCTACTATGCAAAATCCGTGCCAATTATTTGTCGATTTTCAGACAGAGCACTGTCAGGTCGTCGTTCGGGTCGGCCTCGCCGCGATGAATTCCGATTTCATCAATCAGGGCATCAATGACATTCTGGGCACATTTGAAAGGTTGGCGTTTGAGTACTTCCAATATACGGTCGTCGCCAAACTGTTCCTGCTGGCTGTTTTCTGCCTCATTCAGACCGTCGGTATAGACCAGGATGGGACTGCCCTTGATGTTGTCAATACTCTCTCCCTCGAACTCCAGGCCCGGCCAGAGTCCAATAGGTGCATTCGACTGCATGTCCAGGAAGGTTGGGGGCGTACCGATGACGGGTGGGTTATGGCCTGCATTACAGAAGTCCAGTCGACCACTTTTAAGGTCTACCAGTCCGAGGAACATGGTGACGAACATGCCTTGTTCGTTGTCTTCTGTCAGAGCATTATTCATGCGTGTGGCAATCTCTGCCGGTTTCATGTGCTGGGTGGCCAGGGTGCGGAAAAGTCGTGTGGCCTGGGCCATGAACAGGCTGGCAGGTACGCCCTTGCCGGACACATCACCCACGCAGAAATAGAGTTCATCGCCCTGTAGGAGATAGCCATACAGGTCGCCGCCTACTTCCTTGGCAGGAGCCATATAGGCGTAGAGGTCGAGGCCCTCGCGATTCGGGAAGATATTGGGTACCATCGACATCTGGATGTCACGGGCAATGCGTAGCTCGCTCTCGATGCGCTCCTTGGCTTTCGTGGTCTTCTCAAGCTGGTCGTAGGCCGTTTGCAGTTTGCTATGGGCATCCTCCAGTCGGGTATGAGCATGCTTAAGGCGCTTGGCGGAACGGTAACGGAAGAAGATAAAGACAGAGAAGAATGTGACGACCAGGGCCAGGGCTACCAGTGAACTGATGAGGCGCTGTTGTGACAGCTTTGCCTGCTGTTGGGCTATCTCAGCCTCCTTGCCTTGTGTATCGTAGATGGTCGCGAGTTCCGCTGTAGCACTATGTTTCTGACTGGTAATGGCCGAATCGAGCAGGCTGAGGATACGTTCTGCCTGGAAGCGAGCCGAGTCGCGACGACCAGCTTCTGCATTGGCCTTGTATTTGGGCAGCATGTAGAGCTGGATATTGTCGAGTGAGAACTCCATGCCCCAGAGTGCGAGCATCTTATCCAGGTCACGGTAGTTGTCGGCAGCTTCCTCATAGCGGTGGGCGGCTACCAGATAATCGTTGGCATTGATATGCCCGGCTCCGGTCTTGGAGTAGTCGGTCTTCTGGAAGTTCTGGTAGGCCTTGGCTGCCTCGCTGGTCTTGTTGAGTCCCTGCAGAGCCACGGCACGCATGATTTCTATCCGTCCCTGATACTCATCGAAATACTCCCTGCGGGCATCGGGCTTCTGACGGTATTTGTCGAGCAACATCTCCGTGCGGTCAATCCAATAAATAGATTCCGCATAGCGTCGCATGTTGATATAGGCAAGGCTGGTATAGACGGTGCCGATGACGGCTTCCTGGAAACCACGGCCCGTACTGTCGGTCTGCCAACGGTTGGCATAGTGTCCACGGGCAGTGAGGAAACTCTCGTTGGCTTCCTTGTCGCGACCCAGGTTCAACTGGCAGCAGCCGATATTGTTCAGGAGAATAGCATAGTCGATGTCGGAACCGATACCCGTCTCGTCCATCTTCTTGACAGCTGGTACGGCCACACGCAACGAACCCTCGTAGTCACCTTTGACCAGCAACAGTTCAGAAAGCCGTCGGGCCACTTTGTTGTAGCTTAGCTGGTCCTGGTCTGTCTTGACTTCGCATTCCATCGCCTTACGGTAGCATACTTCTGACATCTGGTAGTGTCCTTGATGATAGTAGGCCACACCACGCCAGCGATTGGCGTCGAGGGCAGAAATGTCGCCAGCCATCTCAAAGCTGTCGGCCAATGCCATCATGCGCTGATAGTCCATAATTACGCCAGTGGCAAAGAGAACACTGTCAGCATGACTGTCCTTAATCTCGCGGTGGTGGCTCTTGTTGCTACAGGAGGTCCCCAATAGAAAGACGGTCAGCAAACCGGTCAGAAGATATGCGATACGCTTACGGTCCATATTGCTTTCTCTGTTGTCGTTTTCGTTGCAAAGGTAAAAAATAATGGCCGAAAAGTAAAAAGTTGAAATGCTTTGTTATAATTGTTTAACAATTGTGACGGTTTCCTATTTTTTTAGTACTTTTGTAGTCGAAAAGTAATTTAATAAAACTAAGATAATGAAACAGACAATTTTAGTCACGGGTGGTACGGGCTTTATCGGAAGCCATACGACCGTGGAACTGCAAGAAGCAGGCTATGAGGTAGTGATTATCGACAACCTCTCAAACTCGAATGCAAATGTGGTAGACGGTATTGAGAAGATCACGGGCATACGTCCCGCCTTCGAGAAAGTGGACTGCTGCGACTTTGAGGCTTTGGAGGGTGTGTTCAAGAAGTACCCCAAGATTGAGGGTATCATCCACTTTGCCGCCTCGAAGGCTGTAGGTGAGAGTGTGGAGAAACCGCTGCTCTATTACCGCAATAACCTGACATCGCTCATTAATCTGCTGGAGCTCATGCCGAAGTACGACGTGAAGGGTATCATTTTCTCATCGAGCTGCACCGTCTATGGCCAGCCCTCACAAGAGAATCTGCCTGTGACGGAGAATGCGCCCATCCAGAAGGCAATGAGTCCTTACGGCAATACGAAGCAGATCAATGAGGAGATTATTCAGGACTATATCCACAGTGGAGCCCCCATTAAGAGCGTCATTCTGAGATACTTCAATCCCATCGGTGCCCATCCCTCGGCACTTATCGGTGAATTGCCCAATGGCGTGCCCATGAACCTGATACCGTTTGTGACGCAGACGGCAATGGGCATCCGTGAACAGCTGAAGATTTTCGGTCACGATTATAACACCCCCGACAAGACCTGTATCCGTGACTATATCTACGTGGTGGATTTGGCCAAGGCTCATGTGAAGGCCATGGAACGCGTGCTCGACAATCCAGAGACGGATGCTGTAGAGGTCTTTAATATCGGTACGGGTAAAGGTCTTTCGACTTTGGAAGTGGTCGAAGGCTTTGAGAAGGCAACGGGCGTTAAGGTGAACTGGACTTACGCTCCGCGCCGTGAGGGTGATATCGAGCAGGTTTGGGGTAACGTCGACAAGGCCAACAAGGTCTTGGGCTGGAAAGCTGAGACGCCTACCGAGGAAGTGCTCAAGAGTGCTTGGAAGTGGCAGAAGAAACTCCGCGAAGATGGAATCCAGTGAATAGTATAAAAAAAGGCTCCCGGGATCTGGGAGCTTTTTTTATGTGAGCGGGATGATTGTTTTAAATGTTCCTTCTTCATCAAACTCACTTAAATCTACGGACTCTCGGAAAAGTCCGAAGAGTGACGAGCCGGAACCTGACATGGCAGCATAGGTAGCCCCCAGGTTATAGAGACGATCTCTGATGGCTCCGATTTCAGGGTGGAGGGCGAAGACACTATGCTCAAAGTCGTTTGTCAGTTCGTCGCGCCAGGTTTCTACAGGCTGCATCACGATGTCGCGACAGTTCTTCATCGGACGGCGGGGGGTGATAAGTGAGAATGCCTCCCGTGTAGGGACGGGGATGGCCGGACGTACAACAGCCAGATACCAACCACTGAGACTGAGACTGACAGGCTGTAATATCTCGCCGATGCCCTCAGCATAGCATGGCCTGTTGAGAATAAAGAAGGCACAATCGGCACCCAAGCGGGCTGCATAGCCAATCATCTGCTGTTCAGAGAGGCCAAGTTGGAAAAGGTCGTTGAGGAGGGTAATCATAAAGCCGCAATCGCTGCTGCCTCCCCCCATGCCAGCTTGTGTGGGTATACCTTTATATAAATGCGCGTGCACGCGAGGCAAATCAGGGAAATCTTGCTTGAGCAATTGATAGGCCCGTACGACAAGGTTCTTCTGCTCGTCACCTTCAATCTGTATGTTGGTGACTTTCAGGTCGCAGTCGACATCGGAGGGGAAGTCCTTGTCCATGGGAAAAACCTCGAGTGCATCCAGGATACGTACGGGATAGAAAACGGTCTCAAGGTTGTGATAGCCGTCGTTTCTCTTTTCCACAACGTTGAGTCCAAGATTGATTTTTGCTATGGGAAATGTAATCATGCTGCAAAGATACTTATTTAAATTGAAAATAATCCATGCAGTAACATTTTTTTCACTTTTCACTTCTCACTTTTCACTTCTTTTTCGTAACTTTGCAGCCCAAACTTAAAACAAATATGGCAGAACAAGATAATAACAACAAACGCAGGCCTCGCAGGCAACAGCCTGTTGACAATACCTATGGACACCTGCAACCTCAGGCATTGGAGGTGGAAAAGGCCGTGCTGGGTGCCCTGATGATTGACAGGGATGCCTATGCGGTGGTCTGTGAGACCCTGTATGCTGAAAGTTTCTATGAGCCGCGCAACCAAATGGTGTATGCCGCTATCCGCGACTTGTCGATGGAAGAGAAGCCTGTCGACGTGCTGACGGTGACAGAGCGCTTGGCTAAGAATGGTACTCTTGAAGAGGTGGGTGGTCCTGGCTATGTGGCAGAACTGAGCTCGCGCGTGGCATCATCGGCCAATATCGAGTACCACGCCAATATCATTGCCCAGAAGTTCCTGGCCCGGCAGCTGATTTCCTTTGCCAGTGTCATAGAGACGAAGGCGCTTGACGAGACCAGCGACATAGATGACCTGATGCAGGAGGCTGAATTTTCGCTCTTCGAGCTGAGCCAGCGAAATATGAAGAAGGATTACACACAGATTAATCCCGTCATCTCCCAGGCAATCAAGACCATTCAGGCCGCAGCAGCCAATAAGGATGGTCTGACAGGCGTAGCCTCAGGCTATCATAAACTCGATGATATCACCTCTGGCTGGCAGGCTTCCGATCTTGTTATCATTGCTGGACGTCCTGCGATGGGTAAGACATCGTTTGCCTTGTCGATGGCCAAGAATATTGCCGCTGACCTCAAAGTGCCATTGGCCTTCTTCTCGTTGGAAATGTCGAACGTTCAATTGGTAAACCGTCTGATTTCGAATGCCTGTGAGATAGAGGGCTCGAAGATTCTGAACGGACAGTTGCAGCCCGATGAGTGGGATCGGCTCGACAAGCGTGTAAACAATTTGCTGGATGCACCGCTCTACGTCGACGATACACCTGGCCTTTCGGTGTTTGAACTACGTACGAAGGCGCGTCGTCTGGTGCGTGAGCACGGGGTAAAAATCATTATGATCGACTATCTGCAGCTGATGAATGCCAATGGTATGCGTTTCAGCAGTCGCCAGGAAGAGGTTTCGACCATCTCCCGATCGTTGAAAGGACTGGCCAAGGAACTGGATATTCCCATTCTCGCCCTGTCGCAGTTGAACCGTGGTGTAGAGAGCCGTGAGGGCTTGGAAGGTAAGCGTCCGCAACTCTCCGACCTGCGTGAGTCGGGTGCTATCGAGCAGGATGCTGATATGGTGCTTTTTGTCCATCGTCCGGAATACTATCATATCTATCAGGATGATAATGGCCGTGACCTTCACGGTATGGCTCAGATCATCATCGCCAAGCATCGTAAGGGAGCAACAGGTGATGTGTTGCTGACCTTCCGTGGACAGTACACACGCTTTGAGAATCCTGAGGATTCACGTCTGGCACCTCCGCCGTCAATGGGTGGTGAGATTGTCGGATCGAAGATTAATGGTAGTAGTGAACCGCCCACGAATGACGGCTATGACCCGTTCAGTCATCTGCAGATGCCGCCCCCACCACCTGGCGGTGACGGACCTCTGCCGTTCTAATGAATGAAAAAAGGGAGTTTCGAGCTCCCTTTATTTGTATTTCTCAATCAGTTTCTCTGCTTGAGGGTCACCGAGGTCTCTGGCTTTCTGGAGATTGGGGATACCAGCCGTCTTGTCTCCTTTCACACATTGAGCCAGTCCGAGGAACAGATAACCGTCGCTGATATTTGGATCGACGGCAATGCACTCCTTTGCGGTAGCAATGGCTTCGTCGTACATGCCGACACGAATCTCCAACGACGCTTTCTCTGCGTAATAGAGTGTCTCTTTCGGTTCCATCTCCACAGCGCGTTTGATATCGTTGAGTGCCTGCTGATAGAGGTGCCCTTCAAGCTCTGCCTGATGACGGATATAGTAGAAACGGGCTGTCAGTTCGGTACTCATCAATTGTTCGTATTCATTCAGGTCGCTCACGGCCTCACGGTATTTGCCGGCATTCATGCGGGCATCGGCGCGGAGCGAGAGATAAGGTGCGGCCTGTTTCAGATAGGGCTTGCTGAAGGTGTTGACGGTACTGTCGAGGAGGGCAAGCATGGCCGTCGTGTCCTTCAGCATCTCCTTGCAGCGGGCAGCACCAAACCAGAGTTCGGCAGCGTCCTGACTTGTCTTCGTCAGTTCGATGAAGAGATTGTAGGCGTCATCATATTTTTTCTGTGAAAAAAGGATGTTGGCCTCCAGTTGTCTGTAGCTGGGCAAGGGATTGATGCTGACGGCAGACTGAATCTCCTGGAGTGCTTTGTCGAGTGTCCAACTCTCATAGGGAAGGGTACTCTGGTAAACGTTCTTGTCGTAGATGAGACGGGCGAAATTGAAGTGCTCCTCATCCTTATTGGTAGATACCTTGATGGCTTGCTGCATGTCTCGTTCTGCAGCGGTAAAATCGCCGTGGGCAGTGGCAAACTGTGCCCGGTAGGTATAGCCGTCAGGAGCAGACGGGAACTTCTCTATGAAGTCGTTCAACAGTCTGACGTAGGTGGTGGAATCGCTGGTCGAGCCTGCTATGTAAATCATGAGGTTGGCATCCTGCAGGTTGTCGGGCAACTCTATTTTGATGCTGGTCTGTCTGAGAGCGGGGTCGCTCAGGCTGAGGCCGTTGATCTTCAGGGAGTCGGCAAAGCAGGCGCTAATAGCATAGCTCAGAGAGTCTGCGGCAGAGGCTGCCGGCTGTAACAGACCGATGACCTCTCCGTTGTCGTTTATCAGCGGACAGCTGATAGTCTGCTCTGTTGATGGCATGGCGATGGTATAGTAGGCATAGTTTGCCTGAAAGGTCTCTGCCTTGCGAACAGGACCGTTAGGTATGTTCTTTGTCTCGCGATAAGGTAATAGCCAGACATTGCTTCCTGTGGGAGCAACACTGGTTGACACCAGGAGGGGCTGTGTCTTACCTGCCACACGGAATTTGGCCACGTCGTACATGTCGTTGGCTCCCATCATGCCTGTGACGGCCATCTCCTTGCCGGAGGCATCGATGACGATAGCACGGACGGCACCCTTAAAAGGAGTAAAATTACTGACGGCCTCACCGTTGGCGCCTGTGAAGAATCCGTTACTGCTGGCAATGAGTGAACCATCGTCGGCAAAGGTCTTCAGGGTAAATACAGATTTAGAAGCTTTCTTTACCCAACTTGGTTGCGCGGAGATAATGGACAATTGACAACTGACAATTGACATTAATACGGCTAATAATACTATTCTTTTCATTTACTTTCTTAACTTTAACAGTTCTTTTGCGTTTTGTATGGCGGCCTCAGAGATGTCGCTGCCGCTGAGCATCTGGGCAATCTCGCGGATACGTTCTTCTTGAGTGAGTTCCTCCATACGACTGGTGGTTCCTTGTGAGGTCTCTTCCTTGCTGACCTTATAATGAGCTGTTCCGAGGGCAGCAATCTGGGGCAGGTGGGTGATGCTGATGACCTGACGCTCGTGTTGTCCCATCTCCTGCATGATCTCTGCCATTTTCTCGGCAATCTTTCCACTGACGCCAGTGTCAATCTCATCGAAGATAATTGTGGGTAGTTTCACAGCACCACTGATCATAGCCTTCAGGGCGAGCATCACACGGGCGATTTCACCTCCGGAAGCTACCTGTGATACAGGCTGGAGTGGGGTGGAGGCATTGGCGGAGAAGAGGAAGGCAATCTTGTCCTGTCCGTTGCGTCCGGGAGCCTCTGGTGTAATCTGTATTTGGAATCGTACGTTGGGCATCCCGAGGGGCATCAGCCGTTGTTGCATCTCCTTCTCAATCTGTCGGGCGGCCTTTGTTCGCATCTCTGTCAGGATGCTGGCCTCTTTCTGACATTGTGTCTCCAGTAGTGCGACACGGTTACGGGCTTCCTGAAGGGCCTCACCGCTGTCTTCGATATTGGCGAGTTTCTGTCTGAGAGTATCACGCTGGACAATCAGTTCTTCGACGGTATCTGCGTGGAATTTCTTCTCCAGCTCGTAGAGCCGGTCGAGGCGGTTGTTGACGGCATCGAGCTCTGCAGGGTCGAAATCAATCCGTTCCAGACGGTAGCTGATCTCTTCAGCGATATCCTTCAGTTCGATATAAGTGCTGTCCATGCGCTGGGTCAGTTCAGAGGCGTCTGGAAAGACGCGTTCGATACTTCTCATGGCAGAGACGGCTGTACGTAGTGTTTCCACGATACCCGTACCTTCTGCCTGAAAGGCATTGTCGGCCGTATAGAGGGCACTCTTGATATCCTCCGAATGGGTCATGGTGTCACTCTTCTGTTCCAGTTCCTCCTGTTCTCCTTCTGTGAGGTTGGCGTTGCAGAGCTCATCATACTGGAACTGCAGGAAGTCGATGTTCTGACGGTTATGCTCTATGTCTTCTTCAAGTGCCTGGAGCTCGTCTTTTGCACTTTGGTAGGCTGCATAGGTCTTCTGGTAATCGGCCAGTTGCTGACTGTCGTTGGCGATGATGTCAGCCACACTGAGCTGGAAGTCCTGTTTGTTGAGCAGCAGGTTCTGGTGCTGCGAGTGTACATCGACGAGCCTGTCGCCGAGTTCCTTCAGCATCGAGAGTTGCACGGGGGTGTCGTTGATGAAGGCGCGGCTCTTGCCGGCGGCCGTCAGTTCGCGCCTGACGATACATTCCTCTGCATCGTAGTCGATGTCGTTTTCCTCGAAGAACCCCTCCATGCCGTAGCGTGACAGGTCGAAGTGGGCCTCAATGATGCATCTGTCGGCACCCTGCTTGAGGGTCTTGGCATCTGCCCTTTGTCCTAACAGCAGACCGATGGCACCGAGGATGATGCTCTTACCGGCACCTGTCTCTCCCGTGATGACGGAGAAACCAGGGTGCAGTTCGATGTCCAGGAGGTCTATCAGGGCGTAGTTCTTAATATACAGATGTTTCAGCATAATGTCTTTTCACTTCATAATGTTCTCCCAGCTGCTGTTCTGTGAGGCATTGATGCTCATCAGCAGGTCGTAGATGGCCTGTTTCTCCTTCTGGGTGCCCTTGCCTTTGTAGATACTCACCAGTTCGTCTTTCTTGTAGTCCGTCCAGATTTGCGGTAACAGACTCAGTGGCTTGTTGTCATGGGCTTTCTTCAGGTGCTCCTCCAGGGCTGTGGATATCTCGGTTCTTCCGCGCTCAGCATTATTGGCCATCTCGTCGAGCCCCTTGCGGTAGTAGTCGTATTGCAACTGTCGCAGCGGACGCAGCTGTTCGTCGAGATAGTCGTTGATGATGGCAAAGCGGTTACGTGAGTCCTCAAATGATTTCCATCCGGGATAGCCCAGGTCCTGGGCGTTGTTCACCAGATACATGCATCGTTGCAGGATATCGCTGCCGCCCAAAGGGGAGAAACTGTCGAGGTCGAGACCAATGATGAGGTAGGCATAATAGGCGACAAGGGCCGTCAGTTGGTTGTCGACGGTCTCGTCGTTGAAGTTCAGTTGGTCGAACTGCGCAAACTGGAAGTTGAAGTTCTGGTCCCTATTATTATATAAGGTGGAAGAATACGTGGAGTTGAACACAGGGCGGTTGGCCTGGATGAGGGCCGTGCATTCGAAGGTGTTCTCTTCCTTCACATATTTCGTCACCGTGATGTTGATGCTTCCCTGTATGCGTTCGTTCTCCTGGAACTGCAGG
>Ga0310690_10011017_pt1 | contig 11193 bp, 9 predicted proteins | sample AusTroGonzalo_MG_2_FD_207661 | JGI IMG/M metagenome (GOLD analysis project Ga0310690, IMG submission 207661) | Bovine rumen microbial communities from tropical cattle in Woodstock, Queensland, Australia - Gonzalo_04 (v2) (version 2) | ecosystem: Host-associated > Mammals > Digestive system >...
GCGGTCTCAAAGTCTATAGCTACAAAATCTTTCATACCCAGGATTCCATTTGTTTGTAAATACGATATAGACTTTCGGTGTCTTCTCTAAATTCCGCACGAACCGATTCCGGAGAGATCACTTCTACATCAGAGCCATACTTGCGAAGTTCCTGCAGGAACTCGTAGGATGGAACCATATGGAAGCGGAAGATGGAATAGTCATCGTTGCGCTCAATCTCTTCTTGTGAGGAATGGAGCGGTAGCGTGCGCAAGTAGTTGGCTTGCATGGCATCGATGCAGATCTCGATAACCTCCGGCTCCTCATCCATGCCAGTGACCCCGTACGTGTTCTTGAAATACGCTTCTGCATTGAAGCCTTTCGGCAACTTATATTTCTGCTTGGTCGGTTCAATTGCGTGGACGCGGTCGAGAGAGTAGATCATTGTCTTATCAAGACCGGGAGAATACGCAAGCATATACCAGCGTTGCTTGAACACCTTGAGACAATACGGCTCAACGATGAAAGTCGCCGGTTTTTGACGCGTGAAACCTTGATACGTCATGTTGATGGCGGTCATATCACGCATAGCTTCAATGATAGGAGTCAAGAACTTTTCTCCAGAAGGAACAGGCTCAAACAAAATCCGGTCGGATAGTTCTTCGCTGTCTTTAAGCAGGTTGTTTGCGGACATAAGGTTTAGAGCACGCATGCGCAGGTCACCACCACGCAAGTCGGCTGCTTCCTCACTGTAGTATTCGTTATTTCCGTTACACTTAATTTTAATGCCGAAAAGTTCCTCTATGGTGCTTTTCCAACGATGGAAATTGCTTTCAGGGATACAATCCTGCTTATATGAATTAGCAGAAGCGTGCGCCCATTTCTCGTCTATCGCTGCGCGTGAAATAGGACCGCGTGCGATGGTGTTTACGAGCCAGATATAACTCTTGAAGAGGTACGGCCTTGATGATTTCTGATTTTTCTTCGTTTCCATGTGCGTTACGATTTTCGGCTGCAAAATTACTGCACTAAACTCCCACAAAGTGAAAGACCGTGCAAAATTACGCAAAAAAAATGAGATATGCAAATAAATGTGCAAAAAAGGGCACAAAAAAAGCGCCGACTAATACTTTTGACTCGAGAAAAACTTCCTGAGAATAGGATTTGAGGCCTGCTTTTTCCTCTGTAATCCGGCCACCTCATCGCTACCGCTTTCGCGGGTCTCGGCGTAGAGTACCGGCACGCCATTAGTGAAGCATTTGCACTCGGTTAATTAATGTTTGTTGAGTTTTCCGGTTCCTATTATTAGTCGACGCCAAATTATTTACCATTTGGCCATTTACCATGTACCATTTAATAATATCTATGCCATGCTAATGTAATTACTATTCTGTGGGTTTGGGTGTTGACGAGGAAGGGGTCTGCGTTCTCATGCGGCCAGAGATGCAAGTTCTGGAAGCGGTACTGGTAGGCTGCCTGCGCCATGACATGCGTGCCACGATAGCCTAAGGCGAGTGAGGCATAATGTGCTCCGAGAGGATGCTGGAAATGTGTATCCTGGCGGCAGAAGGTATTATCAAACGGGACTATACTCCGATCGTTTTTGAAGGTACTCTCATAGGCATAGCCGGCATTGATGTAGAAGCCCAGAATAGGAATCACTTCTACGCCTGCACGGAGAGAGTGGATATCCGTTTCGCCTTTCTGATGGAAATAATCATACTGCAGGGCGATCATGCCGTAGGCGCCTATCTGTGCCGTAGCGGAGGTAGATATATGCCACGGCATGTGGAAGTCCGAATTGGAGTAGTTCATGTCGGGCGCATAGGAATCGCGTAGCGAGTCCGTTAAGGCGGTAAGACGTCCCGAGCAGTAAGTGCGCAACGAGCCTACCGAGGCCGTCTCGAGACCAAAGCCGAGACGCAGCCACATGATAGGTCGGTAGATCAGTCCGACAGAACCCGAAAACCCGGCTCCAGACATCAAGAGGGTCGCATAATTGCGGTTGGTCATATAGTTCCGCTCTTCATTCTTGCGCTCGAACACCTCCGTATAAGTGGCTTCCGAGGAGAAGTTGACGGAGTGTATATGTGCCCCTGCCCCGACGTACCATTGGTTGGATATGTTCATCGCCCAATTGAAGGAGAAATCATTAACCTGACCGCTCTCGTAAAGCAAGAGCGATGAGGAAACGGCATAAGGGTCGGCACAGAATGGTATATCCCACTCTACCTCAGCCGAGCTGAGCAAGCGTCCCAAGGATGGCACCTGACCCTGCGCGAGAGCATATATATCGCGGTTGTAGGTGCGCCTGCGGTGATAAGACAAGAGGATATTATGGAACTGAATACCCTTGTCGGAAGTGTTGTATGTCGGAAAACTAACCACGGCAGATGCCTGACTCGCTGTGAAAAGCGGTCGATAGGAAGTGTAGTTATTGTCTTGGTTTTTGGTTCGATCAAGACTCTCATCGAAAGTGATCATGATCTCCGAACGCCTGTACAGACCAAGTCCCGCCACATTATCCATGACCGCGGAAGGGTCACCTCCGACAGCCGACATAGCCCCCGCCATGCCCACATAACGCGCCGTACCCATGATCGTTCGCTCGCCTATGCGTGCGTAGTCTTGGGCGAGGATCGGAGTACAAATCGGAGTACAGAGTACAGAATACAGAATACAGACCGATAATGCTATTTTAGGGCAACGTGTCATTTGCTTGGACGGATTGCTCGTCGGGCCAGTAGTAGGTGTCATCGAGCGGGACGTCGGTTGTTGTGCCGCAGGCACACAAGACCGCCATTAAAATGGCTGTTAGACCGGCTGCCAGCAGCCTGTTAGACCGCTTTGCTGTTAGACCACTATCGTTGTTAGACTTTCTCATCAAATCTTTCTAAAGCCTATTATCTCGCGGACTTCTTCGATGGTTTTTTCTGCACGAGCGGCAGCTGCTTCGGCTCCTTGGCGCATGACGCGATCGAGGAAAGCGTCATCGGCTGCGTAAGCGTTAATGCGTTCGCGAATCGGAGCAAGGAGTTTGTTGGCATCTGCTGCCATTTGTTTTTTCATATCGCCATAACGGATCTGCATGTTGTTGTAGAGATCGTTATAGTAGTCGGTTGCTTCTTTGCCGCACAGGAGTTCGCAGAGGGTGAAGAGGTTCTGGATGACCTCTGGTTTCTCTTGGTTGAGTTGTGTCGGTCCCTGGTCGGTAACAGCCCGCATGATCTTCTTGGTGACGGTTTTCTCGTCATCGCATAGATAGAGGCAGTTACCTTCGGACTTACCCATCTTACCTGTTCCATCGAGTCCCGGGACCTTGACTGCCTTGTCGGCAAAATGGAAAGAAGCGGGTTCTTTGAAGTACTCGACGTTGTAAATGCGGTTGAAGCGGCGGGCGAAGAGACGTGCCATCTCCATGTTCTGTTCCTGATCCTTGCCTACCGGCACTTTGTCTGCCTTGTGCATCAATATATCTGCAGCCATGAGGCAGGGATAGGTGAGCAGTCCGGCGTTGACGTTATCGGGTTGCTTGCGCACTTTCTCTTTGAAGGAAGTGACGCGTTCGAGTTCGCCCAGATAGGCGTTCATATTGAGGTACAGGTAGAGTTCGAGTACCTGTTTGACATCGGACTGCACGTATATCGGTGCTTTCTCGGGGTCGATACCGCACGCGAGGTATTCGGAGAGGATGGTCTTGACCGAATTGCGTATGTTCTCGGGTGTCGGGTGCGTGGTCAGCGAGTGCCAATCGGCAATGAAAAACATGCAATCGTACTCGTCTTGCATCTTAACGAACGACTTGACAGCCCCGAAATAGTTACCGAGATGCAGGTTTCCTGTTGGACGTATACCGCTAATTACTCTTTCCATGTTAGTTTTCAGATTTCAGAATTCAGAATTCAGATTTCTATCGGGAGTTGACGATAGATGGGTTGAGAGAGTGTGGTCAGGGTTGTGGTGTCAGCAACGCCCGGGATGGCCTGGATCTTTGTGTTGAGCAGGCTGAGCAGGTGCTCGTTATCATAGGCATACACTTTGATGAGTAAGCCGAACTCGCCGAGCGTGTATTGTGCTTCAACGATCTCGGGGATCTTCTCGAGTGCAGCGATCACCTGGTTGTACATGGAGGCTTTCTCCATTTTGATACCTATATAGACGCAGAGTTGATACCCCAACGCTTTGGGTTTGACATGATAACTGGAGCCGGTGATGACTCCGTTATCAATCATCTTCTGCACACGCTGATGAATAGCAGCACGACTAACACCACATTGCTCGGCTACATCCTTGAAGGGAGTGCGGGCACTTTGCGTGATAATTCTAAGAATTTTACGGTCTAATTCGTCTATTTTTTCCATTATTTTATTAAAATGATTAAAATTTGCTGCAAAATTAGTGAAAATTTTCTTATTATCCAAATAATTCGATTAAATTTTCACAAATTTTTTGATATATGCAATTTTTTTTGTACTTTTGCAGCGATTTTTGTAACAATATGACACTTGAAGAGTATATTTTTGAACATTCTTCGCCGGAAAATGAGGTATTAGCCTCTATCACGCGCGACACGCACGTTCATATATTAAACCCGCACATGTTAAGCGGACATATCCAAGGTAGGACGCTTGCGATGATGAGTCATATGATTCATCCGAAACGCATTTTGGAGTTGGGTACGTACACGGGTTATTCGGCTCTTTGTTTGGCAGAGGGTCTGCCTGAGGATGGTAGATTAATCACTATCGAACGGAACGATGAATTGAAAAACACCATCCTTCGCAACATCGGGAAGTCTGAATTAGGGGAGAAGATAGAACTACGTATTGGTGATTGTAAATTGGTGATTGGTGATTTAGAAGGACCATTCGATTTGGTGTTTATTGATGCGGATAAGCGGGAGTACTGCGCGTATCTGGACGCAGTGTATGATTTGGTTCCGGTTGGTGGGTTTATCTTGGCGGATAACACGTTGTGGGACGGTCATGTAGTGGATCCGGCGTATGATAGAGACAAGCAGACTTTGGGGTTGCGGGCGTTTAATGAGAAAGTAAAGGAGGACGACCGCTTTGAGCAAGTCATCCTCCCTATACGAGATGGACTGACGATTATTAGAAAGAGACGTTAGACCATTTACCATTTGTTCATTTACCATGTACCATTTATTGGTCATTTAGCCATTTAGCCATTCGGTTGAGGGCTTCGGCGAGGACTTCGCGGGAAGTAGCGAGGTTGATACGCACATAGTGTTCTGCGCCGTACATTTCCGAAGGGTTGAAGAGGACGCCTGCTTTCTTGGCAAGGCGGTTACAGAAAGTCTCAGCGCTGATGCCTAAGGCTTCTATATTCAGCCAGCCGAGGTAAGTTCCTTCGGTTTCATGGATCTGCAGCATCGGCAGGTTTTCACGGATGAAGTCGCGCAGGTAACAGAAGTTTCCATAGACGTATTCATTGAGTTCATCGAGCCATGCTTCGGACTCGTTGTAAGCGGCTACTTGTGCCACAAGGCCGAAGGGGTTGAGTCCGTTCACTTCGTGGACCTCGAGGGCATGGTTGATATGCGCAAAGAGTTCTTTATTGGGCACAAAGATGTTGGCGCAGAGCAATCCGGCTATGTTGAACGCTTTGCTGGCAGAGGTGCAGACGCAGAAATCGGTGTCGTTGATGACGATGGACGCAAACGGCGTGTACGCATGTCCCGGAAAAGCGAACTCACAATGAATCTCATCGGAGAGGACGAAGAGGTGTTCGCGCCGCATGATATCCGCCAAGTGTTCCAGTTCTTCCCTACTCCACACACGTCCGGTGGGGTTATGAGGGTTGCAGAGGAGGAAGACATCTGCGTCTTTGGCTTTAGATTCAACATCAGCCCAATTGATCTCAAAACGGTTATTAATGAGCACGAGAGGTGAAGGCACTAACTCGCAGCCCATATTCTCAATGCACGAGAAGAAACAGTTATATGCAGGCGTGAAAGTGAGCACACGCAGACGCTCGCAGTCGGTCGGTTTTCCGGCTTTGCGTCGGTACTCGGTCATACGCGTTTGCAGCGCGGAGAAAATAGCGGAGATAGCAGGCACGACAGCCGTAGTATATAATATGTTTTCGCGCGAGATACCTTTCCAGCCGTGGCGACGGGAGAACCACGATGCTACGGCATCATAGTTAGCCTGCGGAACGATGGAATAGCCAAACACACCATGGTCGAGCCGACGTTGCATGGCGTCGCGAATCGGTTTAGCGGCTTTGAAATCCATGTCTGCTATCCACAAAGGAAGACAGTTTTGTGCACACTCAGAGTCCCATTTGTAACAATCAGAGCCCCTACGATCTACATATTCAAGCATGATTTTAAGGTATTTTTTACTTTTTTTTCAAAAAACGGCACAAAATTACAAAAATTCTTGCATATATCAAAATTTTTTTGTACTTTTGCACCGAATTTGAAAAAAAGATGTCTATTTTTTCAATTTTTTCAAGAAAATATATTTTAATTTTATGCAATACGAATTACAAAAACTCGAGCGTATGTCGCTCGATGAAGTACGTGAGATAGCTCAGTCGATGGGTTTGAGTCCTCGTCGCAGTCAGACTGTCCGCGAGATCAGTTATGCCATTTTGGATGCCCAAGCGGACAACAGAGCCGCCGTAGTGCAGGCCAAAGAGGAAGCACGCGCTGCAGCGGGCAAGCCGTCCAAGCGTGAGCGTACGCGTGGTGTGAAACGTACAGCTACTAAGGTGACCACGAGTGGAAATCACGATGTAGTAGCAACTGTCGGCACAGAGAAGGAGCAAATGGCGCAGATGCAAGCTGAGGTTGATGCGAACCAACATCGTCCGAATCGTACGGTGCAAGTTAGCGGAGGCATGTTAGGCGAGGCTCCTAAAGAAGGGTTAGCGGTTAGTGGTGAACGGTTAGAGGAAGTGCCTAAGACCAAAGCCGTCAAAGAGGAACCCGTGAAAGAAGAAGCGCCTGCAGCCCCGAAGCCGAAGAAACGCGGAAGACCGAAGAAAGAGGAAGTGAGAAGTGAGACCACTGACGTTGTGAGAAGTGAAAAGAAAGAGGAACCGAAAAAGCAGGATGAGCCGAAAGTGGAGGAAGTGAAGGTAGAGGAGCCGAAAGAGGAAGGACCGGAATATACCCTGCCTAATTTGGGTGAGAACGTGATTGCTTTGGGTACGCTGGAGTGCGCACCGGACGGGTACGGGTTCCTTCGTTCAGCAGATTACAACTACTTGCCGAGTCCGGACGATGTGTATGTAAGTAAGGATCAGGTGCGTCAATACGGTCTGAAACCGGGTGACACCGTGGAGTGCTCGATTCGTGTTAATCCTCAGCCGGATAAGTTCTTCCCGATGGATAAAGTGATCCGCATCAACGGATTGGATCCTGAGATGGCCAAACGTCGCGTGGCGTTTGAGAACCTTACTCCACTCTTCCCTGACCAGAAATTCAAGTTGTGTACGGGTCATAACGACTCGCTGAGTGTGCGTATGATTGACCTCTTCTCGCCGATTGGTAAGGGTCAGCGTGGTCTGATTGTTGCGCAACCGAAGACCGGTAAGACGGTGTTACTCAAGGAGTTAGCGAATGCCATATTAAAGAATAACCCGGAGGTTTATATGATCGTGCTGCTTATTGACGAGCGCCCGGAAGAGGTGACCGACATGCAACGCAGCGTCAATGCGGAAGTGATCGCAAGCACCTTCGATGAGCCGGCAGATAACCACGTGAAAGTGGCAAATATCGTTCATGAGAAAGCGAAACGATTGGTGGAGAGCGGTCATGATGTAGTGATCTTACTCGACTCTATCACGCGTCTGGCTCGTGCGTACAACACGGTAGCACCTTCGAGCGGTAAAGTGCTGAGCGGTGGTGTGGAGGCACAAGCGCTGCATAAGCCGAAACGTTTCTTCGGTGCGGCACGAAATATCGAGAACGGCGGTAGCTTGACGATCATTGCCACGGCTCTGACGGAGACGGGAAGTAAGATGGATGATCTGATCTTCGAGGAGTTCAAGGGAACGGGTAATATGGAATTGCAGTTAGATCGTAAGTTGGCTAACCGTCGTATCTTCCCTGCCGTTGATATTCCGGCTTCGAGTACGCGTCGCGATGACTTGCTGTTACCGCCGGATGTGCTGAGCCGCATGTGGCAGATACGCAAGCAGTTGAGCGACATGAGCGGTCAGGAAGCCATGGAGAAGCTCAAGACCTACATGGAACGGACAGAGGATAACGACGAGTTCCTTCTGGCAGTTAACGGTGCACGATGAAGATTCTCATTCTCAACGGACCGAACTTGAATCGTTTGGGGCTGCGGAAGCCTGAGATATACGGTTCAAAGACGATGGCACAGATTTTGTTGGACATCCAGCGAGACCTGCCGGAGGTCTATCTAACGTACTATCAGTCGAATCATGAAGGTGATCTGATTGATCAGATACAAGCGTTTGAGGGTGACGGTATAGTGCTCAATGCAGGCGGGTATAGTCATACGAGTGTGGCGTTGCGCGATGCAGTAGAAGAGAGTGAAGTGCCGGTTGTGGAAGTGCATATCAGCGACATCGCAAAGCGTGAGCCGTTCCGGCAAAAGAGTCTTCTTACGGACGTGTGTGCGCATAGTATAATCGGAAAAGGAACAGACGGATATGAAGAGGCTGTTAAATATCTTATTGCTGCTGGCTGTTAGTATATCGTTAATGGCAGCCGAGGTAACGGGTAAAGTTATTGATTTCGAATCGAAGAAACCGATTGACTTTGCTAATGTGAGCGCCATGCAGGGTGAGCAACTGATCACGGGCGTTGTCACCGATGAGGCAGGTGGTTTTGCTTTGGAATTGAAAGACGGTCAGTACACGCTGGTAGTGTCCTTTATGGGCTATACGGAGGTTAAGAAAGAGTTGACCGTTGCCGGTAAACCTGTTAACCTGGGACGCATTGCTCTGCGGGAAGACTCGAAGATGCTGAAGGATGTGGAAGTGGTAGGTCAAGGCAGTTCGATGCGCTTTGAGTTGGATAAGAAAGTGTTCACGGTGGATCAGAACATCGCTTCGGCGGGTGCGTCTGTGACAGATATCTTGGAGAATATCCCGTCTGTTGATGTCGATCAGGAAGGTAACATTAGTCTGCGCAACAGCGATGACGTGGAGATTTGGATTAACGGTAAGCCGTCCGGACTGAGTGGTGAGAACCGCGGTATGATTCTTAAGCAGATGCCGGCTGGTACGATAGAGAAGATCGAATTGATCACTAACCCTTCTGCCAAATTCTCTCCGGAGGGCACATCGGGAATCATCAACTTAGTGATGAAAAAAGACCGCAAGGCCGGTTATTACGGTTCTGTACAAGCCGGCTTGGACTACTCGTTGGCAGAGCCGTGGACGACTCCTCCCGGGGCGAACGTCGGGTTTAGCATCAATTTCAATGCAGGTCCTGTGGATGGTTATTTCAATGTGGGATACCGATACCATACGAGTAACGGTGGTAGCGAGACAGACCGCTATAACTTGAGCGGTGCGGGTAGTCAGGCATTGGACTCTTCGCTTATCACGAGTCATCTGACCCAAGACGGTAGGCAGTCACATCGTGGTGGTGGTATGTTTGGTCGCGGAGGATTGAATTTCCATGTAGCCGAAGGACATACGATAGGTGTTTCGGGTTTTGGAATGGTGAGTGATCCGAAGGTATTCAGCATGACCAACACGAACCACCGTACATACCTGTTGACCAATCCGGCAGGCGATACCTTGCGTGACTATACGCGTGATCAGGCAGGCAAAGGTTATCACCCTGGAGGTAACGCGACGCTGGACTACACGTTCGAGTTGGATGAGCACAAGTTATATGTCAGCGGAACGTACAATCATTTCGGTTTTAACATGCTGACCGACTATACGCAAATCGAAGGGGAAGACACGACCTATCAAGACCAAAACAGTTGGAGCAAGGATCAAGGCATTGAGATCAAAGCCGACTACGAATGGAAACCGACCCCGCAGAGTCGTTTAGAAGCGGGATATGACTATACACGTAACTGGAGTACAAGTTCGGCCGATGCGCATAACAAGGATAGGTTCGGTAATTCGACAGAGGAACTCTATCCGTACTATGCTGACTTCAACGGACTGACACAAAACCATGCGTTGTATATCACGTACGGAAACCGTTTCTGGGATAAGTTATCCGTTCAAGTAGGCCTGCGCGGGGAGTATTACATGCGGCATCTGGAGTCGTCTTATAAAGATGAGGCGGGTGCGGTGCACGACTCGTATGAGAGTTTTCCGAATAAGAAAGACACCGCCTATTTCCAGGTGTACCCGAGTGCGTATATCGGCTATGACTTCGGTCACGGGAATGAGTTACAGTTGAACTACACGCGTCGTGTACGTCGTCCGTGGGGGCATCAGATCAACCCGCGTATGGACTTCTCGGACTCGACGAATATCAGTTACGGTAACGTGGACCTGTTGCCTTCGTTCTCCAATAACTTGGAATTGAATTATCTCAAGACCTGGGAGCGTCATACGCTGAGTGCCGGAGTATTCTGGAAATACAACGAGCGGGCAGTACAAAACTATAAGTATATGGATGGTACGGTGATGAAAAACACCTACCTTAATATCGGTTCACGACAAGAGTTGGGTTTGGAGTTGGTAGCCAAGAACCGGCTGTTCGGGGAGGTGCTCCAGTTGACGACGAGTGCCAATTTCTATTGGAATAATATCTCTGCAGTGCATGAGACTATCGTGCATCAGGGTCAGCCTATTGACGTGAATCTGGAGGCACAAAATATCTTCGCCGGCTCGGTGCGTATCAATGCGCAGTTCCTGTTCACCAAGAATTTCAGCGGTCAGCTCACGGGTCATTACCGTTCGCCGCGCGTGGTAGCACAAGGAACGACGAGTCACAGTTACTCGATTGATGTCGGCCTGCGTCATACTTTCCTCAACAAGCAGTTGGCTCTGGCGCTCAATGTACGCGACCTGTTGGACAGTCGTGCACGGCGGAATATTACGTGGGGTGAGGGTTTCTGGCAGTTCAGTGAGAACAGATGGCACAGCCGGAGCATAAGCCTTACGTTGACATATAACTTCGGAAATCAGCAAGGTCGTCGTCGCGGTCGTCCTGACGGAGGAGAAATGGGCGGTGGAGACGATATGGACGATAGCGGAAACGGTCATACGGATAGTGGATTCTAATAAAGGTGAAAG
>Ga0310690_10011018_pt1 | contig 11193 bp, 6 predicted proteins | sample AusTroGonzalo_MG_2_FD_207661 | JGI IMG/M metagenome (GOLD analysis project Ga0310690, IMG submission 207661) | Bovine rumen microbial communities from tropical cattle in Woodstock, Queensland, Australia - Gonzalo_04 (v2) (version 2) | ecosystem: Host-associated > Mammals > Digestive system >...
GCGGTCATGGCCGGGGCGATCAGGATGATCAGGACAAACTGTCCGGCCAGCAGCGCGATATAGCACAGCGGGCTGCGGGTCAGGGTGTTCAGCGTCAGGGTGTCGCTGAGGAAGGGGGTGAGAAAAACGAAGGAAAGCAGCAGCAGGGCTGCCATATAAGCGATCACGATCAGCATCGTCTTAAAGGAGCGCATGCGGCGCGTCGCAGAAAAAGCGAGGATCGGATTAAGCATCCTGCGTCACCTCCATAAAGACCTTTTCCAGGTTCATCGGCGCCCGGTGGAAATCCATGACCGGTACGCCCTGCATGACAAGCGTGCGGAGCACGGCGGGGCAGTCGGCGCCTTCCGCCAGCCGCACGCGCAGCAGGTAAGGCTCCTCCTGCAGGATCTCGGTCACCGCCGGCATCTCCTTCAGGCAGCGGACCGCGTTCTCCACCTGGTCCTCCCCGCTGCCTTCCGTCAGGCGGATATCCAGCGGCGCGTTCCCGTTCATCTTATCGGACAGTTCCTCCACGCTGCCGGAGAATACCAGCTGGCCGTGGTCGAGGATCGTCAGGCTGTCGCACATCTCCGCCAGCTCCGGCAGGATATGGGAGGAGATCAGCACCGTTTTGTTCATCTCCCGCAGCGTACGGAGGATGCCCTTCATCTCCGCCCGCGCCCGGGGATCCATCCCGGAAGCCGGCTCGTCGAGGATCAGCAGCTTCGGGTCGTGGATCAGGCTGCGCGCCAGGCACAGCCGCTGTTTCATGCCCCGGGACAGCGCTTCCACATATTCGTTTTCCTTGTCCTGCAGCTGCACCAGTTCCAGCAGCTGGCGGCTCATCCGCTTCCGCTCGGCCTGGCCGATGCTGTAGCACCGGGCGTAGAAATCCAGGTACTCCCAGCATTTCAGGTTGTCATAGACGCCGAAGAAGTCCGGCATATAGCCCACCAGCTTCCGGGCCTTCTGGCCGTCGCGGACGACGTCCGTTCCGTCCACATAGGCAGTGCCGGCGGTGGGCTTCATCAGCGTAGCCAGGATACGCATGGTGGTGGTCTTCCCCGCGCCGTTGGGGCCCACAAAGCCGTGTAGCGCCCCGTCGGGGATCTCGAGGCTCAGGTCCCGCAGGGCGGGAAACTGGCCGTAATTCTTGGAAAGATGCTCAATTTTCAGCATGCGCGGTCCTCCCCTGCAGGTTGATCATCGGCGAAGGCACCTCGGCGTATATATCCTGGGTGTCCGACCGGAACTGGACATACACGCGGCCTTCCCCGTCCAGATAGTTTCCGGGATCCTTCACGTCCTCATTGGCTTTGACCTCATCCCACTCCCGGGTGGTATGGTTGTAGAGGAAAAACCTGCAGTCATTCGTGTAGTACATGTTCATGGCGACCGACAGGCTTTCCGCCTTCACCCCCCGCATGTCCGGGATCCGGAAAAGGAAGGTCGGAGTCTCGTTCAGCGCGTGGTAATAAACGTTCCTGCCGCTATCCATGACCTTGTCCGTCGGCATCAGGCTGTCATCCGTTTCCACCCTTTCCGGCACATCCATGCCCGCGGAACGGTAAACCACGCCGGTCCTGCCGACCGTCCGGTAATCCAGCACGGCCGTCATCATGTTCTCACTGGTCATGCTCTCCACGGGCTTTCCGTCTACCTTCAGCTCCGGCCGGGGCAGGTCCGCAGGCCTGGCGCAGTAGATGAACAAGGCGCTCTCAAAGGCGCCGTAGGAATTGTTGCCCTGGTCCTTCCGCAGCTGTTCCGCCGCGCCGTTGATCATGGAATTGGCGTTCTCGCTGCGCCTGTCCGGATAACCTTTCTGGTCGGTATAGCCCATGGCGGCGCTGACCATCGGGTACAGGCCGGAACTGCCCTGGTACAGGCCGCCGTCCTCATACTTCGGGGACATGGGATCCGCCACGGTCTTCGGCACCATCACCGCGGACGCCGTCTCCCCGGGCGCCAGCGCCGGCACGGAGACATAGCCCTGGGTGGTGATCACCCAGCCCTTTTCAAAAGACTGGTCCGTATGGTTGGCCACTTCCGCGTGCATGCCGTCCTCTTCCATCCAGACGGTGCCTTCGATCCGGCCCTCGACCTTGGCGGTGCTCTCCGCGTTGAGGTTCACCTGGCTCCAGGGGAAATCGATGTCCGCGGTCACGGCGTTCTCCGCACCCGAGATATTGCAGGTGCGCAGCGTGTCCGGTTCCTTCTGCCTGTTCTCCTGCTCCTCGTCCCATTCCACATAATCGTAGATCTGCACCCGCAGGCTGTCGCCGGGCAGGCTGAAACGGTGCCGGTCGGAGGCGGGGACCGCCACGGTCACGGCACTGTAATCCCGGATGGACCCGGCGGCGTTCTGCACCAGGTTCTCCGAGAGGACGGCCAGCGGCCGGTTCGCCCGGGAAGCGCCGGCCAGCAGGATCATCCCGGCAGTCGCCGCTATGGCAACGGCCGGCAGCGCGATCCACATCAGCTGCCGCTTGTCCGCCTTTTTCAGCAGCCACCACAGGAGGCACGAGAGCAGCAGCGTGCCCAGGATCATCAGCATGCCCGGCAGCAGCAGGCTGTCCGCCTTCACCCCGGCGGAATAGCCCAGGTTCACCGAAGCGCTGGAATAGTTCTCGCTGTCAAAATACATGATGGAGTTGTACAGGCTCTGGTCGCAGTTCACCAGCAGCTGCTGCCAGAAATAATGCATCAGGCTGTCGCTGCCCAGCTGCGGGTCGCCCAGGGAGAAGGCCGCGGTATAGATCCGGCCGGCGTCAACGGGTGTCCGGTAGATCAGGCCCTTGCCGTCCGCGTCGGAGATCAGCGGCGTCCCGCCTTCATATTCCGCGGTCACGGTCTTCACGCTCCGGCCGCCGGCCTTGCGTCCGATGCCCTTTTCCAGCGATTCGATGACGCTTTCCGAAGAACCCATGCCCTTCAGCACCAGGCCGGTGGCCTCGCTGAAAGAAGACAGGTTCCGGGCCGCTTCCGCGCCGCCGCTCAGCAGCAGCACCCGGCCGCTGCGCAGCCACCGGTCCAGCGCATCCCGCTGTTTCTGCGAAAGAAGGGACAGGTCCAGGTCGTCCAGGGCCAGCACGGAGAAGCTCTTCAGCAGCGACAGGTCCTCCGGGAAGGTCTCCGCGGTCAGCGGAATCGTCTGCCAGATCTCGTAGCGGGCCAGCACATCGTTGTCCCGCGTGATATTCAGGTAGTTCAGGTTCTGCGGCCGGGTGGACAGCACGCCGATCAGCATGGCCGAGGGGTTGACGATGAGCGCCGGACGGCCGTTCGCGGCGCTGATGACCTCGCCGTCCCTGGCCAGTTCCGCCGTAAAGACTTCCTGGCGGGCGTACACCCTCACGGGCAGGATAAACTCCCGGGTCGAGCCGGCGGGAACGGAGACCGGCATCTCATACCGGTCATATTCTTTTTCGCTGACATAGACGTTCACGCCGAGGGTCCCCTCGAAGTCCCCGCCGAAATTGCGCACGTACGCCGTCACCGGCATTGTTTTCCCGTAGGTCATCATCCCGTCGTAACCGACGCTGACTTCCAGGTCGTATTCCGCGTTCGGGATCTCCCGGTGCATGGATTCCGCCAGGCCCGCGCCGGCCGTGCAGAGCAGGCAGGTAACCAGCAGCAGCGCTGCCGCTGCCTTCAAAGATCTCAACAAAATCAAATCCTCCTTGTACGGACAGGTTTGCAGTCCTATCTATTCAGACGAAAGAGAAAGGGTCATTGTTCCATATCAGAAAAAGAACGTTTTTCTCAGGTGTGCGTGCAGCGGCGGAATCAGGGTCGCGATGAAGAGGAAGAGCCCCAGCGCCCCGAACCCGCACACGCAGTACAGGGACCAGACGAACATCGGCGTGCCGAAGGTGATATGCTGGAAAAACTCAATCAGCATAAAGCTCGCCCCGATCAGGATCAGCAGCAGGCCCAGCAGCCGGAGCCGGCCCTGGCGGATATACCGGAACAGGGCGACCGTCAGCAGCGTCAGGACGCAGGCGATCACCGTCACCGGGAAGGCGAAGGACAGGAACCAGTGATCCCCGGTCTTCTCACAGATATACAGCAGGAAGCCCGCCACGCACGCAAAATCCAGCGGCAGGAAGATCATCGGCCGGAACCGCCTGAACAGCAGCGGAAACAGCAGCAGAACCCATACCAGTGCCGCGGCCATCAGCACATAACCGGACCAGGATACTTCCTGATAGGTACGCAGGCAGAAGACCAGGCAGCCAAGGCATACCGCGATCATGACCGCCGTCACCAGCCAGACGGCCAGCGTCCGGCCGTGATGGCTTTCCTCCTCCGGCAGCCGGTCGGAATACATCGGCTTCTCCGCCGTCCCGGGCCGGGGCGGGATCGCTACCGGCGTATGGCACAGCGGGCATTCGCCGGTCCCGTCCTGCAGTTTCACTCCGCAATATACACAATACATGCTCTTTACCTCAGTTATTACTTTCAATCTCCACCGGAATCCCCAGCTCCACCAGGCGCGAGAAGAACAGCCTTTCCAGCTCCGTTTCGCGGATGCCCCGGATCATGCTGATATAGGTCTTCCCGCCGTAGGTCACCACGGAGCAGTTGTTCGGATAGGTATACTGAACGCCGATTACGAAATCGAACCGGTCCACATGCCGGTCCATCTCCGCCGGCAGTTTCACCACGCCCATGTTGGAGATGTTCAGGCAGCCTTTGCTCTCCCCGCTCAGGGCATACACAGTCCGCATGGCGATGCGCTTGATCGCCAGCGGGATCAGCCGCAGGATCAGCATCTTCTGCAGGTCCACGTTCTTCGCAACCCGGGCCGCCATGCGCTGTGGGATCGTCTCCGCCGCCAGCAGGTGGCCCATCAGGGCGCAGATCTGCTCATGGGTATATACCCCCAGCGCCGGGTCGAAGCCGATGTTCACCGCCAGGGTGAAATTCCGCATCGTGTCCATGCCGAAGGTCTTTCGCAGGTTTACGGGAATCGTGATTTTCACGGGCCGGGCTTTCCGGCCGGTCATGCCCTCGTTCTCCTGTTTCTTCGCCACGGCCTCCGCCATCACCGCGGCCAGGTAAGCGGTTACGGTCACGCCCTGCTCATGGGCTTTTTCCTTCAGCGCGTCCGTGGGCAGGATCCCCGTAACGATGTGGCGGAAATGGCCCGTTTCCGGCGTGCCGGTCAGGTGATAGGCGGTATCTTCCGCCCGGCTCAGGCTCCTGACCGCCCCGCAGGACAGGAAGCAGTCCCTGGTCTCCTCGGCCTTCGGCTCTTCGGAAATATCCTTGATATGCCCCTCCGCCGGGATCCCTTCGCCGTACCGCAGCGCCAGGTAGCGGGCGGCCAGGTTCTGCAGCAACACCAGGCCTCCCGTTCCGTCCGTCACGGAATGGAAGACCTCCACGGCGATTCTGTTTTCAAAATAAAGAAACCGGACACAGCACGTCTTCAGTTCCCTGCGGGTCATATGCGTCAGCGGATAGGCGTAATCCTGCTGCACTTCCGGCGCTTTCGCGATCGTCTCCAGATAGTACCAGAAAAAGCCGGTCCTCAGGCGGACAAAACAGGTCGGAAACCTCGGCTTCAGATCCGCAATGGCCTGATTCAGGATCCCGGGATCCACTTTTTCCGTCAGCGTCGCTGAGACCCGGAACACATTGTTCCAGTTTTTCCGGATGATGGCCGGAAAGATCAGCGCGGCGTTATCCAGCCGGTACCATTGCTTTTTCATTTCTTCCTCCGTGTGTACGGACCGTTCCGCACACCCCGGAAATGATATCACGCCTCTTACCGGCAGTCAAATAACGGAAAACGGGACGCCGGAGATGGAAGTACAAAGAAAATGTAGGCACGGGACCTGTTTCATGATATAATAGCATGATGCGGTTTTGGCGTCGGGATGATTTTTCTTTCTTTAATTATACGTCATCATTCTTTCCCCGTCCCCTCCGCGTCACAAAAGCAGAAAAAGGAAACTGATAACGGAAGGAGACTTTCATGAGCAATTTGGACGCGATGTCTGTCTGTGCGAGGCTGGAAGCTGACAAAACGCTCGCCACCCTCTTCGACATCCTGCGTGACTACGGGGAGACCCCGGCAGCCCTCTGGCTGAAGGGCGAGCAGGAACGCTCCTGCTCCTACGCGGAGATGACGCGCCGGGCGGATGATTTCGCCGCCTGCCTCACCTCCATGGACCTGGAAGACGGCTGGATCGGCATTGCCGTAGATACCTGCCACGACTGGCCCTCCCTGTACTGGGGCGTCATGCGCTCCGGCCACAACGCCCTGCTGCTGGACGCATCCGCGGCGGACAATGTGATCCAGGGCCTGCTGAACGAAGCGAACTGCCGCCAGATCATCTCCCGGAAGCCCCGCGGCCTTGCCGGCAACGTCCGGCAGATCGACTTCAAGACCCTGAAGGACGCGCCCCGCGCCATCGGTTTCAACCCGTCCTGGGGCGAGTACACCGCCATGTGCACCAGCGGAACCACCGGCAACAGCCGGATCTTCGCCTACAACGGGGACGCGATCTGTGAGCAGGCGCTGAACTGCATCACCCTGCACAAGGCCAACAAGCGCATCGTCAAGGATGACAACCGCGGCCGGAAGATGCTTGCCTTCCTGCCTTTCCATCATGTGCTGGGTTTCATGGGCAACATGATCCTCGCCCACGTCATGGGCACCTCCAGCATCTACCTGCAGGACCGCACCCCGAATTCCATCATCAATACCTGCCGCCATTTCCCGCCGAACATGCTGATTGTCGTCCCGCTGCTGGGCAACAGCCTGGTGCGTTCCGTGGAAAAGGGCCTGAAAAAGGAAAGCAAGGCCAAGCGCAGCGCCTTCCAGTCCCTGAAAGCCATGTCCCTGATGCGCCAGTCCCTTTCTCCCGAAGCGGGCCTGCGCTGGGCGCAGGAAAAGGCCTTTGCTTCCCTGAATGAAAAACTCCTGGGCACCGAGGTGGACATCATCATCCTCGGCGGCAGCCATACGCCCACCGAAACCCTGCGCACCCTGAACGCGCTGGGTTACTATACCGTCACCGGCTACGGCATGACCGAGACCTCCATCAACGGGTTCGAGACCGGCATGGACCTGAAGCACCGGCTGAACGGTTCTGTCGGCAAGCCCCTGGGTTCCGCTGAATACCGCATTGTTCCCGAAAAGGAAGGCGATCCCACCGGCGAGCTGCAGATTCGCGGCCCGGGCATCCATTCCGCCCGCGTGGTCAACGGCGAAATCCTGCCCCCGGAAACGCTGGCAGGCGGCTGGTTCCCCACCGGCGATATCGCACAGATCGACGCCACCGGCCGGCTCTATATCCGCGGCCGCCTCAAGGACGTCATCATCAACGAATCCGGCGAGAATGTCTATCCCGATGATATGGAAGACACCTTCGCCTCCATCCGCGGCGTGGAACAGTCCTGTGTGGTCGGCATCCGCCGCAACCGCCGGGATAACAACGAGGACATCGTCCTGGTCATGAACGTTGGCGAAAACTATACCGACCAGCAATACCTGGATAAGCTCGCCGCGCAGGTCGCCCAGGCGAACAGCAGGCTGCCCCTCTATACCCAGCTGAACCGCGCGCTGGTCACGCCCATGCGCCTCCCGCTGGTCAGCGGCATCAAGGTCAAACGCATCGAGCTCAAGCGCATGTATGCCGACGGCGAGCTCACCTACCGCGAACTGGACCTCCACGGCCAGAACGTCGGCGCCGAGGTAGCCGTCGCCGCCCGCAGCGAAGAGAAGAGCGCCCGCCACGATGAAATCCTGCGCAAGGTGCGTACGATGTATGCCGAAGCGCTGGAGATCGACGAGAAAGAGATCACCGACAACGCCAACTTCATCGAGGACCTCCAGGGCGACAGCCTGCAGGTGCTCTCCATTGCCCTGAAGGCGGAAGAGGAATGGGGCATCACCATTCCCGCCGAGGAATACGGCCAGTGCGCCACCGTGCTCGGCATGAGCCGCGTGGTGGAGGAACTGCTGGACGGCCCCTCCGAGACCGCGAAATCGAAGGAGCGGGTCCCGGTCCGGCCCATCACCCGCTTTGAGGACACCCCGGAATACAAGCATTTCCTCGAGCGCCAGGAAGCCCTGGTCGGCAAGGGCGACAACCCCTATTTCGTCACCCATGAGTCTCCGCTCCTGGACACCGGCATCATCGACGGCAAGGAAGTCCTCGAGTTCGGCAGCTACAACTACGTCGGCATGAGCGGCCGCAAGGAAGTCAAGGACGCCGCCAAGAAAGCCATCGACAAATACGGCACCAGCGCCAGCGGCAGCCGCCTGCTGGCCGGTGAAAAGCAGGTCCACAAGGACCTGGAGAAGGAGATCGCGGACTGGAAGCACACCGAGGACGCCATTGTCTGCGTCGGCGGCCACTCCACCAACGTCACCTTCGTCGGCAACTTCTGCGGAAAGAACGACCTGATCCTCTACGACGCGCTGGCCCACAACTCCATCGAACAGGGCTGCAAGCTGTCCGACGCGACCTCCCGGCCCTTCCCCCACAGCGACACCGCCGCCCTGGAAACGATCCTGAAAAACCAGCGGGCCTATTATGAAAAGGTCCTGATCGTCATTGAAGGCGCCTACAGCATGGACGGCGATATCGCGCCCGTACCGGACTTTGTCCGCGTCAAGAAGGAATACGGCTGCTTCCTGATGGTCGACGAGGCGCACAGCGCCTGCGTCATCGGCAAAACCGGCGGCGGCGTGGACGAATACTTTGGCCTGAAGGGCGACGATATCGACATCAAGTACGGCACCCTGTCCAAGGGCCTGGGCACCTGCGGCGGATACCTGGCCGGCAAAAAGTGCCTGATCGATTACCTGCGCTACAATATGCCCGGTTTCGTCTTCAGCGTCGGCATTTCCCCGGCGCTCGCGGCCGGTTCCCTCGCGGCCATCCGCACCCTCCGCTCCCATCCGGAGATCATGGAACACCTGCGGACCGCCATCAAAGCCTTCGCGGACAGCGCCCGCCGCCGCCACCTGGATATCTGCCTGGCCGGCGAGACGGCCGTGCTGCCGGTCCTGGTCGGCAAGGACGAGGACGCCTGGCTGCTGTCCAACGAGCTGAAAAAGCGCGGCGTCAGCGTGCCGCCCGCGATGTATCCGGCTGTGCCGAAGGGCAAAGCCCGCCTCCGCTTCTGCGTGATCTCCGAGCACAAACCCGAACAGATCGAGCAGGCGCTGGACATCCTGGAAGCCACAGCCCGCGAGTTCGGCATCGAGCTCCCGCGCCGCGACTATGACAAGGTGGAGCCTGAAAACTGAACCATCCATGAACATCATAGAAAGACGCCCCGGAAGCGGTTCAATGCTTCCGGGGCGTCAGTGTTATTTTACGATTCGTATCTGCCGGGGTTATGCCGCCTCAGGCAGTGCATAAGTTTCTTCCAGTTCGTCGTAGGCTTCGAGGGTACGCGTAATCAGCGCGAAGAAATCCGCTTCGGAGATCAGCCCGTCCCCGTTGGTTCCGATACCCTCAAAGGTCAGTTCATACTTCATGGGCGGATTCTCCTGCGTCAGCATCTCCCCGCTGCGGATCTGCGCCGTGCTGCGATAGACCATGCTGGCCCTGTACCAGACCTGGCCGTCCTGGTCCCGCAGGCGTTCAAACATCAGTTTCACGCCGATGGGCGTCTTTGTCTCGATGCTGTTCGGCAGGGCGTCAAGCTCCGCGCCGAGGGCGGAAAGCGTTCCGAGAACCGTACAGTCATGGGCGCAGAAGAAGGTGAGCTTGCGCTTCTCATTCTTCAGCTCTTTTTCCAGTTCCTGGATCAGGGGATGGGTAATGTTGACAGCGGCCAGCGGCACGCCGTGTTTCATTTCCAGGCAGGTCGTCATAAATCCGCCGACCGCCGCCCAGTCGTCCTCTGTCAATTCGTGGCCGAAAGCGGCTTTCACCGCGTCAGGCTCTTCATAGTACTGCAGCAGCAGCGCGTCCGCCACCTGGTAGGCCGTCTTGATCGCTCCGGTAATGTCCGGTTCCTGGTCCGCTTCCGTGATGTACCCGGACTCGTCCGTGAGCAGGTCGCCGTATTTGCCGCTCTTGTAGATTTCGCTGTCCTGCATATCAACGGTGTCCATAATCAGCTTCACGACATCCTTCGTCTGCGCGCTGATCCCCGCGAAGCCGGCGTCGCCGCCCAGGGAAGCAACCTGCTCCGTCGCGTCCGCGGCATAGGCGTCGGAATAGTAGTTCAGGTTCGGCTTCATGAAGTCCTCAGTACCGTTCGCGTCGCCGGGATATGCCACTTCAATCTCCGCCAGCGGGAACAGGCCCGCGGCAAAATACCTGGCCGTAGCCCGGCAGCGCTGCTTATCCCGGGCGGTGAAACGCACTTCGCCTGCTTCCGGGATGCTGTTTTCCGGGATCAGTCCCTCCTGATCCAGCCACTTCCGGAAATACTGGCCCATGCTGGTCTCTTCAATGCCGCCCTTCAGGGTCAGTTCGCTGGAAGCGGCGGACCACTGGATCCAGGAATGGGGCGTCAGTTCGCTGGGAACGGAGCCGTTGCTGGACAGCGGCGCGCGCAGGTTATGCCGGCTCAGGATCACCACCTGCTCCAGCGTGTATTTCGTTTCATTCTTTCCGTCTTCCCCCTGCTCGGCAGCCGGTTCGGCAGCGGGTTCAGCCGCCGGCTCAGTAGCCGGTTCTGCAGCGGGTTCAGCCGCCGGCTCAGCAGCCTGTTCGGTCACCTGCTCAGTCACCGGCTCGGCAGGCTGTTCGGCACCCTGCTCGGCAAGCGCCGGCACAAAGAGCATTGTCAGCAGCATCAGCACGGCAAGGGTGCTTGCTGTCAGGTGTTTCCAAAAATTATTTTTCATCGTGAACCTCCGTATCTTGACTGATGATCTCCCCGGCTTCAGCGCCGGGATCCCTTCCATCATAACAGATTGCCTTGATTTATCCAATATTTTCCTGATTCTTTTTATGCAGCCAGACCGCCAGCACGGCGACATCCGCGGGATTGACGCCGGGGATGCGCCCCGCGGCTCCCAGGGAGACCGGTTTTTGTTTCTCCAGTTTCTGCCGGGCTTCCAGCCGCAGGTGTTCGATCTTTGAATACTCGATATCCGGCGGCAGCTTCGTTTCCTCCGCCTGCCTGGCCCGGCGGATCAGCTGTGCCTGTTTTTCCAGATAGCCGGCATATTTCACGGAGATCTCCGCCTGTTCCGCTGCCGCGGGCAGGACGTCCGCCCATTCCGGC
>Ga0310690_10011019_pt1 | contig 11192 bp, 13 predicted proteins | sample AusTroGonzalo_MG_2_FD_207661 | JGI IMG/M metagenome (GOLD analysis project Ga0310690, IMG submission 207661) | Bovine rumen microbial communities from tropical cattle in Woodstock, Queensland, Australia - Gonzalo_04 (v2) (version 2) | ecosystem: Host-associated > Mammals > Digestive system >...
GCTCGGGAAATGTGCGAAAACCGCACAGCGCCACGATGCCGCCGTGCGTGCTGCCGGTCGCCACGTGCTCGATAAAATCCGGTTCCGAAAGAATGAACGGAATGCGCGTCTGCTCGCACAGGGCGCGCAGATATTTCAGTTCACCCGCTTTTTTCTCCTGCTTTTGCTTATCAAACAGAACGGCGCGTATCTCGCGGTCGTTGACGCCCGCCTTTTTCGCGTTCAAAAGGGCAGAAATGGACGTCATACCTTCCATCACGGCGGCGTCGATATAGCGGATCGATTCATCACACATGGTCTTCTCCTGTTCTGCCGCGACGCGGCGCAACATAGAATAAAACGGGACTGCCATCAGTATAGCAGAAAAACCCGAATTTTTCAACAGGGAAGAGATTTATTATAATGTTTTATGACGAGAACGACCGCTGCCTGATTCTCGGCCGCTACATATCCGAAACGGGCGCCACCGTGCGAAGGGCCGCCGTACATTTCGGCATCGGCAAAAGCACGGTACACAAGGACGTGACGACGGCACTGAAGCAAAAGAACAAGGCGCTGTATCTCGCCGTGCGCAACGTGTTGGATCAGAACAAACAGGAACGGCACCTGCGCGGCGGCGCGGCGACGAAACGAAAATATGAATTGGCGAAAAAATAAGACAAAACACCGCGGAAATCCGCGGTGTTTTTGCTTTTTCGTCGTTGCCGCGCTTGACATTTGATGTATGATATGATAACATTAAAATCAGAAATTCCCCTGAAAGGAGGGACCGCGGTGATCGCATTGTGGATCGCGGGCATCCTGATTGCGCTCGTACTGCTGCGATATGCGTATCTGATCGCTAAACGCCTTCGCCTGCTGCGAAAAATCAAAAAACACGCCGACAAAGCAGAACGCTGCAGAAGCATACTGCGCTCGGTGTTTCGGCGGGACGGAAAACCGGATCTGATCGTGATAAAAGGGAACCGCAAATTCACCGTATCCGTCCTGACAACGCCGTTTCGCAGAGTCAGATATCATTTTAACGCCAATGAAAAACTGGAGATCCACTATGAGCGAAAGGGAATGTACGTACTGAATCCGCGCGTGCCGCAGCCCACTGCGGACATAGACCGGTCTTTCATCATTAAAAAGTATAAGTTTACGTATGAAACAAGCACGAACGCCGATCAATGGGTCATCGCGCATCCTGCGCCTCGCTCGCTCACGCGGGCTGACGTTGCCGAGTTGAAAACGCTCGGAAACGGAGACACGCTGTTCGGCAGCATCAGAATATGCGGCCTGCAATACTTTTTGGAGTTCGTTCTGGACGCGCGGTGAGGACTTTTTGACAAAGGAACGATGGGGCAGCGTGATAGATTTTTTCCGCGCTATTTATGCTTGCAATTATACAAAATACAAGTTTTGTATAAAAAAGGGAATCTGAAAAGCGGCGAAAACAGGGATTTTGGCCTCTGTCGGCGGTTTTTTGCGTCTTTGGGCGATAATACTACTTTCAAACAATTTTGCTCGCTGTGACCGCACGACCATTATTTTGCTTGCGAGTGTGTAATGCTTCGCTTTATATGAAAATTTTGATTGCCGGGCGCATAAACTGATCGCCCTCGCTGAAAATTTTAATTGGCATGAACATTTGTGCGTCCCGATGAAAAATTTTGATCGCGTTAGGCGGGCGTTGTTCGTTTTCATTTTTCTGTTTCTTGCGATCGATCATTATTGCTTTTTTGCAGTCTTCATTTCTGTTGCGTTTTTGCTGTCGCCCATGATTGGTTGAGCGCTCAACAAATCGTCGCTTTACACAAAACACGCGCCGAAAAATTGTTACAACCCGACAAATATACTGTTTTTGCAAAAAAACGCTCCAAAAACGGGAAAATTTGTTATAATGATAGTAGGTTTCAGGGTCGGGCGCGTTATAACCGTTTCCCTGCCCCTGTTTCTGCCAAAAAACGGAGGTTTTACGATATGGCGATCAAAATGAGAGTCCTTTGCGACTCTAAAAAAGGAAGAATCAACACGATTGCCCAATGGATCAAGCAGGAATACGAACTGCCGATCAACGCATTGGACAAAATTCCCCCCGCCTACTCCTGCGATAAAGAGCGCATCGTCATTCTGCTGCTCTCGCTCAAAGGCGAGCCCGAGAACTATCTGCGTCTTTTCTGCCGCGAAATGACCAAGGCCCGCGCCCAGAACACGGCGCTGATTATCGACGGCAGCGAGAGCGCCGCCAAAGCCGTCAAAGACCTTTTGGTCGAGGCCGGCACGCACGTCATTGACGAAGTTCTCTATGTCAAAGGCGGTTTTCCGCTGTTCAAGAATGTCACCGACGAAGAAAAAGAGCAAGTGCGCGCGTTTTGCCAACGCGTTGTCGAAAACCTGCAGTGATTTGCACAAACAACGGCCGACCGGCGGGTCGGCCGTTGTTTTTTTATACGAATTTCGGTCGGTGTGTTGCTCTTTGCCGCTTTTTATGTTATAATGTTTTCATCTATAGTTTTCAAACGCGCGGCGGATGCGCCCGCGATTGTCTGCGAGGTAAATATGAAGTATCTGATCGTGATTCCGGATGGTATGGCCGACGAGCCGATCCCGTCTTTCGGCGGCCTGACGCCCATGGCCAAGGCCAAAAAGCCCTGTATGGACAGACTGGCCAAAACGGCGCTGGTCGGCACCGTCTCCAACGTGCCGCAAGGTATGGTGCCGGAGAGCGACACGGCTAATTTAGCCATTCTCTCTTACGACCCAAAAATCTATTCCAAGGGCCGCTCTCCCCTTGAGGCCGTCAGCATGGGGATCGAGATGAAACCCGACGAAACGGCCTATCGCTGCAACGTGGTCACGCTCACCGACAACGGCGAGGACTATGACGGCAAGATCATTCTTGATCACAGCGCCGACGAGATCACCACGCCCGAGGCCGATCTGCTGATTAAAGCCCTGCAGAAAAAACTCGGAGACGACGTTAAAACTTTTCACACCGGCATCAGTTACCGGCATTGTCTGATATGGAAAAACGGCGACGACCGCTATCCTTTTATGCGCCCGCACGACATTCTCGGCAAACGGATCGGCGAGTATCTGCCCAAAAAAGAAAACGGCGGCGAAGCCTTTTACCGACTGATGCGGGATAGTTTTGATATCCTCAACCACCACCCCGTCAACGAAGAGCGGCGGCGGCGCGGCCTCAAACCCGCCAATTCCGCCTGGCTGTGGAGCCCCGGCAAAAAGCCGCAACTTCCCTCTTTCGAGCAAAAATGGGGACTGCGCGGCGCCGTGATCTCCGCCGTTGATCTGATCAAAGGCATCGCGCTGTGCGCGGGCATGCGCTCGATCGACGTGCCCGGCGCGACCGGCAACGTACACACCAACTTCCGCGGCAAGGGTGAGGCGACCGTCAAGGCCTTTGCGGATGGCTATGATCTCGTCTATGTGCATATCGAGGCGCCCGACGAATGCGGCCACCGCGCCGAACTCGACAACAAGGTGCTGTCGGTCGAAAAGATCGACGCCGAGATCCTTGCGCCCGCTGTCGAATATCTGCAACAGTGCGGCGAACCCTATCGCGTCATGGTGCTGCCGGATCATCCCACGCCTATTCGCGTGCGCACGCACACCATCGACCCCGTTCCTTTCTTTATTTACGACTCGCAAAAAGAGCTGCCCGGCGTCGATACGTTCAATGAGGCGACCGCGGCCGCCAAGGGATATTACCTGCCGGAGGGCTATCGCCTGATGGCGCTCTTGACAAAACCGTAAGGAGGCGCTTATGTCCGACACGAAGAACAAAAAAGCCGGCGGCAAACAGCAAGAGCCAACCGGCGCCGCCGTCTCTGCCGTGGAATATCTGGAACTTTTCGTATTTGCCTTTGCCTTTGTGATTGTGCTCATCACGCTGTTTGCCCGCATTTCGTGGGTCAGCGGCCCTTCGATGAACAAAACTCTGCAAAACGGCGAAAAGTTGGTCATTTCCGATCTGTTTTACACACCGAAACAGGGCGATATCGTGGTGTTTCACCAAACCAGCGATACCTATGAGCGCTTTAACGAACCCATCGTCAAGCGGGTCATTGCCACAGGCGGCCAATACGTCAAGATTGATTATACGGCGGGTCGCGTCTATGTTTCCGATGACGACGTGTTCACCGATAACGAGTTGCTGGACGAAAGCGGATACGCCTATATCAGCGGCGGCGTCTGGAAAAACGCCGGGCACGAGCCCGAGGTGTTTGCCGTGCCGGAGGGTCACCTTTTCGTCATGGGCGACAACCGCAACAACTCCAGCGACAGCCGTTCCGTCGCCATCGGCTGCGTCGATGAGCGCCGCGTGCTCGGGCGTGTTCTTATACGCCTGACGCCGTTCTCGGCGTTCGGCAGGGTGAATTGATATGCCGACCGATATCATTCAATGGTTCCCCGGCCACATGGCCAAAACGCGCCGTTTGATCGGCGAGAATCTCAAACACGTCGACGCGGTTATCGAACTGCTCGACGCGCGCATTCCGCAAAGCTCCAAGAACCCGGAGATCGAAAAGATTCTCGGCGAAAAGCCGGCCGTGACTCTGCTCAACAAAGCCGGCCTCGCCGACCCCGGCGAAACGGAAAAATGGATCGCACGTTATCAGGCGAAAAGCCGCATCTGCATCGCCTTCGACTGTATGCAGAAAACGGGCCTTGACGCTCTGCGGCGCGCCCTCTGCACCCTGACGGCCGATAAGGCGGAGCGATACCGGCAAAAAGGCATGAATCGCCGCCTACGCGTTATGGTCGTGGGCATTCCCAACGTGGGCAAATCGTCGCTGATCAATCTGCTGTGCGGCGGCAAAAAAGCAAAAGTCGAAAATCGCCCCGGCGTGACGTTGACGCCACAATGGATCCTCACGGCAGACGGTTTTCAACTGATGGATATGCCAGGCGTGCTCTGGCCCCGCTTTGACGACCCGGAAACAGGCGAAAACCTGGCGATTACCGGCGCTATCAAAGACGACGTGGTAGAACTGGAAACGCTCGCCATCGCGCTGTGCCGCAAACTGCGCGCGCGTTACCCCACACTGCTCGTCGCCCGTTATAAACTCGCCGAGGCGGATCTTGCCGGCCTTTCCGACGCCGAACTGTTCACAGCTATCGGCAAAAAGCGCGGGTTTCTCATCGGCGGCGGCGAGATCGATACCGAGCGCACCGCCAATATGCTGTTGGACGAATTCCGCGCAGCCAAGATCGGGCGCATCACCCTGGATATGCCGCCGAAAGGAGAGCCCGCATGCTGACTTACGAGATCGAAGAAGCGCTGGCCCGTGAGGGCTATGCCGCCGTTTGCGGCGTTGACGAAGCCGGACGCGGCCCTCTATGCGGCCCCGTGGCGGCCGCCGCCTGCATTCTGCCGACTGGTCTTTACATCGAGGGGTTGAACGACTCCAAAAAACTGACGGCGCAAAAGCGCGAAAAGCTCTTTGACGTCATCACCGAAAACGCCGTGGCCTTTTGCGTGGCGCTCGGCAGCGTGGAGGAGATCAACGAGACCGATATTCTTTCGACCACGCTCCACACCATGCGGCGCGCCATCGAGGGGCTTTCGGTCAAAGCCGATTTTGCCCTGATCGACGGCAATATCACCCGCGGCTTTACCTTGCCGGCACGCGCCGTCGTTCACGGCGACGCCACCTCGCCGAGCATCGCTGCGGCCTCGATTCTGGCCAAAGTGACGCGTGATCGCATCTGTCTGGAGCTGGATGCGGCCTACCCGCAATACGGCATCGCCAAACACAAGGGGTACGGTACCAAAGAACACATGGAGGCCTTGCGCAAGTACGGCCCCTGCCCCATCTACCGCACCAAATTCATCCGCTTTCTCGACACATGAAGACATACACGACGCAAGAGATCGGCAAAATCGGCGAAAAGGCCGCGGCCCGCTATCTGAAAAAGAAGGGCTTTCGCATTCTGTCAAAAAACAAGCATCTCGGCAAAAACGAGTTGGATCTGATCGCCGCCGACAAAAAGAACATCCTGTTTGTCGAAGTCAAAACGCGCACCTATGAAAACGCCGCGGCCGACGCCGCGGGCAGGCCGGCCGACGCGGTCGACTTCGGCAAGCGACAGCGCACCGTCAAAGCCGCTTTCGACTATCTGCACGAACACCCGACCGACAAAGCTCCGCGACTTGACGTGATCGAGATTTGCCTCGACCGTTCAGGCGGCATGCGCCCTTTTTCGATCAATCACATTGAAAACGCCTTTTCCGTAAGAGGCGCCAAACGCGCATGAATCTGATCGACCTGCATTGTGATACGCCCGCCGCCCTGTATCGGCAGAAAGCGGTTTTGACGCAAAACGCGCTTCACGTCGATCTTGAAAAGACCGTGCCCTATTCGGCCTACATACAGGCCGCCGCCGTTTTCACGCCGCCCGCTGTCGGCGACGCCGACGGCCTTGGTTGGGTGCGTGCCTGCCACGGCTATCTGCAAACCGCCATAAGCGCCGCGCCGAACGCCGTGATGATCGGCGATGCAGCAGGACTGCGCGCGGCCGTTGCAAGCGGCAAAAGAGGTTTTTTGACCGCTGTGGAAGACCTGCGCATCCTGCACGGCGATCTTTCGGGCCTTTCGGCGCTGCGCGCCCTTGGCGTGCGCATCGCCACGCCGCTCTGGCGGGACGAGAGCGTTATCGGCGGCGCATGGAACACCGGCGCGGGCCTGACCGCTTTCGGGCGCGAGACCGTTGAAACCATGCTGACGCTCGGCATGATCCCTGACGTCTCGCATGCCTCGATCGCCTCTTTTGAGGAGATCGCCGCCCTTTGCCGCGCCGCCGGCAAACCGTTTATCGCCACGCATTCCTGCGCTTTCGCCCTGTGCCAGCACGGGCGCAACCTGACGGACCCGCAGTTGCGTACCGTGGCCGCGTGCGGCGGCCTTGTCGGCGTCAACCTTTATCCCGTTTTTCTGACCGGAACGGAGCGCGCCGATCTTGACGACGCGGCGCGTCATATCCGTCATATACAAAATATCGCCGGCGTTGAAACGACGGCGATCGGCAGTGATTTCGACGGCGTAGAATGCCTGCCGGAAGGTATTACCAGCGTGCGCGATCTGCCGCGACTCTGTGAGCGTCTCGGTGCCTGCGGATTTTCCGACGACGCGCTTGAAAAACTGTTTTTTAATAACGCATATCGCTTTTTAATTGCCAATCTTTGACCCTGATCGAAAGGAGCCCCCATGAAATTCTGCAGTACGCGCGATCCCGCCGCCGCGCAAAGAAGCGCGGCCGAAGTCATCAAACAAGGCCTGGCCGACGACGGCGGTCTGTTTGTACCCGTTACTCTGCCCCAGCTGACAGGCAGTGATATTCAACTGCTGCGCAGTATGGACTACGCCACCCGCGCCGCTACCGTTCTCGGCCGGTTTTTGACTGATTACACGGCCGAAGAACTGCTGGCCGACTGTCAGACCGCCTATGCCGAGGCCTCGTTCCCGGGCGGCGCAGCGCCTTTGCGCGACTGCGGTGACGGTCTTTTCACATTGGAACTCTGGCACGGCCCCACGGCCGCCTTCAAAGATATGGCGCTGCAGATCATGCCGCGCCTGCTTTCCCGCGCTCTTACCAAGACGGGCGAATCGCGCACTGCGTTGATCCTGGTCGCCACTTCCGGCGATACGGGCAAAGCGGCTCTTGAGGGCTACCGCGACATTCCCGGCATCAAGATCATGGTCTTTTACCCCGAAAACGGCGTCAGCGCGGTGCAAAAACGGCAAATGCAGACGCAGACGGGCGACAACGTCAACGTCGTGGCCATTCGCGGCAATTTCGACGACGCGCAAACGGGCGTCAAACGCATATTTACAGATCCCGACGTCGTCGCCGAACTGGACCGGAAGGGCTATCTGCTCTCTTCCGCCAACTCCATCAACTGGGGCCGTCTGGCGCCGCAGATCGTTTACTACGTCTCAGCCTATTGCGATCTGCTCAACGCCGGCAAGATCAAACCCGGCGAGCGGATCAACGTGACCGTGCCAACCGGCAATTTCGGCAATATTCTGGCCGCCTATCTGGCGAAGCACATGGGCCTGCCCATCGGTCGTCTCATCTGCGCTTCCAATCAAAACAACATTCTCACCGACTTTCTGCGCACCGGCGTCTATGACCGCAACCGCCCGTTCTACCTGACGATGTCGCCATCGATGGATATCCTCATTTCAAGCAACTTGGAGCGTTTGCTCTACTTTACGGCAGGCCCCGTGCGCACCGCCGAGTATATGCGGCAGTTGAACGAAACCGGCGCTTATACCGTGTCGGACGACGTGCTGACGGCTGTCAAAGCGGACTTTTGCGCCTATTTTGCCGACGAGGCGACCACGGCCGAGACCATTCGCCTGGCATGGATGCAGAATTATCTCATCGACCCGCATACGGCGGTCGCCTATTCCGCCGCGCTGCAATACCGAAAAGAGACGCATGACCGCGCGCCGATGGTGATCGACTCGACGGCCAGCCCCTTCAAATTTGCCGTCGACGTTTATGCCTCGCTGTACGGTGAGCGGCCGTCTGACCCGTTGACGGCGCCCAAAGAACTCTCTGACAAGACCGGACAACCCGTTCCGTATCCGTTGGTTAATATTGATGAACGCACCGTTCGTTTTACCGACGTATGCGACAAGCGTGATATGTGGTCGGCCGTTCAAAAGTTCCTGTAAAAAATACAGGGCTAAACGCCCTGTATCGATTATTTGAAAAATTTCAGTTCTTTTTCGGCTTAAATGTGGCGCAAACCGTGTCGGTTCCGGACGTGGCAAAACTGGGGCCGACGGCGATCTGTTCGGCCGTGCAGTTACAGTCCCCCTGGTGATACCGGCAGTTCTTGACGTCGCAGCTGATGCCCTCGTTGACGTGGGGGCAAGGCCTTTCTTTATTATCCATGATTTTTCTCCTTTCCGAGAGATCGTTTTCAGTTTTCCTCTTTCCGCACTTTTTATACATGACAGAAAGGAGTTGCCATGGCGCTCTTTACCATTGCCGATCTGCACCTTTCCGGCGCCGCCGATCATCCCATGGACGTATTCGGCGACCGTTGGGTCGGTTACACCGACAAAATATGCCGCCGCTGGCAAGCCGTTGTGAGTGAGCGCGACACGGTGGTATTGCCCGGCGACATCTCCTGGGGCATGACCGCAGAGGCGGCGGCACCCGATTTTGCCCTCTTGGATCGCTTGCCCGGCCGAAAACTGCTCGGCAAGGGCAATCATGATTTCTGGTGGGATACGGCGACCAAATTGACCCGATTTTTTGAAGAAAAAGGCTTTTCAACGCTACAACTGCTTTACAATAACGCCTATCGCGTCGAATCCGCGATCGTGACGGGCACGCGCGGCTGGTTTCTGGATGAGACGCAGCAGGTGACGGTCGGCACCGTCGATTACGCCAAGATCGTACGACGCGAGGCCATGCGCCTGGAGCTGGGGCTTTCGGCGGCCGCCGCTCTGCAAAAAGAAACGCCGTCGGCCGAGATCATCGCGTTTCTGCATTTCCCGCCTGTTTACGGCGATTTTATCTGCCGTGAGATCGTCGATCTGCTGCACCGCTACGGCGTGCGCCGTTGCTACTACGGCCACATTCACGGGGTCTATACCCTGCCGCCCCGCCGCGACTTTGAAGAGATCGGCTTTTCCCCCGTCTCTTCCGACTATCTGGATTTTACGCCCGCAAAGGTTTTATAAACTATTTTATAAATTACGCAAAATACTTGACAAAATCTCCGCTATCCGCTACAATATACATCGTGTGAATTTTTACTACTATTGGAGGAACAAGAACAATGAAATTGGTCAAGGCCGAAAAAATCGAAAAAAGCAAGATGGAATTGCAGATTTCGATCGATAAAGCCACGTTTGACGAGGCCGTCAGCAAAGCTTTCCAAAAAGAAGGCAAAAACATCAGCATTCCCGGGTTCCGCAAGGGCAAAGCGCCTCGCGCCATCATTGAGAAAATGTACGGCAAGGGCGTGTTCTACGAGACCGCCATCAACGATCTGATCCCCGACGCTTACCGCGACGCGGTGGCCGAAGCCGGCATTTCGCCCGTTGCGCAGCCCGAAATGGACGTTGTGTCGCTTGACGACAACGGCCTTGTGCTGTCTGCCAAAGTGTTTGTCAAACCCGACGTTGAGATCGCCGATTATCTCGGCCTTGCCGCCAACCGCACCATCGCGCCGGCGACTGACGCCGAAGTGGACGGCGAGATCGACACCGTGCGTCAGCGCAATTCCCGCGAATCCGAAGTCATGGGCCGCGCCGCCGAAAAAGACGATATCGCCGTGCTGGACTACGAGGGCTTTTGCGAAGAAAAGGCGTTTGACGGCGGCAAAGGCGAGAACTATGAGCTCAAACTCGGTTCCGGCACCTTTATCCCCGGTTTTGAAGATCAGGTCATCGGTCACAATACGGGCGATGAATTCGACGTGAACGTCACCTTCCCCGCGGATTATCACGCCAAAGAACTCGCCGGCAAACCCGCCGTGTTCAAATGCAAACTCAAAGGTCTCAAACACATCGAACTCCCCGCGCTTGACGACGACTTTGCCAAAGACATCTCCGAATTCGATACCTTTGCTGAATACCGCGCCGACGTCAAGGCAAAAATCGAGAAAAGGCATGCCGACACCGCCGACGCCGCCGTCTCCGAAGCGTTGGTCGATCAGCTGATCGAAAAAATGAACGCCGAGATCCCCGCCCCCATGTTCGACACGGAGACTGAGAATTTCCTGCGCGACTACGACAACCGCCTGCGCATGTCCGGTCTTGATCTCAACACCTATATCAAATATACCGGCATGACCCTTGACGGTCTGCGCGACCAGTTCCGCCCGCAGGCCGAGCGGCAGGTCAAAGCCCGTCTCGCGCTTGAAAAGATCGCCGAACTCGAAAAACTGGAAGCGACCGAAGAGGATATCAACGGCGAATATGAGCGGATCGCCTCCGCATACAATATGCCGGTTGACAAAGTCAAAGAAAGCCTGCCCTCCGACGCCATCGCCGACGACATGAAAGTCAAAAAAGCCATGGATCTTGTCAAAGAAAAGGCCGTTATCACCGACGTCGCGCCCGAGCCTGAAAAAAAGCCGGCTGCCAAAAAGCCCAGAAAGACCACCGGCACAGCCAAAGCCGCAAAGGCCGAAAAAGCTGATAAAACCGAAGAAGCCG
>Ga0310690_10011020_pt1 | contig 11191 bp, 5 predicted proteins | sample AusTroGonzalo_MG_2_FD_207661 | JGI IMG/M metagenome (GOLD analysis project Ga0310690, IMG submission 207661) | Bovine rumen microbial communities from tropical cattle in Woodstock, Queensland, Australia - Gonzalo_04 (v2) (version 2) | ecosystem: Host-associated > Mammals > Digestive system >...
GCGGATCCTAATGGTAGGAACGCCTGCAGTATGGTATAATCAGTGCTATCAGTACTGAGGCAAAAATGAACAGGAAGTGAAAACGGTGAAAGCAAAACTGACCGGCAGCCAGCAGGGCTTATATCTGGAATGTATCGACCATCCTGAATCAACGATATACAACCTTCCCTTTCTGGGACACATCCACGAAAAGGTTGACCCGGAGCAGCTGAAAAACGCGGTCCTGAAGGCGGTGGAAGCGCATCCCGCCCTCAACGCCGTGCTGGCGGAAGACACGGACGGGACCGTTTACCTGAAAGCGGACGAAACCCCTCTGGAGGTTCCCGTATATACCCTGAGCGACGAAGCGTTTGCCGAGCGGAAGAAAACGCTGGTCCGCCCCTTTGACTTAAACGGGGGAAAGCTGGCCCGGTTCGAAATCTATGTGACGCCTTCGGAAACCTGCCTGTTCCAGGACATTCATCACCTGGTGTTTGACGGAACCAGCGGGCAGGTTCTCGGAAAAGACCTCCGCCGGGCTTTGGACGGCGAAGAGCCGGAAAAAGAGCAGGTGGGCATGCTGGAGCTGGGAGAGCTGGAGGAAGCCTGGCTTCAGTCCGGGGAAGCCGACGAGGCGCTGGCATACTGGCGGGAACTGCTCGCCGGCTGCGAGCCGGACTGCCTGCCGGAACGCGACAGATGGGGAAAAAACCGGGGCCAGGGATGGCTGACCCGGTATGCGGAACTGGACGAAAGCGCGTTTTCATCCCTGCGCCACCGGGCAGGATGCTCGACTTCCGCGTTTTTCACCGCGGCCTTCGGAACCCTGGTTTCGGTTTTCACCGGGCAGGAGGATATCCTGTTCAACACGATTGCCGCCGGGCGTGACGAGGAAACCGCGAACACGGTGGGCATGCTGGTGCGCACCCTGCCCGTGCGGATGAACCTGAAAGACCAGGGGCGGATTGATGACTGCCTGAAGCAGGCGCAGGAGCAGCAGGAGCAAAGCCGCCGGTACGCACGCTACCCCTACCTGAAGCTGGCGGAAGCCTTCGGGCTGAAGCCGGAAATGACATTCGCCTACCACGGGAAGCTGACAGAAGAGAAACTGATCAGCGGGTGGAACGTGGATGTGGAGCGGATCTATGACGAAGCGCATATCGAGGCGGTGCCCCTGATTTTCGAAGTCAGCCAGGCCGCCCCCGGCAAATACCGCGTTCACATGGGCTTCCGGAGCGACCGCTACAGCAGCGAATGGGCCGAAAGCTTCATCGGGACCTACCTGCAGATCGTACAGGAACTGTTTGCCGGAGAAACACTACGGGAAATGACGCTGGTATCCGAAGCATACAGGCAGGAGCTGGACGGATTCAACCACACCGAAAAGCCGGTGGAGGACACGGACATCCCTGCCCTGTTCCGTCGCGCCGCGGCGCAGTATCCCGAAAGGGTGGCCGTGATCTTCGGGGAAAAGCGCATGACATACCGGGAACTGGATGGCTTCAGCGACCGGATCGCGGCGTATGTCCGGGATCTCGGGATCGGGCCGGAGGATGTGGTATCCATCCTGATCCCCCGGAGTGAATACATGGCGGTGACCGCACTGGGCGTACTGAAAGCCGGGGCGGCCTACCAGCCCCTGGATCCGAGCTATCCGCCGGAGCGGCTGCAGTATATGGTGGAGGATTCAGGCGCCAAACTGCTGATTGCGGATGAAAGCCTGACAGGCCTGCTGCCCGGTTATAAAGGTCCTGTGCTGCTGCTGAAGGATATTCCCGCGCTGCCGGAGGCCGCCGCGCCTGACACCGGGCTGAAACCGGAAAACCTATTTATCCTGCTCTACACCTCCGGAACCACCGGCCAGCCGAAGGGCGTCATGCTGACCCATCGGAGCCTGGTGAATTTCTGCGGCTGGTACCGGGAGCATTACGGCCTGAAGCCTGAATCCGTGGTGACCGCCTATGCCAGCTTCGGCTTTGACGCGCACATGATGGACCTGTATCCCGCACTGACATCCGGCTCCGCGGTTTGTATCGTGCCGGAGGACCTGCGGCTGGACCTGGTGCTGCTGGACCGGTATTACCGGGAAAACGGCGTGACCCACGCCTTCATGACCACCCAGATGGGCCGGCTGTATGCCGCACAGTTCCCCGAAAGCAGCCTGGCCTTCCTTTCAACAGGCGGGGAAAAGCTGGTACCGATCGCTCCCCCGAAAAACTATACGCTGACCAACCTGTACGGGCCGACGGAATGTACCATCCTGGTCACCGCCCAGGAAGTGGACCGGCTGTATGACAGAATCCCCATCGGCGGCCCCATCACCAATACCAGGCTGTATGTGGTGGACAGCCAGGGTCGCGAGCTGCCCGCAGGCGCCCCGGGCGAACTCTGGATCGCCGGCCTGTGCGTCGGGCGCGGGTATCTCCGCCTGCCGGAAAAAACGGCGCAGGTCTTTATCCCTAACCCATTCTGTTCAGAGCCCGGGTTTGACCGGGTCTACCGCACCGGCGATATCGTGTGCCGGCTGCCGGACGGCCGGATTGACTTTATCGGCCGGAACGACGGACAGGTCAAGGTCCGCGGGTTCCGGATCGAGCTGGCGGAAGTGGAAGGCGTGATCCGGGAATATCCCGGTATCACCGACGCGACGGTGCAGGCCTTTGCCGATGAACGGACAGGCATGAAATACCTGGCAGCCTATGTGGTTTCCGGCGAAACCGTGGACGTTTCTTCCCTGAACGCCTTTATCCGGGAGCGGAAACCCCCTTATATGGTTCCGTCTGTGACCATGCAGCTGGACGCGATACCCCTGACCCAGAACCAGAAGGTCAACAGGCGCGCCCTGCCGCAGCCGCGGCGGGAAGAGGCGGTTCATGAGCCGCCCGCCACGGAAGAAGAAAAAACGGCCTTTGACTGCGTGGCGGAAGTGCTGGGCCACCGGGACTTCGGCGTGCAGACGGACCTGGAAGACGCCGGCATGACTTCCCTCGGCGCCATGCAGCTGAACGTGCTGCTTGGCAAAGCATTCCGGCGTACGGTGCGCACCCGGGACATGAAAGCGCTCAAGACGGTGCGGGATATCGCAGCTTATTTCCGCGTTAATTCCAAAGAAAGCCGCTACACGGTCCGGGAAAGCTATCCCCTCTCCAGCGTGCAGCAAGGCATCTATGTGGAATGCCTGGCTGACCCGCTGTCAACGGCGTATAACATCCCCCTGCTGCTGAAGCTGGATCCGGCAACAGACCCTGAACGCCTGAAAGAGGCACTTAAGAAAGCCATTGACGCGCATCCCTTCCTGAAGGCGCGGCTTTCTGCCGATGCCAACGGGGAAATTGTGATGCTGCGGCACGATGACGACACCATACAGGTCCAAACGGTGGAAAAGAGCGAGCTGCCGGCCGGCTTCACCGGGTTGGTACGCCCCTTCCGCCTGATGGAGGAACCGCTGGTCCGCGTTTCGCTGGTCCGGGACGAAGACGCCTGCCGGCTTTTCCTGGACGCACACCATATTATTTTCGACGGTGAATCCCTGGTCATCTTTATGCGCGACCTGGAGAAGGCGTACAGCGGCGGCAGCGTGGAAAAAGAGGTTTTCACCGGCTATGAGGCGGCGCTGGACGAAGCGCAGCAGCGCAGCGGGCCGGAACTGGAAGAAGCAAAGAATTACTACGCAGAGCTGCTCCGGGACATCGATCCCGACTGCCTGCCTGTGCGCGACCGGAACGATGCCGAAAGCAAGGCCGGGGTTCTGGACCGGGATATCACCCTGGACAGGAAAGAGACAGAGCGCTTCCTGAAGGAAGGAAAAACCACCGTCAACGCACTGATGAACGCGGCCTTCGGGCTGACGCTCTCCCGGTTCCTGGGGCGCAGCGACTGCGTCTATACCACGGTATACAACGGCAGGAACGATTCCAGGCTTGCCGATTCAGTAGGTATGTTTGTGCATACGCTGCCGGTAGCCTGCCGGATCACCCCTGGGGAAAACGGCCGGGACTTTGTCAGCCGCCTGGGGCGTCAGCTTTCGGACAGCATGGCGAACGACATCTTCTCCTTTGCCGAGATTTCCCGGACCTTCGGCGTCAGGGCCGATATCCTCTTTGTATATGAGGGAACGATCGGGACAGCCTTCACCGTAGGCGGCAGGCCGGCAGAAAGCGAGTTTATCCGCCAGGAAGACGTGAAAGCCGCCATGACCTTCTTCATCTCCGACACGGACAGCGGCTTCCGGATCGGCTGCGAATATGACGCGGCACGGTATGAGGAATGGGATATCAGCTCCATACTGGAAAGTATGGAAACCGCCCTGCGGGCACTGCTGCGGAACGAGGAGCCGGAACGTATTTCACTGCTGGCACCGGAGCGGCAGGCGGAGCTGAAGGGCTTCAACGGCACCGAAAAGCCGGTGGAGGATACGGACATCGTGACGCTGTTCCGCCGGGCCGCGGCAAAGGATCCTGGACGGACGGCCGTCATTTACGGCGAAAAGCGCCTGACCTATCAGGAACTGGACAGCTTAAGCGACCGGATCGCGGCGTATGTCCGGAGCCTCGGAATCGGGCCGGAGGACGCGGTTTCCATCCTGATTCCGCGGAGCGAATACATGCCTGTGACGGCGCTGGGCGCCTTGAAGGCCGGAGCGGCCTACCAGCCCCTGGACCCCGGCTATCCGCCGGAGCGGCTGCAGTACATGGTGAATGACGCGGAAGCGAAGCTGCTGATCGCCGACGAAAGCCTGACGGGACTGCTGCCGGAATACAAGGGACCGGTTCTGCTGCTGAAAGATATCCCCGCCCTGCCGGAGGCAGCCGCGCCTGATTCCGGGCTGAAGCCGGAAAACCTGTTTATCCTGCTCTACACCTCCGGCACCACCGGCCAGCCCAAAGGCGTCATGCTGACCCACCGGAACCTGGTCAATTTCTGCGACTGGTACCGGACCTATTACAGCCTGGCGCCGGAATCTACGGTGGCCGCTTATGCCAGCTTCGGCTTTGACGCGGACATGATGGATATGTATCCCGCGCTGACCACCGGCGCGGCGGTCTGTATCGTACCGGAAGATCTGCGGCTGGACCTGGCGCTGCTGAACCGGTATTATCAGGAGAACGGCGTCACCCACGCCTTCATGACAACGCAGATGGGGCGGCTGTTTGCCGCGCAGTTCCCTGAAAGCAGCCTGGCACATCTTTCGGTGGGCGGGGAAAAACTGGTGCCTGTCGAACCCCCGAAGAACTATACGCTGACCAACGGATACGGGCCGACGGAATGCACCATCTTTACCACCACCCAGGAAGTGGACCGGATGTACGACCGGGTCCCGATCGGTTCTCCCCTTTCCAACTATAAAGTCTATGTGGTCGACGGGCAGGGGCACGAACTGCCCCCGGGAGCCCTCGGCGAACTCTGGATCGCCGGGCTCGGCGTCGGGCGCGGATACCTCCGCCTGCCTGAAAAAACGGCGGAAGTGTTTATCCCCAATCCGTTCTGTTCCGAGCCGGGCTTTGACCGGGTCTACCGGACGGGCGACGTGGTGCGCCGCCTGGCGGACGGCCGGATCGACTTCATCGGCCGGAACGACGGGCAGGTCAAGATCCGCGGATTCCGGATCGAACTCACCGAGGTGGAAGGCGTGATCCGGGATTATCCCGGCATCCGCGACGTGACGGTCCAGGCCTTCGAGGACGAAGCCGGTAAAGGAAAATATATCGCGGCCTACGTGGTATCGGATGAAACCGTCGACTTCGGGCAGCTCGCCGAATATATCAAGGGCCGGAAGCCTTCCTACATGGTACCGGCAGCCTTCATGCAGCTGGACGCGATCCCGCTGAACCAGAACCAGAAGGTCAACAAGCGTGCGCTTCCCAAGCCGTCCAAACGGGAAGAAAGCAGTGAATACGTGGAACCGGCGACGCCGCTGGAACGGGAACTGTGTGAGAAATACGCGGCCATCCTCGGCCTCGACAAAGTCAGCGCCACAGACAGCTTCTTCAGCATCGGCGGATCCTCCATCGGCGCGGCGGAGATCATCATGTTCGCCATGGACAAGGGATATTCCATCGTCTATAAGGACGTGTTCGCCAATCCCTCCCCGCGGGAACTGGCCCGGGTGATCGCCGGCGCCGGAACCGACCGGGAGTCCGGCGCGGCAGCGGACTTTGACTATACCGACATCAACAGGCTGATCGCCTTCAATACCATGGAGCATATCGATGAGGTCGCGGCTGTCCGCCCCGTCGGGGATGTGATCCTGGCCGGGGCAACAGGCTTCCTGGGAATCCACGTACTGAAGGCACTGATGGACAGGACGGATGGAAAGATCACCTGCCTGCTGCGCCGCGGGCGGTATGAAACCGTCGAGCAGCGATTGAAAGAAATGCTGATGTATTACTTCGGGAAGATCCGGGCGGAGGAGTTCGGAACGCGGATCTTCTGCGTGGAAGGCGACGTGACCGACCCGGACAGCCTGAAAGCCCTGGACGGATCCGGCGCGGATACGCTCATCAACTGCGCGGCCAGCGTCAAACACTTTACCAGCGATGATACTCTGGACCGGGTCAATACCCAGGGGGTGGAGAACCTGGTGGAAGTCTGCCTGCGCAACCATATGCGGCTGGTGCATGTTTCCACGCTCAGCGTCGGCGGCGAAATGGAGACGGAACACCTGACAGAGCTGAAGGAAAACATGCTGTACTTCGGCCAGAACGTCCGGAACGACTATGTGCGCACCAAGTTCCTGGCAGAGCGCGCCGTCCTGAACGCGCGGGTGAAACGCGGACTGGACGCAGTCATCCTGCGGGCCGGAAATCTCATGGGCCGGCATACGGACGGCGAATTCCAGATCAATTTCGAGACAAACGCCTTCATGCGGTCGCTGTGGGCCTACGTCAGGCTGAAGCAGTGCCCCTTCAGTATCCTGGAAAAGCCGGTGGAGTTCTCACCGATCGATTCTGTCGCGGAGGCCGTGCTGAAGCTGTCAGAGGTTGACGGCCGGTTCAGCGTCTTCCACATGAACAATAACCATACCGTGACAATGGCCGACCTGATGGACGCCATCCGCAGCCACGGATTCGAGATCCGGACTGTACCGGACAGCGAGTTCCGGGATACGCTGGCTGAAGCAGCCAAGCATGAGGAAGAGAGCAGGACGGTGCTTTCCCTGGTGGCCTATTCCAACAAGGAGGGTGAGACGCTGCAGCTGGTGGACTCAGACCGCAGGTTTACGGTCAACGCGCTGTTCCGGCTGGGATTCAGGTGGCCAATCGTGGACAACGGATACCTGGAGAAGACCCTCGAGGCGCTGGATACGCTCAGCTTCTTTACAGACCTTTGATGGCGAGTAGAGTTTGGAGTTTTGAGAGTGGAGTTTAAAGAGTTGATACATTTTTGCAGGCGGGAGGATATCTGAGATGACTATTGAAAAAACGATCAACGGCAATGACGCGACCCTGAAGATTGAAGGATGGATGGATACCCAGTCCGCGCCCATGCTTGAGGAGGCGCTGGGCGAGCTCGGGCCGGAAGTGAAGCACCTGGTGCTGGACCTGGGCGGGCTGGAGTTTGTCTCTTCCGCCGGGGTCCGCCAGATCGTCGCGGCGCACAAGCAGATGAACGGCGAACTGACGCTGCGGAATGTCAGCGTAGAGGTGCAGGATGTGCTGACGATGTCCGGGGTGGCCAGGAAGCTGCACATCGAGCCGTAAAACAGGGAAGGAACACCGAATGAAGAAGACCCTGAAAAAATCCCTGAGCAGGCGGATCACGGTGTATTTCCTGATCATCCTGGTCCTGACGGTGGCAGTCTCGGCAGCGTGGAATTTATACAGTACGCGGCAGTCCATCCTGGACATGGAAAAGACGCAGTCGGAAGGCTGCGCTCAGATCATTTCCGGTATGCTGAGTCACTACGGGGCATCAGCGCTGAACGGTGGCCGCAACACGGAGGATTACCGGTATGTCCGCGACGCTGTCCGGAACAATCTCCTCGGTTTCGGCATGGACGCCATGTACATCTACTCGCTGGACACGCAGACACGCCAGCGCAGACTGCTGCTGGCAGTGGCCGCGGATGAAGAGGAAAACCGGCGCCTGGAGCATGCGGAGGATACGGGCAGCTATCTGAACATTGACCTGATCTCCCGCGCGGAAGAAGCCCTGCTGTCGGATGAAGACCAGCTGCAGCGGGCAGAATGGAAAACAAGCCGGGGAAACGTCTTTGCCTGGCTTGCCCTGCATCGGGACAGCGTTCCCGCGGATCCGATTCCCGGGGACTCAATTCTCTTCTGCATGGAATACGACGTCAACCTGGAAGCAGTCCATATCCTGCGGGATTTTCTCGAGGATATCCTGCCGCCTGTCATTGCCCTGATTGCCGCCTTCCTGGTACTCATCTGGCTGTTCAGGAAAAAAATCGCCATGCCGATCCGCCTCATTTCCGACCGGATGGAAAGCTTCGCCCGGGACAGCCGTAAGAAGCCGGAACCGCTGAATATCCGGTCTGACGATGAGATCGGGGAAATCGCATCCTCTTTCGAGAAGATGACGGCGGATATCAGCGCCTATGTCGGCAACATCGAAAAGCTGACGCAGGAGCGGGTGGAAACAGACATGCAGATGAGCATTTCCCGCCGGATCCAGAACGGCCTGGTACCGGAAAAGGCCGGCATAGACGATGACAAATTCAACATCAGCGCCATGACCCGGCCCGCGAAGGCTGTCGGCGGGGATTTCTACGAATGCTTCCGGCGGGACGATAACAGCGTGTGCATCGTGATGGGCGATGTGTCGGGGAAAGGCATCACCGGCGCCATCTTCATGGCGGTGATCAAAACCATCATCCGCGAGAAACTGATAGCGGGCCTCAGCCCCGCGGAAACGCTGAACCAGGCCAACGGAGAACTGATGGCCCAGAATCCCGAAGGCCTTTTCGCCACCGTTTTCGCAGCGATCCTGTATCCTGATACCGGCGAACTCCACTATGCCAACGCCGGGCACACCTACCCGATCCTGACAGGAGCCGCTCCCGAAATCCTGAAGCCGGCGAACGGCATCGCCCTGGGACTGTTTGACGACGCGGAGATCGTGGACGAAACCATGACGCTGGCGCCGGGCCGGGGCATTGTCCTGTATACCGACGGCGTCACAGACGCCCTGAATCCGGCGCATGAACGCTTCGGCATGCAAAGGCTGCTGGATACGCTGGCAGATACCTCCCGGCAGCGGGAAACGGCCGGGGAAATCCTGCTCAGGGTCAGCAGCGCTGTAGGCGCCTACTGCGCCGGCGTTGAGCCTTTTGACGATATGGCAATGCTGATCCTGCTCAGGGCGGACAAAAAAGACGTGAAGGACCTGCGGCCGCTCCCGGTGACCCCGGTCTCCTTTGAAGAAGTCAAACAAGCCCTGTTTGCCCGGGCCGGCGATTCACCGGAAACCAGGAAAGCGCTCCTGGCCTGCGATGAAGCCCTGTCGAATATCGCCCGGTATTCCGGCGCGACCGAGCTGGCTTTCGGATGCAAAAAGCATGAAAATACGCTTTGCGTCACCTTCGTGGATAACGGCATTCCCTTTGACCCAACGGCTGTCCGGACGGAAGAAAAAGAATTCGAAGAGCTTGACAACGGCGGCATGGGCCTGAACCTGATCCGCCGGACCGTTTCCTCCGCCCGTTATGAACGCCGGGACGAAAAGAATCATTTCACCATGGTTTTCCCCCTGCCGCAGCAGGAAACATAAGTCATCCTGTACTTCGTCATTCCATCGTACATGCCGCCGTGTTTATTCAGGCGGCATGTTTTAATCCCGCTGTTTCAGCCGGACTGACAGAATATGCCGCGTAGGCCAGAACTCATACAGATGCAGCGCTTCCACTTTCCCTTCGATGGCGGCAAACCCGTCCAGAACCACCGGGATCGCTTTCTGCACAACATCCGCTTTGTCGATCAGCAGGGTGGTATGCGGGGACCAGTTGAATGCGTCCTTATTGTCCATGAAACGGTCCTTCAGCCCAAGCATTTCCCTGCTGACCTCCGGAGCGATAAACAGAACATCATTCTGCGGCAGCCTGAACAGCCCGATATGGTTAAAGGAAACGCTGAAGGCTTCAACTGTTTCCGCAATCCCCGTGAGGCGTTCCTTCAGTTCCTCTTCCTGATCCGTACCATATGAACCCAACGTAAAATGCATAGGGATATCCTTGGTCTGAACCCCGGAAAACCCCTGTTCGTACAGTTTGTTCTGCATCCCGGCCAGGATCCTTTCGGTCCGGTCGTCGTATCCGGCCAGGATATATAATGCCTTGTCCGCCACCTGTCTCCTCCACCTCGTCATAAGCTGTCATTCTGTTTCACCAGGGATAAACTTCTCCTGTATGGGTAATGAACACAGGGCCTTCCTTGTCATGCCGCTTTGTCTCGAACAGGAGACGGAGGGTTTCCGCGTGCTCATACGGATCAAGCGGGGCTTCATGATTATCCGGATTCGTCCTGATCCAGCCGGGGTGGATACAGATGATATTCAGATTCGGATCATCCCTGAAATAATTGCGCATGGTCATGGTGAGCATATTCAGGGCGGCTTTTTCCGTGCCATAGTCCAGGTAGAAGGTACGGTAGCATTTCCCGATACTTCCGGCTTCGGAGGAAATGTTGACAACCAGTGCTCCGGTTTTGCTCTGCTTCAGCAGCGGCAGGAATGCTTTCAACACCCGGATCGGGCCGACCGCACCGACGTTGACCGCGGGAGCAATCAGGTCGAGGTCGAAATCCGGCAGTTCTTTCATCGTATCAGCGGAAGCCGTGGTGGCATTGTTGATAATCAGGTCAATATGATCCGTCAGCTGCCCGGCTTCCCGCGCTGCCGCGTTGACCGATTCTGTGGACGCGATATCCATGGTCAGGATATGAAGCCGGCCGGGGTATTCCTGTTTCAGTGCTTCCAGCGCTTCCGAAGGGCGGCGGACAGATGCCAGGACAATGTCCCCGTTCTCCAGATAACGTCTGACCAGGTTAAACCCCAGTGCATAAGGTCTTCCCGTGCCGGTAATCAGTACTGTCTGCGCCATATTTGTTTTCTCCTTCCTCAATAATACATATCAAAACCGTTCTCCAGGCGGTCCGCATAAGTTTTTCCGGCTTCATACAGCGCCGGGAGGATATAGTCCCGATTATACCTGACAACAGGAATCCGGTCATAGGCCCGCATTCCCATATGCGTCAGT
>Ga0310690_10011021_pt1 | contig 11191 bp, 11 predicted proteins | sample AusTroGonzalo_MG_2_FD_207661 | JGI IMG/M metagenome (GOLD analysis project Ga0310690, IMG submission 207661) | Bovine rumen microbial communities from tropical cattle in Woodstock, Queensland, Australia - Gonzalo_04 (v2) (version 2) | ecosystem: Host-associated > Mammals > Digestive system >...
GTCGTGGTTCATCTATGAGTTTATTGCATTGGCCATACCCATCCAGCATGTGCACGCAACTGGTAAGTGCAATCCTGCTATGACGAAAGCTCTGGAAGAGCTGTCAGCCGACCGAAGCGGCGATGAGGAGTCCAGCCAGTCGATAGATCCCCGCTGGGAGAAACTTCTGAAGCTGAAAAGCGAGGAGGTGGAAAGTGAACAGTAAAATAGTAAATAGTAAATTTGTAAATCGTAAATTAAAATGGCACATCCTAAAAGAAGACAATCAAAGACTCGTACCCTCAAGCGTCGTACTCATGACAAGGCAGTAGCTCCTACGCTGGCAGTATGTCCCAACTGTGGTGCTTACTATGTGTATCACACTGTATGCCCCACTTGTGGTTACTACCGCGGTAAGGTTGCTATCAAGAAAGAGGACGAAGTAGCTGAATAATGAGCAAAATCAACGCGATTATCACGGGCGTTGGCGGTTACGTGCCTGACTATGTCCTCACGAACGAGGAATTGTCGCGCATGGTTGACACCAACGATGAGTGGATAATGACGCGTGTAGGCATCAAGGAGCGTCGCATATTGGTCGAGGAGGGTCTCGGTACTAGCTATATGGCGCGAAAGGCTGCCAAGCAGCTAATCCAGAAGACGGGTGTTGACCCTGATACGATTGATGCCATCGTCGTTGCCACTTCTACCGCTGATTACAAGTTCCCGTCGACGGCCAGTATCGTTCTAGGCAAACTCGGACTGAAGAACGCATATGCGTTTGATTTCTGGGGAGCCTGTTGCGGTTTCCTCTATGCACTGGATCAGGCTGCAATGATGATCCAGAGCGGTCGGTTGAAGAAGATCATCGTCATCGGTGCCGACAAAATGTCATCGGTGACGGATTATAAGGATCGTCAGACTTGTCCGCTTTTCGGCGATGGTGCTGCCGCCGTTTTGGTGGAAGCCACCGAGGAGGAGAACATTGGCGTGATGGATTCCTACTTCCGTTGCGACGGCAAGGGACTGCCCTTCCTCCACATGAAGGCAGGCGGTTCGGTCAGCCCAGCCAGTCACTTCACGGTCGATCACCGGCTTCACTACCTCTATCAGGAGGGCCGTACGGTGTTCCGCTATGCCGTGACAAACATGAGCGAAGATTGCGCACTGATAGCCGAGCGTAACGGCCTCAACAAGGACAACATCCGCTGGATTGTCCCGCATCAGGCTAATATGCGTATTATTGAGGCAGTGGCCAAGCGATTGGAATTGTCGATGGATCAAGTTATGGTGAATATTGAGCACTATGGTAATACTTCTGCTGCCACCATTCCTCTGGCCATCTGGGATAACGAACATCTGCTCCGCAAGGGCGATAATATGATATTTACCGCTTTCGGTGCTGGCTTCGTCCATGGCGCAAGCTATTACAAATGGGCCTATGACGGAAGTGATAAGTGAAAAGTGAAGAGTGATAAAAATGCTACCGCTTAGCTATGCATAAAGCAGGATTCGTCAATATCGTTGGTAATCCCAATGTAGGTAAGAGTACGCTCATGAACCAATTGGTTGGTGAGCGTATTTCGATTGCTACCTTCAAGGCCCAGACCACGCGCCATCGTATTATGGGCATTGTTAATACACCCGACATGCAGATTGTCTTTTCTGACACGCCCGGTGTGTTGAAACCGAACTACAAGCTGCAGGAATCGATGCTTGCCTTTTCGGAGTCGGCACTGACCGATGCTGACGTACTGCTCTACGTCACCGATGTGGTGGAGAACCCCGAGAAGAACATGGAGTTCTTGGAGAAGGTGCAGAAGATGACCATTCCGGTGCTGCTGCTTATCAACAAGATTGATGAGAGCGACCAGAAGACGCTTGGCGATATTGTCGAGAAATGGCACTCGCTGCTCCCTAACGCCGAAATCCTGCCAATCTCTGCCAAGAACAAGTTCGGTGTCGATATGTTGCTGAAGCGTATTCAGGAACTGTTGCCTGAGAGTCCGGCTTTCTTCGACAAGGATCAGCTGACAGACAAGCCTGCCCGCTTCTTCGTGTCGGAGATTATCAGGGAAAAGATTTTGCTTTATTACGACAAGGAGATTCCATATTCTGTGGAGGTCGTCGTGGAGCGCTTTAAGGAAGATGACCGTCAAATACATATCAATGCTGTCATCTATGTGGAGCGTGATTCGCAGAAGGGCATAATCATAGGCCATCAAGGCGTTGCCTTGAAGAAGGTGTCGACCGAGGCCCGCAAGACTCTGGAAAAGTTCTTCGACAAGCACATCTTCCTGGAGGTGTTTGTGAAGGTCGACAAGGACTGGCGCTCGTCAAAGAAAGAACTGGATAATTTTGGATATAACCCCGATTAAGGTATGGGAAATTTAGTAGCTATTGTAGGACGTCCGAACGTAGGAAAGTCCACGTTATTCAACAGGTTGACCAACTCTCGTCAGGCTATCGTCAGCGACGAGGCAGGTACGACGCGTGATCGCCAGTATGGCAAGTGTGAATGGTGCGGACGTGAATTCTCGGTCGTCGATACTGGTGGATGGGTAGTCAACTCCGACGATATCTTCGAGGAAGAAATCCGCAAGCAAGTGCTCGTGGCCACCGAAGAAGCCGACCTGGTGCTTTTCCTCTGCGACATCAAGAACGGTGTCACTGACTGGGACATGGATGTGGCTCAGATCCTGCGCCGTGCGAAACTGCCCGTCATTCTCGTGGCTAACAAAGCCGACGACGGAAAGGACCTCTACGGACAGTATGACTTCTACAAGCTCGGACTGGGAGACCCATACTGCGTCAGCGCTGCTACGGGCAGTGGTACCGGCGACTTGCTGGACAAAGTGCTGGAAACCCTTCCAGAGAAGTCGAAGGATGATGTTGAAGACGGAATTCCCCGCTTCGCGGTGGTAGGACGCCCGAATGCTGGCAAGTCGAGCATTATTAACGCCTTTATCGGCGAGGACCGTCATATTGTGACGGAGATAGCCGGTACAACCCGTGACTCCATCTATACCCGTTACGACAAGTTCGGCTTTGATTTCTATCTGGTAGATACTGCCGGTATCCGCCGCAAGAATAAGGTCAGCGAAGACCTGGAGTTCTATTCGGTGATGCGATCCATCCGTGCCATTGAGAACAGTGATGTGTGTATCCTGATGATTGATGCCACTCGCGGTATTGAGGCTCAGGATATGAATATCTTTCAGCTAATTCAGAAAAACAACAAGTCATTGGTGGTTGTCGTCAATAAATGGGATTTGGTAGAGGATAAGACGCAGGAAGTCATCAAGACCTTTGAGAATGCTATCCGTCAGCGCATGGCTCCATTTGTGGACTTCCCCATCATTTTCGCTTCGGCGCTGACCAAGCAGCGTATTTTCAAGGTGCTGGAGACGGCCAAGGAGGTCTATCTGAATCGCAAGGTGCGCATCGGCACAACGAAGCTGAACGAAGTGATGCTTCCGCTTATCGAGGCCACTCCGCCACCTTCGGTCAAGGGAAAGTATATTAAGATCAAGTATGTGAGTCAGGTGCCTGATACGCAGATTCCTACCTTTGTGTTTTATGCAAACCTGCCGCAGTATGTCAAGGAGCCCTATAAGCGTTTCCTTGAGAACAAAATCCGTGAGAATTGGACGCTGACTGGTTCGCCTATCAATGTGTTTATCCGCCAGAAATGAGCATCAGGAAGTTCTTGCTTGGTGCGGCTTTGTGTCTGACAGCCTGCGCTGAGGTGTCGTCTGAGGAACAGGCAGCTTTGGCAGCCAGGGGATATTATACCCATCTCGTGTCGGGAGAGTATGAACAGTTCTTGGAAGGGAAGGCCGGTGCCGATTCGTTGCCAAATGACTATCGTGAGCAATTGCTGGCGGGCTATAAGCAGTTTGTGGTGCAGCAGCAGTCGGCTCATCAGGGAATACGTGAGGTCCAAGTTTCGACAGTTAGGAAAGACACCTTGACAGATTACGTTAGCGTGATGCTTATTTTGTGCTATGGTGACAGTACAAACGAGGAAATCGTTGTTCCCATGGTGGAGCACAACGGTCGGTGGCAGATGAAATAATCTTATATCTTATATTTTGATGCCGTTAGCCAATACGGCTTCGCGCATCTTCTTCTGCAGATTGCTGGCGAAGATAAAGTCTGTCAGGCGAGTGTTCTCTGATTCCATAATCTCGTGGCTGACGCCCTGCCACTCCTTGTTTCCTTCATAGATGAAGATAATGTTCTCGCCAATGCCCATGACGGAATTCATGTCGTGGGTGTTGATGATGGTAGTCATTCCGAATTCCTGCGTGATGCCATGCAGCAGGTCGTCGATGACCAGTGACGTTTTCGGGTCAAGGCCGGAGTTCGGCTCGTCGCAGAAGAGGTATTTGGGGTTCATGACAATAGCACGGGCAATAGCGACGCGTTTCTGCATACCACCGCTGATTTCACCAGGGAATTTCTTTTCTGCTCCTACCAGGTTTACACGGTCCAGACATTCCATGGCCCGCTTTTCCCGTTCGCGGAAAGTCATGGTGGAAAACATGTCGAGTGGGAACATCACGTTTTCCAATACGGTGAGCGAGTCGAATAGGGCTGCACTCTGGAATATCATTCCCATCTCGCGGCGCATCATGATTTTCTCCTTCTTTGACATGGCCACGAAGTCGCGCCCGTCGTAAAGTATCTGTCCGCTGGTAGGCTCCAGCAATCCGACGAGGTTTTTCATCAACACGGTTTTTCCGCTACCGCTTTGGCCGATGATGAGGTTGGTCTTTCCATCCTCGAAAGTGGTGCAGATATTTTTCAGCACCTCTCTTCCGGCAAATGATTTATATAGATTCTTGACTTCAATCATGAGAGCAGCTGTGTTAGGAAAACATCGGAGAAAAGAATCAATACGCTTGAAGTCACCACAGCATCAGTGGATGCCTTACCCACCTCGACAGAACCGCCTTCGACCGTATAGCCACAATAGGCAGGCACACTCGAGATGATAAAAGCAAAGAACTGGCTCTTGATGATGGACATCCACATAAACCAGGGAATGAAGGAATGTTGGAGTCCTAATGTGAGATCGTCGGGGGGCATGATATGGCCAATATATGCCGTTGCATAGGCACCGACAATACCCATTGCGGAAGAGAAGATGACCAGGAAGGGCATGATGGTAAGCAGTCCGAGGATTTTCGGCAGGATGAGATAGCAGGCGGAGTTGATGCCCATGATGTCGAGGGCATCGATCTGTTGCGTCACTCGCATCGTTCCTAATTCCGAAGCGATGTTTGAACCCACCTTTCCGGCCAGAATCAGACACATAATAGAGCTGGAGAATTCCAACAGCATAATTTCACGTGTCGTATAGCCGGCTACCCATCGTGGCATCCAGGGCGACTCGATATTTACCTTCATCTGGATACAGATGACGGCTCCGATGAAGAAAGAGATGAGCAATACGATACCGATGGAGTTAACGCCAAGCTGGGCCATCTCCTTGATATACTGCTTTCTGAACATTCTCATGCGTTCGGGAACGCTGAACGTTCGTCCCATCAGCATTACGTAGCGACCAAAGGTGGTCAGCCATTTGTGTAGTAGCATGCTTTTCTTCTCTTTTTCGGCTACAAAGGTAGGTAAAATTTTCGAGATTCTGTACCAGTCGGGGTGAAAATGTGAACAAATTGCTACGAAAAGAGAGGAACTTCGATAATATTTTGTGAAACTCATGGTAATTCGTGTTAAAAAGAGAAGGGAATTCGCGGAAAATGCGTACCTTTGCAGTTGATATGGAAGAAGAGAGCATTGTATTGCGGGCTGAAGGCCTGGTGAAACGCTACGGCAAGCGTACTGTGGTCAACGATGTCAATTTCGACGTGAAGCAGGGCGAGATTGTCGGACTTCTTGGCCCTAACGGCGCCGGGAAGACCACGTCGTTCTATATGACAACGGGTCTAATTGTGCCCAATGGTGGTCACATCTATTTGGGCGATCAGGAGGTGACAGACTTTCCAGTTTATAAGCGTGCCCGTGCTGGAATCGGCTATCTGGCTCAGGAGGCATCGGTTTTCCGCAAGATGTCGGTTGAGGATAATATCCTCAGCGTTCTGGAGATGACAGGCAAGCCTCGCGACTATCAGCTCAACAAATTAGAGGAGCTTATTAAGGAGTTCCGCTTGCAGAAGGTCCGCAAGAACAAGGGTGACCAGTTGTCGGGTGGTGAGCGCCGTCGTACGGAGATAGCCCGTTGCCTGGCTATTGAACCTAAGTTCATCATGCTCGATGAGCCATTCGCAGGTGTGGATCCCATTGCCGTAGAGGATATCCAACACATCGTGTGGCGTCTGAAATACCGTAATATTGGCATTCTCATTACTGACCATAACGTGCATGAGACACTGAATATTACTGATCGTGCCTATCTGCTGTTCGAAGGACGTATTCTGTTCAAGGGCAAGCCGGAGGAACTGGCCGAGAATCCTATTGTGAAGGAGAAATATCTTGGCTCGAACTTTGTCTTGCAGAAAAAGGACTTCCAGCTGCTTGACGAAGAAAAACGTCGTCGCGAGGCAGAGGAAGAATAGTTTGTGAATTTTTCTTGTTTTTCTCACTATTTTTTTGAGAATATTATCGGTAAGTAATGTCGGACAGAAGTAATTCACGTCTGGCCAGCGTCTTAAAAGTAAATAAATAATAATTTATTTGGCCGTTCGCTGAAATCTTCGTACCTTTGCACCCCGTTTTAGACTATTATATATATAAATAAGGTATAAGAAGACAATGAACATTACGTTTGAAAACTCCGACAAGATCAATGGTCTGCTGACCATCACTGTTGAGAAAGAAGACTATCAGGAAAAGGTCGAGAAGACCTTGAAGGACTATCGTAAGCGTGCACAGGTGCCTGGCTTCCGTCCCGGCATGGTGCCTATGGGTATGATTAAGAAGCAGTATGGTGCGGCCGTGAAGGTTGAAGAGATCAACCGTCTGTTAGGCGACAAACTGATGGAATATATCCGCGAGAACAAGATTCAGATGCTGGGCGAACCCTTGGCCAGCGAGAAGCAGGAACCGCAGGACTTGGAGAAGGATGGTCCCTTCACTTTCCTGTTCGATATCGCTGTGGCTCCTGAGTTCAAGGCAGAGTTGACTGGTCGTGACAAGATCGACTTCTATACTATCGACGTTGACGATAAGCTCGTCGACCAGCAGGTGCAGATGTACACCTCTCAGGCTGGCGAGTTCGTCAAGGGTGAGGTGTTCGGCGGCAACGACACGCTGACTGGTGATCTGCGCCAGCTTGACGACAAGGGCAATACGCTGGAGGGTGGTATCACCACAGAAGGCGGTATGATTATGCCTGCTTATATCAAGGCTGACGACCAGAAGAAACTCTTCGACGGCTGTAAGCTTGGTGATATCATTACTTTCAACCCCAAGAAGGCCTATCCCGACAACGACGCCGAGGTTGCTGCCCTGCTGAAGGTTGGCAAGGAACAGGTGAAGGATCTTACTAGTGACTTCAGCTATCAGGTAACTGAAATCCGTCACTTCCAGCCTGCTGAGGTCAATCAGGCACTATTCGACCGCGTGTTCGGTGAGGGAACCGTTAAGGATGAGAAGGCATTCCGCGAGAAGATTGCTGAGGGCCTGAAGACGCAGCTCGTGCAGAACAGCGACTACAAGTTCTTCCTTGATGTGCGTGCTCACATGGAGAAGAAGGTTGGCAAGCTGGAGTTCCCCGAGGCTCTGCTGAAGCGTGTCATGCTCAACAACAATAAGGACAAGGGTGCAGATTTCGTTGAAAAGAATTTCGAAGGAAGCATCAACGAACTGAAGTGGCATCTGATTAAGGAGAAGCTGGTGGCTGCCAATGAGATCAAGGTCGAGGAGGCTGACTTGAAGGCTGTTGCTAAGGAGGCTGTGCGCCAGCAGTTCATCCAGTATGGCATGCCTAACGTTCCCGATGACGTGTTGGAAAACTATGCGGCTGAGCAGCTGAAGAAGCGCGAGAATCTTGACAACATTGTTGACCGCGCCGTCGACGAGAAGTTGGTAGAGAAGCTCAAGACGGTAGTCAAATTGAATGAAAAGACCGTCTCTTTGGACGAATTCAATAAGATGTTGCAGGAAAAATAAGCGTTTTTGTTTTTTTTAGCAAAAAAATATTTGGAATTCTGACGGGTTATCGACTTTTTTCCTTATCTTTGTATCTCGCATTGGTAGGAGAAGGGTCGATAACCTGTTTTTCTGCCTTAAATATACATAGAACTATGAATGATTTCAGAAAATACGCAACTAAGCATTTGGGAATGGACGGCCTCGTCCTTGATGACGTAATGAAGGTGCAGTCTCAGTATTTGAACCCCTACATCCTGGAGGAGCGCCAGCTTAACGTGACGCAAATGGATGTCTTCAGCCGTTTGATGATGGACCGCATCATCTTCCTTGGCACGCAGATTGATGACTATACGGCCAACACGCTGCAAGCCCAGCTGCTCTACCTTGACTCGGTGGATTCAGGCAAGGATATCAGTATCTATATCAATTCGCCTGGCGGAAGCGTGACAGCCGGTCTTGGTATTTATGATACTATGCAGTTCATCTCCTCGGATGTCGCTACCATTTGCACGGGAATGGCCGCTTCAATGGGTGCAGTGTTGCTTGTGGCCGGTACGGAGGGAAAGCGTTCTGCACTGCCCCACAGCCGCGTGATGATTCATCAGCCTTTAGGTGGTGTGCAGGGTCAGGCTTCGGATATCGAAATCGAAGCTAAGGAGATATTGAAATTCAAAAAAGAACTCTATACCATCATCTCTAATCATTCACATACCCCATATGAGAAGGTGTATGCAGACTCTGACCGTAATTATTGGATGACGGCGGAGGAAGCTAAAGAGTATGGTATGATTGACGAAGTGCTGGTTAGGAAGAAGTAAGGTAACGGATGAAAAAAGTGTGCAGCTTCTGTGGAAGAAGCGATAAAGAAGTAAAACTGCTTATTTCCGGCGTCAGCGGGTACATCTGTGAAGATTGTTCCTGCCAGGCTTATCAAATAGTACAGGAGAGTCTGGCCCAGAAAAAGGAGCAGCAATCCGCAAACAAGAAAAAACTGTCGATTCCTAAGCCCCGTGAGATTAAAGACTATCTGGATCAGTATGTAATTGGTCAGAATGAGGCCAAGCGCTATCTGTCGGTGGCTGTCTATAACCACTATAAGCGCCTGCAGCAGCCTCAGGATGAAAATGGCGTGGAGATAGAGAAGTCGAACATTATCATGGTAGGTTCTACGGGGACAGGTAAGACCCTGTTGGCCCGTACCATTGCCCGCCTGCTTGACGTACCGTTTACCATCGTCGATGCCACGGTGCTCACTGAGGCTGGCTATGTGGGGGAGGATGTAGAGAGCATTCTGACCCGTCTGCTTCAGGTGGCTGACTATAATGTGGAAGCGGCCCAGCGGGGGATTGTGTTTGTCGACGAGATAGATAAAATTGCCCGTAAGTCAGACAATCCGAGCATCACTCGTGACGTCAGTGGCGAGGGCGTACAGCAGGGACTGCTGAAGCTGTTGGAAGGCACGAATGTGAATGTACCTCCGAAGGGTGGACGTAAGCATCCGGACCAGGATTATATTCAGGTGGACACACGTAATATCCTGTTTATCTGTGGTGGCGCATTTGACGGTATTGAACGTAAGATTGCCCAAAGGCTGAATACTCATGTGGTAGGATATAATTCGGTTCAGAATGTCCGAAAAATTGATAAGGATGACTTGATGCAATATGTGTCGCCTCAGGACTTGAAGTCATTTGGCCTGATACCTGAGATTATCGGACGCCTGCCTGTGCTGACCTATCTGAATCCGCTCGACCGCGCCGCTTTGGAACGCATTTTGGTAGAGCCTAAGAATTCCATTATCAAGCAGTATAAAAAGCTTTTCGAGATGGACGGCATAGATTTGAACTTTGACAAGGATGCACTGGAACTGATGGTGGATAAGGCAGTAGAGTATAAACTAGGAGCCCGAGGTTTGCGCTCTATTGTGGAGAATATTATGCTGGATGCCATGTTCGATATTCCGTCGAAGAAAGTGAAGAAATTTGATGTAACGCGTGCCTATGCACAGGAGCAGCTTGACAAGTCACACTTGCAGGTCAGTTAAAGGAGGAAAAGAAGGAAGCCTATATGACAGAAAAAACGAATCTTACTGAAGCCCTGAAGAAATATTTCGGCTTCGATACGTTTAAGGGAGACCAACAGGCCATTGTGCAGAATGTGCTTGATGGGAATGACACGTTTGTACTGATGCCCACAGGCGGCGGAAAGTCGTTGTGCTATCAGCTGCCGTCGCTGTTGATGGAGGGCGTGGCTATTGTCATCTCGCCATTGATTGCATTGATGAAGAACCAGGTGGATGTCATTGCCCAGATGAGTGAGCATGAAGGTACGGCCCATTATCTGAACTCATCGCTAAACAAAGCGGCCATTGATCAAGTGAAAGCTGATGTCAAGGCGGGTATCACCAAGCTGCTCTATGTGGCACCCGAGTCGTTGACGAAAGAGGATAACGTGGAATTCTTGAAATCGGTAAAGATTTCGTTTTATGCCATTGATGAGGCACATTGTATTTCCGAATGGGGTCATGACTTCCGTCCAGAATACCGCCGCATCAGACCCATCGTCAATGAAATTGGCGTTGCTCCTATTATTGCACTGACTGCTACGGCTACCGACAAGGTTCGAACTGATATTAAGAAAAACCTGGGCATTGCGGATGCCACGGAGTTCAAGTCTTCGTTTAACCGCCCGAACTTGTATTATGAGGTGCGGCCGAAGACCAAGGACATTGACAAGGATATTATCAAATTCATCAAACAGCATCCCGGTAAGAGTGGTATCATTTACTGCCTGTCAAGAAAGAAGGTGGAGGAACTGGCCGAGATTCTGCGTGCAAATGAAATCAAGGCACTAGCTTATCATGCCGGTCTTGATTCGGCAACGCGTACGGAGACGCAGGATAAGTTCTTGATGCAGGATATTGACGTCATTGTGGCCACCATTGCTTTTGGTATGGGAATTGATAAGCCCGATGTGCGGTTTGTGATTCATTACGACATCCCGAAGTCGTTGGAGGGCTATTACCAGGAGACAGGTCGTGCAGGTCGTGACGGTGGCGAGGGTCTCTGTCTGGCCTTCTACTCCAATAAGG
>Ga0310690_10011022_pt1 | contig 11190 bp, 11 predicted proteins | sample AusTroGonzalo_MG_2_FD_207661 | JGI IMG/M metagenome (GOLD analysis project Ga0310690, IMG submission 207661) | Bovine rumen microbial communities from tropical cattle in Woodstock, Queensland, Australia - Gonzalo_04 (v2) (version 2) | ecosystem: Host-associated > Mammals > Digestive system >...
AACAGCACCTCATCAACAATCTGCTGTGAGCCTGCGCTCTTAAAGTGTGTATAGGTAAGTACCACCTTGTCCAGATGACCGTTCAGATACATATCCATAAGGTCATCGGCCAGTGATGCCGCCTCCACATAACTGCGGCTCTGCATCAAACCTGAATATCCGGTATTGATTGACATACCCTCCTTGCGGAAAGTATCAGTTATCTTCTGGCCAATCGTATATACTAAAGGTGTACTGTCAATCTTGGAGAGCTCATTTATAAGTGCGCGGCTGTGCTTGATGATATTGCCGTTGAATCCGCCGCACAGGCTGGAATCAGACGAGAAGCATACCACAGCCACCTCCTTGACCTCACGCTCCACCACCAACGGTGAGACCTTCTGTGCCGCCGGCATACCCGACAAATGGCCCAGGATATGGTCCAGCTGCTTAACGTACGGCACGGCATACTGAATGCCCTGCTGTGCCTTGCGCAGTTTCACGCTTGACACCATCTTCATGGCCGATGTGGTCTTGCGTGTGTTTGTGACCGATGCTATGCGGATCTTTATCTCCTTGAGTGACATAACTCCTTATCAGATACCGAGTTCTGCGATTGTCTTGGTGGCAGCCTCTTCTATAAGTGCGCCCACCTCATCGTTCATGATGCCCTTAGTGAGAACATCCAGTATGCTCTCATTATACTTGGCACGTACAATCTCAATGAAACGCTCCTGGAATTCAGTTACGCGCTCCAAAGGCACATTCTTAAGCAGGCCGTGAATACCGCAGTAGAGCACGGCAATCTGCTCACCCACAGGCATAGGTGAATACTGGGGCTGAATAAGCAGACGGTTGTTCTTGCGGCCCTTGTCAAGCACCATGGCGGTAACAGGATCCATATCGCTGCTGAACTTGCTGAACGCCTCCAGCTCACGGTACTGGGCCTGGTCAATCTTAAGTGTACCGGCCACTTTCTTCATGGACTTGATCTGTGCGTTTCCACCTACACGTGATACTGATATACCTACGTTGATGGCAGGACGGAATCCCTGGTTGAAGAGGCTTGACTCCAGATAGATCTGACCGTCCGTGATAGAGATAACGTTGGTCGGGATATAGGCCGATACGTCACCAGCCTGTGTCTCGATGATAGGCAGAGCGGTCAATGAGCCGCCTCCCTTGACATGGCCCACGAGTGACGGGGGCAGGTCATTCATTTTTTCAGCCACCTCCTGCTGGCTGATAATCTTGGCTGCACGCTCCAGCAAACGTGAGTGCAGGTAGAATATATCACCGGGATATGCCTCACGGCCCGATGGACGGCGCAGGATAAGTGATACCTCACGATAGGCAACAGCCTGCTTTGACAGGTCATCATAAACCACCAGGGCATGACGGCCGGTATCACGGAAATACTCACCGATGGCAGCACCGGCCAGAGGAGCGTAGTACTGCAGAGCGGCGGGATCAGCAGCTGTAGCGGCAACCACGATGGTATAATCCAGAGCACCGTGCTGACGCAGGGTGTTCACGATAGTTGCAACCGTTGAGCCTTTCTGGCCCACAGCCACGTATATGCAATAGACAGGATCACCTGCCTCATAATTCTTACGCTGGTTGATGATGGTATCAATGGCGATGGCAGTCTTACCGGTCTGACGGTCGCCGATTATGAGCTCACGCTGACCACGGCCAATGGGAATCATGGCATCGATGGCACGCAAGCCGGTCTGCAAAGGCTGATGCACAGGCTCACGGAACACCACGCCGGGTGCCTTGCGCTCCAAGGGCATCTCAAAGAACGGGCCCTCAATCTCCTGCAATCCGTCCAGTGGCTGTCCAAGCGGATTGACCACGCGCCCCACCATATTCTCGCTCACATTTATGGATGCAATGCGGCCGGTGCGGTGCACAATCATATCCTCTTTGATCTGGTCAGTGGGACCAAGCAGAATGGCACCTACATTATCCTCCTCAAGATTCATCACTATGGCACGTATGCCATTGTCAAACTCTATCAGCTCATCGGCCTCGGCATTCTTAAGTCCATAGATGCGAACTACACCGTCACTTACCTGGAGCACGGTGCCCACCTCCTGGAACTTGGCAGATGTGTCTATGCCCTTAAGTTGTTCCAGAAGTACTTCCGATACCTCACTTGCCTTTATTCCGTTTGCCATTATATGATACGGTTATTCTTTTCAATCAGTTCCTTACGGATACGCTGTAACTGCCAAGCCACGCTGGCGTCCATGCGGAATCCGTCAACCATAAGCACAAAGCCTCCCTCAATGGCGGGATCAACGGTGTGAGTCCACTCCACCTTGCCGTGCTCAACGTTCTCAACCAGTTGTTTAAGCCTCTCACGGCGTTCGTCGCCCACCTGAGTGGCTGTAACAAGTTCTACCGGCACTATGCCATTGCGCCTGCGGTACAAGTCCATATAGCTTATAGACATAAAGAGCAGGCAGTCACCGCGTCCAGCCCCTATCACAAGCTTGAAGAATGCGGCAGTTGAACCGCTCAGCTTGCCTTTACCGTCAGTCACGGCAACCTCAAGCAGGTTGCATTTGGCGCTGTCGGACAATGTAGGGTCTATAATACGGTCATGGATGGCACGGATGGAACGTAACCGTGCGGCAAGTATCTGCATTTCAGCATACACCTGCTTATCATCGGCCTGCTCCACCGCATATGCAAGCAGAGCCCTGGCATAACGTACGGAAACCGTTCCTGTGTTCACTGTTTACTTACCGGTCTTTACATCATCAATCATGCGGTCAATCATAGCCAGCTGCTCATCACTGGAGTCAAGCTGCTTACGGACCACTTTCTCAGCCACCTGGACTGTCAGCTCCGCCACCTGACGACGGAGACTGCGCAGAGTCTCCTCCTTCTCCTGACGGATCTGCTCGCGTGCATCGGCAATGATCTTCTCACCACTCTCCTTGGCACGCGACTCTGCATCTGCAATGATTTCATCACGCCGGTCAGCAGCCTCCTTGAGGATACGGGCCTGCTCGGCACGTGTCTCCTTAAGAAGGTCGTCACACTCCTTCTGGATGCCCTCCAGACGCGCATTGGCCTTCTTGGCCGCGTCAAGCGACTTGTCAATGTACTCATTGCGCTTGTCAACCATATCGGTTATGATGGGGAACCCCCACTTAACCACTATGAAGAAGACAATTCCGGCTGCAATGAGCATCCAGATAATTGTACCGACTTCGGGAATCAGCAGATCCATTAATCAGCGTTAAGAGCCATCAGACAAACGATTATGGCAAAAAGGGCAACACCCTCCATGAATGCGCCGATAACGATCATGGCACCACGGATATCACCGGCAGCCTGAGGCTGACGGGCAATTGACTCCATTGTGGACTGACCTATCTTGCCCAGACCAATAGCGGCACCTACCACTGCAATAGCTGCACCGAGTGCAATACCGGCTTTGCCTAAAGCTGCACCTGCGGCAGCCTGCAATAACGTTGCTAACATCATAATTCTTTCAATTTAAATTGTTGATATTTAATTTTTTAATTCTATACTCTTATCATCTTTCTTATGTTCATGTTCCGGGTGAGCCAGTCCTATGAACATAGCTGACAGAATGGTGAATACATATGCCTGGATGTATGCCACCAGCAGCTCAAGCATATTCATGAACACCATAAAGAACAATGACAACGCTGTCATGGGAGCACCTATTGCAGGCCCCATCTTGGCTGTAATGAATATCATGCACGTAAGTGCCAGTATGATGGCATGACCTGCGGTGATATTGGCAAAGAGACGTACCGTCAGAGCGAAAGGCTTGGTGAATATGCCGATAAACTCTATCAGCGGCAGTATGGGCGGCACCTTGAGGAATATCGGTACATCGGGCCAGAGTATCTCCTTCCAGTATTCGCGGTTGCCGAACACATTCACGGTAAAGAAAGTAACCAGTGCCAGTGAGAGTGTCACGGCAATGTTTCCGGTCACGTTGGCTCCGGCCGGAAATATGGGAATAAGACCCATGAGGTTGCTCAGCAGTATAAAGAAGAATATGGTGAGCAACAGCGGAGCATAACGCTTGTACTCCTTGCCCACGGACGGTTTGATGACATCATCCACAATCATGAATATGACATACTCCATCAGGCCGGTAAAGCCTCCCGGGGCGGGATCTGTTGATGAATGACGCTTGTACCATCCGGCGGTACACATCACTATTAGACATAACAGGAGTGAGTTGATGATTATGCCGAACGCCACTTTTGTGAGCGAGAGGTCAAGCGGTTTGAGTTCAGTGCCGTCTGGCATGGCCTCAACGAGTCTTCCGGCAAACGCACCTGTATCAGCAATATGGAATCCCTCATAGGAACCAGTCTCCTCAAGCTTGCGTGACGAGAAGAAATGCCAGCCCGAAACCTTACTGTGGAGTATCACAGGCAGATAGATTGAGACCTCTTTCTCTCCTATCGTAATTACATGCCAGTGATATGAGTCCTTAAGGTGACCGAATATGATCCCCTTGACGTCAACAGCCTCATCCTCTACAGGTTCAGCACCCTCCTGAGCCCTTACAGGCAGGACTGCCAGGAGCAGCAACGGCAATATGTAAAGTAACTTTTTCAACTCTTCTTCTCCCCCTTCATAAAGAATACCGTCTCAACTGCCGACAGGCACAGATAAAAAATCATGAACACCACAGTGAACGCCAACAGCTCTGTGCGTACCATGGAAAAAAATATCAGAAGGAACGCAAGGGCAATCATTATCTTGACGACCCTGTAACTCAGAAAGAATATGCTGCGGTCCTTACCTTTTTTCTCTATAGAGCGTTTGAGAATGAGCATAACGCCCAGCATAACGGCATAGAACAACGGTATTGTGAACATCATTCCGGGAAAATGATCAGGCCAGACCATGCGCAATGCCAGTGACGATGCCACTGAAAGCACCGACAGCACAGATAAATACCATATTATCAATTTCTTCATCATTCTATGCACACTATTGCAATGTTGTTCTCAACCTCTACGAATCCGCTGTTTAACGGATACTCTGCGGCGTTATTCGCTCCCTTGACGATCACTTTTCCACTCTCAAGTGAGGAAATTATGGGAGCATGCATGTCAAGCACCGAGAAACTGCCGGCACTGCCCGGCAGAGTCACGCTCTCAACCTCTCCCTCAAAGAGAATCTCACTAGGAGTTATGATCCGTATCTTCAGCATCTAATTCTCAATTACTTAGCCACGTCACCAAGTAACTTCTTACCCTTCTCTATCGCCTCCTCAATAGTACCCACATTAAGGAACACCTGCTCCGGAAGGTCATCGACCTCACCGTCCAGGATCATATTGAATCCCTTGATGGTATCCTCTATGCTTACCATTGTACCCTTGACACCGGTAAACTGCTCAGCCACTGTAAACGGCTGTGACAGGAAACGCTGTACACGGCGTGCACGTGCTACTGTGAGCTTATCCTCATCGGAGAGTTCATCCATACCCAGGATTGATATGATATCCTGAAGTTCGTTGTAACGCTGCAGAATCTGCTTTACGCGCTGAGCGGTATCGTAATGGGCCTTGCCCACGATATTGGGATCAAGGATACGTGATGTTGAATCCAGCGGGTCTACAGCGGGATAGATACCCAGCTCGGCAATCTTACGGCTAAGCACTGTGGTTGCATCCAGGTGTGAGAACGTGGTTGCAGGTGCCGGGTCGGTAAGGTCATCGGCAGGTACATATACGGCCTGTACTGATGTGATTGATCCGTGTATGGTTGATGTGATACGCTCCTGCATCTTACCCATCTCACTGGCCAGTGTAGGCTGATAACCTACGGCACTCGGCATACGTCCCAGCAGGGCCGATACCTCACTACCTGCCTGAGTGAAACGGAATATGTTATCAATGAAGAACAGGATATCGCTGTAAGCGCCGTCGCTGCCAGCACCGTCACGGAATGACTCTGCAACGGTAAGACCGGAAAGCGCTACCGATGAACGTGCCCCTGGAGGCTCATTCATCTGACCATACACAAGTGTAGCCTGTGACTTGGCCACCTCGTCATAGTCAACCTTGCTCAGGTCCCACTCTCCCTTGGCCATGCTCTCCTTGAAGGCATCGCCGTATTTTATAACACCGGATTCTATCATCTCGCGCAGCAGGTCATTACCCTCACGGGTACGCTCTCCCACTCCGGCAAATACTGAGAAACCGTTGTTCTTCTTAGCAATGTTATTGATAAGCTCCATGATGAGCACAGTCTTACCCACACCGGCACCGCCGAACAGACCAATCTTACCACCCTTGCAATAGGGCTCCAGCAGGTCTATCACCTTGATTCCGGTAAACAGTACCTCCTCAACGGTTGAGAGTTCCTCAAATTTGGGCGGCTCACGGTGTATGGGGAAGGCGCCCTCCATATCCAGAGGTTTAAGGTCATCAATAGGCGCACCGGTAACATTCATCATGCGTCCCTTGATCTGCTTGCCCACAGGCATGGTTATAGGACCACCGGTGTAACGTACCTCCATTCCGCGCCTCAGACCTGTAGTAAGGTCCATAGCCACGCAACGTACCATATTCTCACCTATGTGCTGCTGTACCTCAACAATAAGACGGCGGCCGTCATCGCGCGTAATCTCCAGCGCATCGTGGATGGAAGGCAGATTATCAGTGCCTGTCTCAAAAGCCACATCCACCACCGGACCGATTATTTGGGCTATATGCCCTGCTTTAATTGCCATAATCTTTATTTTAGACCCGCAAATTTAATAAATAGGTATCAAAATCGAATGCTTAAAATGCACCCGTTTGTTCCTAAAATACGTTAACTTTGCGCCCGATGAATACAACAGAGGCACTGATTATAGCCGCTCAGATAATAGGAGGATTCTTTCTGCTCTTCTTTGGGGGCGACTGGCTTGTAAACGGAGGCGTAGCTCTGGCACGCCGTTTCCGCATATCCCCGCTTGTAATAGGAATGACTATTGTGGCATTCGGGACATCGGCCCCGGAACTGCTGGTAAGCCTTGTCTCCGCCATTAAAGGCAGCTCCGGAATAGCTGTGGGCAATGTGGTGGGCTCCAATATAGCCAACATAGGCCTCATACTGGGCCTTACTTCAATAATCTGCCCCATCGAAACCGATAACCGCAAGGTTATTGCAAACGGAGCGGTAATGATCCTGGCATCACTGCTTCTGATGCTGTTCGCACTCAATTCAGGCATATCCAGAACAGAAGGAATAACACTCTTCCTGTGTCTCATTATATTCACTATTGTGTCCATAAAGAAAGGACGGAGGCAAGACCTGGAGATAGACACTGAGGATAATCAGCAAGAAAAGACAATGCCCATACTTGCGGCACTGGGACTGATTATACTGTCATGCGGAATGCTTGCATTCGGAGCCGATATCCTTGTGGACGGTGCAACCACACTGGCATCGGCCATGGGAGTAAGTGACAAGGTTATCGGACTGACAATCGTAGCTTTAGGCACCAGCTTGCCTGAACTGGCCGCTTCAGTTGCCGCCGCATTCAAAAAACAGATGGATATCTCCATAGGAAACATCATCGGCTCCAACATATTCAACATCCTGTGTGTGCTTGGAGTATCTACATCCATCAAACCCATCCAACTCACATTTGGAGACTACAGGAATGATTTCTGGTGGATGATAGGTTTCTCAGTATTCATCCTGCTCTTTACCACCCTTAGAAAAAAGAAAGGACGTCTGGGTCGTACCGCAGGAATCCTCTTCTTTTTGGCATACGCAGTTTACGCGTGGTCATTGTTCTGACCGTTTCATAACACTCTTTACAAAGTAGCAGATAAGTGCTGCATACATGATGAGTGACAGCCACTCAGCCATGTTTGAACCGCTCCATGATTCAGCCATAAACAGGTCAAGGCCGGCAAATCTGAGTGCGGCGCTCACCACGCCCATCAGCGCACCGCCTGCAATGAAACCAGATGCCAGAAGCGTGCCGTGCTCCATACGGGCAGAATTGACGGCAGCATCCTTTGAGCGGCTGCCTACGTACCAATTGATCAAGCCGCCCACCACAAGAGGTATGTTGAGTTCAAACGGAATGAACATACCCAGGGCAAAAGCCAGAGCCGGTATCTTGAAGAAGTTGAGTATCAGAGCCAATACCGCACCTGTGGCATAGAGCCACCAGGGAGCGCCTGTACCTGACATAAGCGGATCTATAACCGCAGCCATGGCATTGGCCTGCGGAGCTACCAGAGCATTCTCACCCACAAATCCGTAAGTCTTATTCAGTATAATGAGAACGCCGCCTACGGTAAGGGCTGAGACAAGTGTGCCAAGAAACTTGAACCCCTGCTGTACAGCCGGCGTAGAACCTATCCAGTAACCTATCTTGAGGTCTGTCACCATATCGCCTGCCATGGAGAGCGCCGTGCAGACCACACCGCCCATTATCAGCGCCGATACAATACCGGCAGTACCCTTAAGACCCACTGACACCATTATGACCGATGCCAGAATAAGCGTCATCAGGGTCATGCCTGATACCGGGTTGGTACCTACAATAGCAATGGCATTGGCAGCCACGGTAGTGAACAGGAATGCAATTATTCCAACCACCAGGATTCCCACGACAGCATGCACCAGATTGAAATTCATCACACCCAGATAGAAGAATGCAAAAACAGCCACCAGAGCCACTATAATACCTATAATTACTATTTTCATAGGGAGGTCACGCTGTGTGCGTTCCACCTGAATGCCCTTTGAATCCTTGCCAGCTTTAAGCTCACGTCCAGCCAGGCTGACCGCACCTTTTATTACAGACCATGACTTTACAATACCTATCACTCCAGCCATGGCAATGCCGCCTATTCCTATATGGCGGGCATAACCTGTAAAGATCCGTTCAGGCTCCATCTGTGAGACAGCATCCGTAACGGCAGGGTTCAGAGTCTGCAGGAAGGTATCACCCAACATAGGCAACAGCGGCACAATAACAAACCATACCAGGGCTGAACCGGCGGCAATTATGCATGCATACCTGAGACCTACTATATAACCCAATCCCAGCACTGCCGCACCCGTATTGATGCTGAACACAAGTTTTGCCTTGGTAGCCAGAGCTGTTCCCCAGGCACATACCCTTGATGTGAAGCTCTCGGTCCAGAGCCCGAATGTGGAAACAATGAAATCATAGATACCGCCTATAATTCCTGATACCACCAGCGGTTTGGCCTGACCGGCACCTTTCTCACCCGATATGAGCACCTGGGTAGTGGCTGTTGCCTCCGGGAAAGGATACTTGCCATGCATATCCTTGACAAAATACTTGCGGAAAGGTATCAGGAACAGTATGCCCAGCACACCGCCCAACAGCGAGCTCAGGAACACCTGCATAAAGTTTACCGTCATATCAGGATACTTGGCCTGCAGTATGTAGAGTGCAGGCAGAGTGAAGATGGCACCGGCCACTACACCTCCTGAGCAGGCACCTATGGACTGAATGATCACGTTCTCGCCCAAAGCACCTTTGCGTTTGGCCAGGGCCGATACACCCACGGCAATGATGGCAATAGGTATGGCAGCCTCAAACACCTGCCCTACCTTAAGCCCCAGATAAGCCGCCGCGGCAGAGAAGAGTACCGCCATTAGCACACCCCATCCCACAGACCAGACATTGGCCTCCGGATATACCTTGGAGGATTTCAATACAGGCTCATAGACCTCACCTTCCTTAAGCTCGCGATATGCATTTTCCGGCAGTTCAACCGTTTTCTTCTGCTCTTCCATTATATTAAGATTATTCTGTTTGCGAATTTAGTTAATAATTGAAAAATTCTAACTACTTTTGAAGCAGAAACCATATTTACTAACTATAAACATATATGAGAAAAAAGATGTTATTTGCGGCTGCTGCTGTGATGGCAATGGCCAGTGTGCCTGCTCTGGCACAGAACTCGAGAATTGTTGAAGAAGGCGGTACAGGCCCCTACAAAGCCATTATGATGGAAGAGGCCACTCTGACCACACATACAATTTTCCGTCCGCAGGACCTGAGCAAGTTCGGTAAGAACAACCTTCTCCCGGTTCTGGTTTGGGGTAACGGCGGATGCGCCAATTCACCCAGCGGACACATAAATTTCCTGAATGAAGTTGCATCACAGGGATTCCTGATTGTTGCAATAGGTCCCAGCAATTACCAGCAGCAGGAAGCTCCACGTCCCGGCCAGACCGGTGATGTTCCCCGTATGGGCGGCATGGGAGGCGGCATGCCTCAGATGGGCGGTGGAATGCCCGGCGGTATGGGTGGCGGTATGCCACAGATGGGCGGCCAGGGTGGTCAGCGTCCTCAGGGTGCTCCACAAGGTGGCGGCCAAGGCGGTGGAATGCCTCGTATGGGCATGGGCGGTGGAATGCCCGGCGGTATGGGAGGCGGTATGCCACAGATGGGTGGCGGCATGGGCGGCGGAATGTCCATGGGTGACCCTGAAGGCCTGAAGCAGGCTCTTGAGTGGGCTATCGCTCAGAACGCCGACAAGAACAGCCCCTACTACGGCAAACTGGATCTTGACAATATCGGTGCTGCAGGTATGTCATGCGGTGGTCTGCAGGCTCTCCACATGCTGGATGACGCACGTATCAAGACCATCATGGTCATGAACAGCGGTTTCTTCGGCAGCGAGGAGAGTGAAGATAAGGCCAGCCTTGCCAAGATGAAGCAGAAATCAGTTATCTGGATCCTGGGCGGTTCAACAGATATCGCATGGGATAACGGTAACGATGACTTCAAGCGTATGTCAGGCTCAATGCCCGCATGCCTTGTAAGCCTGGATGGCATCGGCCACGGTGGTACCTATATGCAGCCTAACGGCGGTGACTACGCAAAGGTGGCTGGTGCATGGCTCAAATGGTGGCTCAAGGGCGACAAGGAGGCCAGCACAATGTTTACCGGTGCAGAGCCGGGCGTAAGCAAGATGGCTAACTGGTCAATAGAACGTAAGAACATCAAGTAAGCAATTTTGCTAAATGTATTAAAAGCGCTCCCGACGTTAATCGGGAGCGTTTTTGTTTATTGCCTCACTATAGAAACCGGATGTTTTACTAATTTTGCGGCACATAAGCACAAACTCATGAATATACTTATCAATAACGGCATAATACTGCCCATGAATGCCTCAAATGAGGAGAAGCCTTATTTTAAAGGTTA
>Ga0310690_10011023_pt1 | contig 11189 bp, 12 predicted proteins | sample AusTroGonzalo_MG_2_FD_207661 | JGI IMG/M metagenome (GOLD analysis project Ga0310690, IMG submission 207661) | Bovine rumen microbial communities from tropical cattle in Woodstock, Queensland, Australia - Gonzalo_04 (v2) (version 2) | ecosystem: Host-associated > Mammals > Digestive system >...
TTCATGTATTAAAAATTATATCAAAAACCACTTGCCACGGATGTGTAACGTTACTATATTGTGTGTATACTCATGCAAGGAGACACAAATGGCTACAAGACTGAACATATCCATACCTGACGACTTGGTCGAAGCCGTGCAACAGATCAAGGAAGATATCGGCGTCAGCAGATTCTTCCGCAAGAAGCTGAAAGAATACCTTAAGGCTAAGAACAATGAAACTTCCGGAAAAGGCGGTACAACATGGAATTCTCAAAAGAATCATTAATGAACGAATCTATCTTCGAGATTGCGTGCGAACGGCTCGACCCGGAAAACATGGACATAAAGCTGGACCGGACAGGTCAGACCATAGGGGAACTCGTACTCGACTATTTCTTCGAGAAAAAGGGCGCAGACATGTATTCGCTTAAGCCGCAGTTCTTGCAGGAATACACCGAGAACATCCTTGAAAACGATGCATCGCCGTCTGACGCACTGTACGAGACCATAATGTCCAATGCGGACGATTTCTCGGACGAACTAGCCCAACAGTACAAGTACGGATACTACACCGAAGACCCGGACGAACTGGATGAGCAGATCGACGAATTTCTCTTTGAAAAACATATGGATGAGGACTGACACAAGTCCCGTAGGTCTAAGACCAGCCCACAGCTAGGGCTGGTCTTTTTTTGTATTCAAAAAGTTCAACCACTGGCTGGATGCACGTTTTCGTATGAATACAATAAAGGGGCTCCACATTGTGGAGTCCCTTTAAGGAACCTAAACAAATAACAAATACGAATCAAGAGCAATTACAACCAGGCCGTTCTAGTTTACGCCGGTACGGCTGTCGGCATTACAGACAAATTAAAAAGGCAAATCGACGTCATCCTCTTCGGCGTTTGCTGAATCTGGAACGAAAGCTTCGGTGGCATTGTTGCCGTTAGACTGACTCTTTTCGTTCTTGTCGGCGCTTCGACGAATTTCGATTCCATCCGCAAGCTTGAACTTAATGATATCCTTTCCTTCGACCATGAATTCCGGAACAGCATCTTGTTCAAACGTGATGTCCTTTTTCTTCAATGGGCTGATAGAAGCGATTACGGCGTATTTATTGCCGCTCTGGGACGTCTTTTCCTGAATAAGCAGCTTTCCGCGTTTGCCGATGAACTTTTCAAGGTCGAAGTGTGCCTTGTTGTCACCATCCTTGACAAGGATGTCACCCTTTACGAGAAGGTCGCATATGTGCGCCCAGTCCGTCGACCCAAACCAGTTGGATACTTCCTTGCGGAACTTGGAGTTCTCAGATGAAGAAATGCTCCATCCGTTTCCACGGATGGTATGCGTAACGTTGTTATCGTCCACAAACTGCCAGAGAAGCTGGATCAACTTGCGTTCTTTCGCCTCGAAATTGACCTTGACGATTGTGTAGCCAACAACCTTGGCGCCGTCGTAAGAACCTTCTTCGATCTTGAACTTGCTGTTGGATGTGCCTTCGACAAACTCGTCGAAATCTACGCTGAGCATGGACAGATCGTCTTCATTATTAGTCATACTAGTTTCCTTTGGGCATAAGAAAAGCCCGATTTGTTAAACTGCTCTTCTGTTTACAAATCGGGCCGTTCGAACGGAAACGCTTTGAAGGTCGAAGAGCATGACCTTACTTGCCTATAATATACATTATTTTTCGGAAAGCGGCAAGTACTTTCTGATTTTTATTTGTAGAACCGACGCACCTTGGCTTCCCATTCTTTCTGAAAATCTGACGGCACGGAGAGTGAATACGCATAAGAAATTAGTCCATTTTTACTCAGGTATTTCAACACCTCGAAACAGCATATGTCACGGTTCCCCTGGAAACAGTTTGTGTCAAGGTATGATTGCGCCCACTTGAGCTGGTTCTGGATCCGTTTTTCTTCGTCATTGTCGTTCCATTCACGGCCATACAGTTCTTCATGAAGACGCTGGGCAGCTTCGCTGAACATTTTCATCTGTGAGTGCAACCGGTACACAAGCTTGTCAGCCTTCTTGATCTGGTCTTCGGTTATGCAGAAGAGCTTGTTGGACTGGTTGATGTAATAGCGGTAATTCGGCTCGTTCTTTTGTCTTACACAAGGAATGACCTGGAAGTGGCCCCTGTCGAATGACGTGCCGTCGATGTCCGGAAACATGCCTTCCATGATGTGGCGGTAGCCTCCACCGTCGAGCATGTGCATAGGGATTGGATTAAGCAACGGAATTATCACGCGGAATCGTGGCGTAGGCTTGTATCCGTGGTTATACGACGTGTAGAGGAAGAACTTGAACTTGTCCTTGAAATCCTCAATAAACGAATCTACCGTACGTCCGGCGTCGAAGTCGAGCACTATGGCTTCGTAATCCTTGATGTTATCGTAACATGCACGGGCGGAATCCGGATCGCCTTCCGCAGGTAGGTACGGGAAGTTAGGTGTTCCGAATACATACAAGGGTGCGTATTCCTTGTTGTCCTTTACGATAGGGTTCTTGATCCTATCGATAAGCTTTTCTTCGGTGACGACGGACGCCTTCATTGCGTCCGTCATGAAAAATGGCTTGATGAGCAAGTTGTACTTTGTCATACCGTATCGTCCTTGTATGATGGAAATGATCCAGGGGCTGGCGTAAGGTCGTCGGACAAGTCCCTCAACCGGACACCGTGGATCAATTTAGAATCTCCGTCGTTTGACGTGGAAATGCATTCTTGATTACATAGCCATTTGATGAATCCACGGATAGCCTTGTTGCAGTCCTTTGCATATCTGTCAATTCCTACCGCCTGAAGCTCGAAGGAGCTGTTCTTGTAGGCAGCCTTGCGTAGCGCTATGTTGAGTTCAGCTCTAGTAATTGTAGAGGAAGTAGCGAATACAAGATAGTTCTTGGCGATCATTCGGTAGATTTCCTCGGAATCTTCGATGGCCTCGGCATATCTTGATACACGGAAATAATCGTCGGAGCTGTCCTTCGGAGAGGCTTCGGTGAATGCGTCACGCTGGATGTCGCCCCATGAGCCTTCGAGCTTTCCATCAAGCCAGAGTTCATACTGGCGGTCGCTGAGAAGGATAAGTCCGTTCTTGGTGTTCATCTTCCACGGCTGGCCCAATTTGTTCTTTTTTTGCTTGAAGTACTGCACATACTGGTAGCACCACTGCACAAACGCCTTCGAGTTTATGCAGAGTTCAGTGGTGATATCGTCCACGCTCTTGATGTCAAGTGGGTCGTAGTTCCTCTGGAAGAACACCGGAAGTACACGCGATATCGAATATTCATCATTGAGCCAGATAAATTTATTCGTTGTGATAAGCACCTTGGTTCCTTCAGTGTGCCAGCATACCGGCTTTCGGTACTTGATGTCAACAAACAGCGGGTCGCCGCCGGTGAGTGACTTGAATGTTGCGGACTCAAAGATAGCAGTAGGATCTGTCGCATCCTGGACACAGACAAGTCGCTTGTTGATGGATGTTTCCAAGCCGAAACGATTCACGAAGTTCTCTTCGTTGATGGTTACGAATGCGGTTCCGAAAAGGTACTCAAAGAACTTGGTTAAGCAACCCTTGCCGTCCTTTCCGCGACCGACCAAGGTAAGCGCCTGTCGTGACTTATCTTCATCGTCTAGCGCCGTAACGACGTAGGTAGCGATGCGGAGCAAGTCCATTCTCGGATTCACCAGCTTTCCGGCAAAGAAGTCCTTGAACGGCCCAGGAAGCGTAGGCATCTTCACGACCTTTTCACCGATTGAAAGCCCAGTCGCATCATAGTAATACATGGCGTCGACATTGTCGTTTGTGAACTTCGTATGCCACTGCTTTATACTTCCGATCTTAGACGAATCAAGGAACTTGAGTAGGCTGAGCTGGAGAACCGAGCACCAGTTGTCGCGGTTTAGCGCTGGCTTTACACCGGCCATCGCCAAGCTGAACCGTTCAAAAATCCAGCTGGCGTCTTTACCGTGGCCTTCCTTTACGTAGGTGATCTGGATAGAAAGCTGTCTACTGATGCAGTGCGGCACCAAGTTTTCGATACGGGACTCAAGTGACTCGACTACATCCTCTTCGTCGAAGGATATGTCGCTTTGGAGTTCATACGCCTTCTCAAGAATGGTCTGGCAGTAGTCTTTTATGTTCTGCTTGTTATCGGCCATGAACCGCGTCCAGAAGTCATCGTCATCAACGATTTGGCGACCCTTGCTGGCTTCTGATATGGGGATCATGCTGATTGTGCCGTCATTCCACTTCCAGTAGATGTTGTTAACGGCATCCTTTCGAAGATGGGAGTAAAGGAAATCAACGTCTACGTCGGTGGTGTTCTCCACCACGGAAGACCAGTTAGAATATAACTGATAGTCCTTTGTCTTGCGTTCACGGGCGTCCGCAATTGCGGTAGTGGCGTTTGACGAGCCTTCGGACTTCTTGATGCTAGTTTCGGTCTTCTTTTTCTGGTAGTCCTTTGCAGCTTCGGCAATCTTGCAGAGGAAGTCGAATACGTCGGGCCAGTGGGACTTTAACGCCGGTGCATACTTTTCATTAGTCCAGAGCTGCGCTATGGAAGCTGTTGTAAGTGGCACGAAGCTCTTGTTTGGGTCGACCAGATTTGAATAAAAGACACCGATTTTCGTATTGTACGAAGGGTTGTCGTTAAGCTTACTGGCGGCAATCTGGGCAGCCTTCGGCTTGACCGAGTGGAGTGAAAATGACATTACTCCGGTGAATATTCCGTTGAGCTTGGTTTCGATTTCGTGAAGCTCGGACACGATATATGTAGGTTCTTTCACAGCAGACCTCTTGCTTGTTGTGTCTAAAATATATTAAACATGTTGTATTTTGTCAGCGGTACCAGGGTCGAGTCGCATTCACGTCCATAGTACATGAACATCTGCTTCCGAGCACGGGAACAGGAAACATACAGGTGCTCGAAGCTATTCCTTATTGGATAGTTACCCTTGAAATTGGGTGACTCCTTAGTTCTTTTGTAGTAGTCGCCGTACATGACTACCACAGTATCCCATTCAAGTCCCTGGGCGCGGTTTGCGGTAATCGCATACGCTGGCTCGAAGTCAATGCAGAGGTTGCTGTATCCGATGACATGGTGCTCCTTTGTGAGCAACGATTCTATCGCTACGGACTTCCTGTCATCAAACATAGTCACCAGGTACTCTTCATTGGTCCTGATCTTGAACTTTGCCTTCGTACAAATGTCTACGTATGTAGCCGTTGTAGTCGCACGGAACTTGATGTTGTTTGAACGCATGAACTCCTGTATGCATTCCCTGTTGTTTTCTGAACTGAACAGGAGCGAGAACCAGTTGCTGTTGTTGAAGCACGGGGCAAATCCGTCGACCTTGTGCTGGAGAACGTCCTGGCTGGTACAGCTGGCCTGGTAATTCGAGCCGCAGATGAAGACGGTGTCGTTGTCGCAATCCGAAATGATATTGTCGACAGTCATCCGGTCGGTCTGGTACTTACGGAACGAGCTGGTGTCTCCTGTTTCGGAGAACCCGTCTACCGCAGCTACCATGTCCCTTGAAGTTTCGTCCACACGGTGGTTGACCGTGAGTTCAGTAAACAGATCCGGAAACTCCTTGTACAGGGAGTACAGCACGGAACCACGTGACAGGAATGAAGGGATCTGGTTCATGTCGCCCATCAAGATGACTTGCACATTGTTTTCCAGCGCCGCTTCAAGTGCGATGTCCAAAATCTTCATGTCCTTTATGCCCATCTGCGACGTTTCATCTATCATTATCGGGTGCTTTAGCGACTTGATAAGTTCGTTATGGCCGACGGCATTGCGGTAAAGTACTCTGCTGAAGCTGTAAGGCTCGACATCGACGCTGTGAGTTATGCCACGCTTTTTCATCGAGAAGGCGACTGTATTGGAAAGGGCAAAGCCGAATGCGTTCTTTGCGGAAGCGACGTCGGACAATGCGCAATGGGTCTTTCCACGACCGGGACCTCCGATATAACCTTTGACAAGACCAAGGTCAAGAGCCTGTTCTACAAGATTGTGCGTCCGGTCAAGTCTTCTGACTACGTCGCCGTATATCCAAACTTTCTTGTCCTGGATTGAACCTTCTGTAAAGTTGCCGCTGAACTGTTCATGGACTGCTTCCGAAAACGATTTTTCGTCAAACTCGACTCCGATGAATTCCAGGTACCGCTTTGCGTTGAAGATCCATACCTTGGCCTTTAACTGAAGTTCCTTGGATGTGTCGCAAACTCGCATTGTATTGCTGTCGCTGAACTGATCTACCGTATCGTCCCCACGCAAGCTGCCGACACGGATCATTTCGGCGGACATGGCAAAGCTTAGCGCTGCCTCGCTGAACAACAACCTCGGAAGGTCTTTTGGGTCAGGCGGACATGTTTCTGGCTTACCACTGGAGCACGATGCAAAAAAGCTTTCCGCTATGACGAATTCGCGGAGAGTGGTAGGGTTGTTGACGGTGTCGCAAATCTTCTTTAGAGTCCACTCACGTCCACCGCTGACAAGACGTCCGTTCTTGTCCTTTCCGTAGTGTATGCAGTTCCAGCCGTCCATGGCGATCCTTCCGTCCTTGGGATCGTACATCTTTGCGATCTTCGAAAAACCTTCAAGAAAATGGTGTCTATCCTGTCCGTGATAGAATTTTGCGACATGCGCAAAGATCGACGTTATATACGGATGTGAGTACTGGTCGGTGTCGACGAGGCAAATGTCGACTGGAAAATCATTCGCATCTAGCGAATCAGTTTGAGTTGTTGCCATTAGTTTTCTCTTCCCTGCCACGCGAAAACAATTGCTATACGTGCGGTGACAGGAGAAACACTAATAACAACGTTGGACAAAATGCCGTCCACAGGCTACGCGTTTAAAATTAGTATATTCTTGCTGAATTGGCAAGCCCTGCCGCAAAATATTTATTATAGGCCGAAAATGGTCAAAATTTCCTTTTTTTGTTACTTTGTCTTGAACTTTTATGTAAACTGGTGAAATTCGTTCAAAAACGGCACCGACTTTTCCACAAAACTGTTTGTAATATAATGCAAATATTACGAAAACCTCACAATAATCTTACAAAAATAATATCAGACAGAACTTGTTCGAAAAAGTGGTAAAAAAGTCATGTTAGCCAAGGCTAAAACTTATTGTAATATAACAGAATACTGACAAAAAGCTTACAAAAATCATATTGTGTAAACTCGCCTGCTCAAATGAGCAGGTGTAAAAAGTTTACAAAACCCCAAAAACGACCACATTTATGTTGTACAAAAAATCCTTCTAAGTCCTACTGCCACAAGGCTTTGCCGCTGCCGCCGTCCAAAATTTCAATTGTAAACTTTGGCGTTTTTGAACCGACCGAAAAAACAACAACTTTACTTTTGACAACTTTTTCACTGACAAAAGGGTTATATAATAAATAAATGTATATATTATAGTACCTTTTCTTTGCTACTTTCTTTTAAACGTCAAAATGAACTGATTCGACCGAATTAATATAATTTATTCCGTGATCAGAAAGGAGTGAAACATGATCAGCATATTCATAGCAATTTTGGCCCTAGCAGTGGGCGTCTATGTGGGTTCCATTGTCTTCGGCGGAAAGGAACCGTCCGAGGAGAAACCAACAGAACATGCATCGGACAAGAAGCCTCCGGTAGTCGACTCGTTCATCTTTCGGAAGCCGCTAACGAAGCACATGCTTGTCGAAGACGTGCTGTACCAGGAATGCTACAAGTTCATGGCACACTTCGACATCCAGAACCGACTCGAAATCCGTGTAAGCAAAAAATATGAAGAATCGATCAACCAGCTCGCCGATGCCATCATGCAGTGGTACAACCCGGAATACAATGAATTATTGCTTATCGCGCACCAGGAAGCCAGCGCTGGATTTGTTCTGGACTGGACTTGGAAAAAACCAACCAGCGGAGCCACCAATGAACTCGGACGATAATCTAATATCCGACAAGGAGCACGACCAGATCGCCTCGGATGTCTTCGACCAAATCCACCGTATATACGACTTCGACTACCAGAAGCCGTATAACGTTGGCGATTATACACTGCCATGGACGACTTGCACTACATGCTTCGAGAAGCACCGCTGCGTAGTGAGCATCTTGGATATGAGCGCGGAATGCGCCCAGTGTGCTTTCAAACGCAAAGTGCGAGAACGCGAAGAAGAGCTGAAGCAGCAGAAATTGGCATACCGGGCAGAACAGCTTGAAAATTTTGCCGATCTCTCTTGACGGCGGTTCGGCTTTTTGCTATATTGAAGAACGTTCCATATGGATTCCTTTGGATGTTCATTATGGTTACCTCACCGGTTGAATGGGTAACAAATTGCCCCCAGCTCTGGTCAATTGGTGAAGTGGTTATTCCGGAGCTGGGGGACACCCATTTATGACTACTAAAAGAATTTTAACAGAGACTCAAAAAGAGCGCAAGCGTATCAAGGAACGGGAGCGCAAGGCCAGAATAAAGGCCGAAAAGCTTGCAATGCAAGCACCAGTCGAGCAAGCTCCCGAAAGCGCACTGCAAGTCGAGCCAGATCCGGCTCCAGATTCCGCATTTAACCGTGTTCTTGATCATTCGGATTTCCTCCGTCTAAAGAAGCGGCACTAGAACTGCATGACCTCCGGGCGGCCAGCTTGGCCGCCTTTCTCTTTTTGCGCTCGGCTTTTCGTTTTTCATTATACTTTCTTTGATACTCACGGTCACGAATCCGCTTCCTTTCTGCCCATTTAGGGTCGGTAAGCTTCTTTTTTGCGATCCAGTTCTTGAAGTAGTTGCTGTAAGTGATACTCTTGATAGGATTTGTCGACATGATCTTGCGCTCTTCCTCGCTGTAGTTTTCAAGAACGAATGATACTTTGTCTACCGGAGTAATACAGAGTTCAAGACAATCTTCACAGTACAGGGAGTACTCGTCATCGACGGTTTCGTTTAGCTTCCGCCACCGTTCATATGGCCGCTGCGCGTCCTGCCACTTCAGCTTCTGCGCCGACCAGCATTCGCTCGACGTGACCAATGTCGGGTTGAACGAAATAAGATCGAATAGAGGGACATCCGTGCCATCCACGGCCATGTCGCCGCACATGTGCTTGCTCGTCCTGTGGATCCGTTCAAACCAGCGCTGTATGTGGGCATTGCAGATTGACCAACAGGCGCGCGTACAGTTCACCCAAAAGGAGTATTTGCGCTGATACTGCCTTGTACGTACAAGGTACTGAAGACGATAGTAGGTAGCCATGCGCACTTCGGCTTCGAGGTCGTCCATGTCTTCCTTGGTAGTTGCATAGACATGCGCCTTGGTGAGCCATATGCAAGTCACCTTGTGGATTGTATTCCACAAGTTCTGGCTCGGTGTGAGGTTTGGATCCAGCAATTCTTTCGACTTCACGTCATATCGGTCTGGAAACCAGTACTCGACGCCATTCTTAATAACAGATCTGCTCATGTTTTACAAATTAGTTCATTTTGGTCTAGCTACCAGAATGGCTCCACGTACAGCAATGCAAGCACGTGCATTGCCGCTTCCACGTTTAATAACAAGAATCGGATTGCTCATAAATTCTCCTACCACTTCCTTGGACGACCCCAGTCGCCCATATCGAATAGATAATAGCCAGCGACAAGCACGACCGCTATGATAAGCAGCGTGCTCATTTTTGTTGCCTCATTTCTTGCAGTAGCTTGTTTGTATTCGCCATTTCCGTTGTAGCCTTGGCAAGCTCTGTTGTAAGCAATCGCAACTGTGCCGCAAGGTCATCATACTTTGTAAACAGCAATGCCGCGTTGTCCTTGTTTGTAATGCACTGGAACTCGACTTTTACCATTCTTTCGAGAATGTCGTTGAAAGTCTTGTCACGGTCGATCTTGGTAGATTCACGGTCGGCCTTGATGGCGTTCACGTCAGTGTTGGACTTGAAAAATGTTGCCAGATTGGTTGCCAACAAGATAACGGCACCGATCAGTTCTGCTATCAATGGATCCATAATTGCCTCCGTTAAATCGCGACGTTCTCGTTGAGAGACCATTCGAGGCCGTTACAGTAGATAGTAAAGTCAGTATTCGCCTTGAGATAGCAGTCGAACTCGATGTGCGGAGCGCATTCATCCAGCATTGCTTCGCTTATGCTAAATACGCCGCTCGCCTCCCAGTGCAAGTCGAATTGAACCGAGTTCCCAGCCTTGAACGTGTATGCAGGGCACAGATACTTACGGTTGCCGTCGGTGTCAAGTACAAACAAGCGTGCAGTTATTGCCTCTATCGTCGAGTCCTGAGGCAAGATACCAGACGAAGTGATCTTCAAATCGTAGACGCGCCCGTTAACGAATAAAACCTTTTTGCGGTCTTCGTACGGAAAATAAACGAGCACGGACGTGTTTGCACCTGGATTACGGACGTCCTTGCAGTCGGGGTAATCGTAGCTCGTCACAAAAGTTTTGAACGCACGTTTGTTACGGATAAAGTCTACCGCCGTTGAGTCTGACTGCGTCCAGTTGCTCTGCACTTGACTTGTTATAAATCCGGAATCGTTTGTCAGCTGGCTCGTTTTTGTCGGTACAACAACATTGGCCGTGGTATCAGTAGCAGAATTGGCCGTAAAGGTAGCCAGCTGGGTACCATTTACCTGTAACGTAAACACGGCGTCATTGACTGTCTGCGGTGTCGGTATAGTCGGCTTATGACGGATAAAGTCAACAGCGTTCTCGTTTGTCTGCGCCCAATCGCTCTGTACTTGACCACTGATCTGCTGCGGTTTATTCACCAGATCGTTGTAGTCCCCTGTATGTGCCACTTCTGCAAGGCCGATGTTCCTTCTTGCTTGCGCCTTCTCGGCTTCCGTGTAGTCTTGCTGCAGATTGGCAGCTATTTTATTCTGACGTGCCATATTCAAATCTCCAAAAAGTTCTCCGATGCCCCGTAAATCGAAAAAGCTGTTTAGGTTGAGTTTTTAATCTTAACCAAGGACACCGGAGACTTTGTTTTTGATGTCCTTGGCTTAGGACTTTCGTTTAAAATTTTCGAAAGATAACGTAGGTCTGTCCCCAGTGAATTTTTGTTTGTTAGGAAGTCTTCCGGATCTACCGGATCGATGCCCATGTCGATGCACTCATCCCGGTACTCAAGATAGCTCTGTGCAGCACTGGACAGCTTCTTCTCGTAATACGACAACGGCGATTCCTTAAATACAACGTAAC
>Ga0310690_10011024_pt1 | contig 11189 bp, 2 predicted proteins | sample AusTroGonzalo_MG_2_FD_207661 | JGI IMG/M metagenome (GOLD analysis project Ga0310690, IMG submission 207661) | Bovine rumen microbial communities from tropical cattle in Woodstock, Queensland, Australia - Gonzalo_04 (v2) (version 2) | ecosystem: Host-associated > Mammals > Digestive system >...
GAGAAGCTCCTCGCCAAGGAGATAGAACAGTACGGCGTCGTCAAGGTCACCCCCGCGGGTCACAAGTACCTCAAGAAGCCTTACGACATCTCCGTGCCCTGCGACCACGACTTCAGCAACGCCTCCTCCGAGGAGGTCGAGGAGGTGGCCCTCTCCGCCAGCGCCGCCGCCGGCGACGAGGCCCTCTACGTCCAGCTCAAGAGCCTCCTCAAGTCCATCGCCCAGCACGAGAAACTCCCCCTGCACGTCATCTTCGAGGACCGCTCCATCAAGGACATGACCATCCAGTACCCCTGCAACGCCGAGGAACTGAGCCGCTGCCAGGGCGTCGGCATCGCCAAGGCCCAGAAGTACGGCCAGCCCTTCATCGACCTCATCAAGAAGTACGTCGACGAGAACGACATCGAGCGCCCGCAGGACATCGTCGTCCACAGCGCCGCCCGCAAGTCGGAGAACAAAATCTACATCATCCAGTCCATCGACCGCCGCAAGAGCCTCGACGACGTGGCCGCCGGCAAGGGCATGACCCTCGACGAGCTGATGACCGAGATGGAGCACATCATCTCCTCCGGCACCAAGCTCAACATCGACTACTATATCAACGAGAACATCGAGGAGGAGCACCAGCAGGTCCTCATGGACTACTGGCGCGAGTCCGAGAGCGGCGACCTCCAGGAAGCCTACGACGAGTTCGAGGACGACCCCGACTACACCCCCGAGGAAATCCGCCTCATGCGCATCAAATTCCTCGCCGACTACGGTCATTAATTCTCCCGTGCATTTCGGCGGCGTTCTCGCCGCCGCCCTCACTTCAAACAACAGAATATGATACCCATTCACACCCAAGGCCATATCGGGCAGACCGTCACCCCCGAGCTCACTGCCGCGCGCATCGGCAGCGGGCTGGTGGAGGTCTTTGCCACCCCCATGATGATTGCCCTCGTCGAGCAGACCTGCCTCGAGAGCGTCCTGCCCTACCTCGACGAGGGGCAGGGCACCGTGGGCACCCTCGTCAACGTCGCCCATTCCGCCGCCACCCCCGTGGGCATGCGCGTCTGGTGCGACAGCGACCTCGTCGAGGTCGACCGCCGCAGGCTGGTCTTCTCCGTCAAGGTCTTCGACGAGTGCGGCCCCATCGGCGAAGGCACCCACGAGCGTTTCGTCATCGACACCGCCAAGTTCCAGGCCAAAATCGACGCCAAAGGGAAATGAAGCCCTCTCAAACGAATCATTACAAAAATCCATAAACCCATGAAAAAAATCACCCTTTTCCTCCTCTTCGCCCTCCTGATGCCCGTCGTGGCCGTCGCCGACGAGGGCATGTGGATCCCCATGCTCCTGGGCCGCAACGAGGCCGCCATGCAGAAGGCCGGCATGCGCATCACCGCCAAGGACATCTACGACATCAACCACGCCTGCCTCAAGGATGCCGTCATCCTCTTCAACCAGGGCTGCACCGGCGAGTTCGTCTCCGACCAGGGCCTCTTCCTCACCAACCACCACTGCGGCTACTACTACATCACCTCCAACTCCACCGTCGAGCACGACTACCTCACCCACGGCTTCTGGGCCATGAGCCGCGAGCAGGAGATTCCCTGCAAGGGCCTCACCGCCACGCGCCTCGTGCGCATGGAGGACGTCACCCGCCAGGTGCTCCAGGGCATCGACGAGAACACCTCCGAGGCCGAGCGCGAGCGCCTCGTCAAGCAGCACATCGCCATGATCACCGCCGACGCCGTGGCCGGCACCCACTACAAGGCCATCATCAAGCCCTTCTACTATGGCAACCAGTACTTCATGTACGTCAACGAGGTCTTCACCGACGTGCGCCTCGTGGGGGCACCCCCGAGCAACATCGGCAAGTTCGGCGGCGACACCGACAACTGGATGTGGCCCCGCCACACGGGCGACTTCTCCATGTTCCGCGTCTATGTGGGCCAGGACGGCAAGCCCGCCGACTACAGCAAGAGCAACGTGCCCTACAAGCCGCTGAAGCACCTCACCGTCTCCCTCAAGGGGGTCGACGAGGGCGACTTCACCTTCGTCTTCGGCTATCCCGGCACCACCCAGCGCTACGTCCCCCATCAGCAGATGGAGCTCCAGGCCCTGCGCGAGAACCCCGTGCGCATCGCCCTGCGCGACATCCGCCTCAACCACTACAAGGCCGCTATGGAGCAGTCGCCCGCCCAGCGCCTCAAATACGCCTCCAAGGTAGCCTCCATCGCCAACGGCTGGAAGAAATGGCAGGGCGAGACCCTCGGCATCCAGCGCCTCCGCGGCGTCGAGCAGAAGAAAGCCCAGGAGGCCCTCTTCCAGCAGTGGGCCGACGTGCGTCCCGAATACCGCAAGGTCCTTGCCGACCTCGACGAGAACTACCGCGCCCTCAGCCCCATCGAGCTGAAATGGGTCTACTTCAGCGAGGCCGTCATGGCTTCCGACTTCATGAACCGCGCCCGCAAGTTCAACCAGCTGGCGCAGAACGAGGGCGACGACGTCAAGGCCCGCGAGGATGCCGACAAGTTCCTGGCCGACAACGAGAAGTTCTTCGCCGACTTCGACCTCCACAGCCCCGTCGACCGGGCCATCTTCGTCGAGACCTTCCTCTACCTCTGGCAGCAGGGGCAGGCCCCCTACCTCGACGCCAAGGGCAAGGACGAGGCCGCCATCCGCAAGCACCTCGAGGGCGTCTACGACAAGTCGATGCTCACCAACCCCAAGGAGATGGACAAATTCCTCAAGGGCTACAAGACCAAGGAGCGCGACAAGATTGCCAAAGACCCCGGCGTCGACCTCTTCGTCACGGCCCATGCCTACACCTACCTGCCTGAGGACGAGTTCACCTTCGACCTCTGCCGCCGCAACATCGGCAAGCTCATGCGCACCTACGTCCGCGGCATGATGCAGCAGTACCCCGACTCCAACTTCTTCCCCGACGCCAACCTCACCCTCCGTGTCACCTACGGCCACGTCCAGGGCTTCCGTCCCAAGGATGCCGTCTACTACACCCCCTACTCCACCCTCGACGGCATCATGGAGAAGGAGAACCCCGACATCTACGACTATGTCGTCGAGCCCCGCCTCAAGGAGCTGTACAACAACAAGGACTACGGCCGCTATGCCAACCTGCGCGGCGAGATGCCCGTGGCCTTCATCGCCACCAACCACACCACCGGCGGCAACTCCGGCTCGCCCGTCCTCAATGCCGACGGCCAGCTCGTGGGCATCAACTTCGACCGCTGCTGGGAAGGCACCATGAGCGACCTCCTCTTCGACCCCAACTACTGCCGCAACATCAGCCTCGACATCCGCTACTGCCTCTTCATCATCGACAAGTTTGCCGGGGCCACCCACCTTATCGACGAGATGACCATCGTCGAGTAACCCTTTTCCTGCCGCCATCCACCATCGAGGGGGCTCCTTGTGAGCCCCCTCCTGTTTTGTTCGCCATTTATACCATAGTTATATTGCAGTTATATTATAGTTATACCGTGCTGTACGTATAACTACAATATAACTGCAATATAACTACAATATAAGTCATGGGGAAAAGGGCAGGGCGTAGGGAGGGCGGCGGCGGGGTGGGAGAGGAGGTTGGTGACGGGTTGACGGCAGGTTGGCAGGGGGTTGACGGCAGGTTGGCAGGGGGTTGGCGGCGGGTTGGCAGGGGGTTGGCGGCAGGTTGGCAGGGGGTTGGCGGCAGGTTGGTGGTGGGGGGTGCGGGGAGGTGGAAAACCTGTTGGAAAGGTGTTGGAAAGGTGTTGGGAAGCTGTTCGTGAAATGTTAAATTTTTGATTTATTGCGCAAAAAAGTTGCGGGAGTCAAAAATAATGCCTACCTTTGGAGGTCGTTTATTGGCGTGGAATACCCCGTTCACGGTGATGTATCTCCATGAACGTCAGCCAATAGGCGGCAAAAGTAGTGATTGGGAAAACAAAGAGAAAAGCGACAAATATTATTAATTAACACCCAAAAACCTATGAAAAAGCATTTACAATGTCTTTTAATGCTCGCGGCACTGCTGATGCCGTGGGTAGGTAGGGCGCAGATTCCGTTCTCAGACTATGTCTTTACGGTTGACACTACGACCTACACCAGTATCTCGTCGACAGGCACGGCGCTGTCGTTCTCCTCGAACGACGACGGCGAGGCCACCTGCACGCTGCCTTTCGCCTTCAACTTTGGCGAGACCACCCTTCCGGCAGGTTCGACCATTGCCTGTTCTTCCAATGGATACATCTTCCTTGGAATGACGGGTGCCACCAGTACGACGACCTCCTACACCAGCACGTCGTACCGTTCCATCAACCCGATGATGAACCAGGACGGCTACATAGGCCGTACTACCCCCTCGTGGGCCAAGTACCTCTACGACGCCACGGCGGGTACCTTCACCATCGAGTACTACAACCTGAACACTTACAGTTCGCCGTATGTCTCGTTCTACTATCAGGTGGTGTTCCACACCAACAACACCCTCGAGATCATCTATGGTCCCAACCAGAACATGAACGGTAGCACCGCCGCCTTGCGCGTCTTCCTCAACGACGGCCCCAATGGCGACCGTTGCTACCTCTCCGGCAGCTGGGCCAGCCCCGTCTTCAACTACGGCGGCACCTCGGCCAGCGCCATGCCTTCCTCCCCCCTCCCCACCGGCGGCCTGCGCTACACCTTTGCAGCACCCCCTGTCACTTGCGCAGCCATCTACAACCTGGGTGTCACCAACCTCGACACCGCCTCGTTCGACATCGTGTGGTCCGACACTTCCGGTGCCTCTGAGTGGCTCGTGCGTGTCGGCACCAACGGCACCCCCTTCTCGGTCTACGACACCACCTATTCCTTCATCGGAATGACCCCCAACACTCCCTATGCCATCTCGGTGGCGGCCATCTGCACCAACGGCGACACCGCCCGCTGGCGCACCGTCTCCTTCCGCACCCCCTGCACCTACATCAACACCCTGCCCTACACCAACGGCTTCGAGGACGACCCCTACTACTCGTCAGTCTCCTATGCCGAGGCATTCCCCTACTGCTGGGCGCGCATCAACGACGCTACCAATACATATAATTATTATCCTTATATTAGCACCACCACCAACTATGTCCACAGCGGCACGAAAGGCATGTACTGGTACCACACCACCTCGTCGGGCTATGCCCAGAACGAGTATGCCATCCTGCCTCCCGTTGACGCCACCATCTACAGCGTCTCCGACCTGACCCTCTCCTTCTGGGCCAAGACCACCTCGACGAGCTATCATCCCATGCCCATCGTGGGTGTGATGACCAACCCCACCGACACTTCCACCTTCACGCCGGTCTACACCTTCACCAACACTCAGATCACCACTGATTGGCAGCTCTTCGCCATCCCCTTCTCTTCCTATACCGGCACGGGCACCTACATTGCCATCAAGTGGCCCAAACCGGGGCAGAGTTACCTCGCCATCGACGATATCTTCCTGACCGACGACTGGTGCAATATCCCCCAGAATGTCACCGCCACCTCCACCACCGATGAGGTCACCGTCAGCTGGAACACCAACGGCGGCACCAGCTTCACCGTGGTCTGCGGCACCGACACGGTCTACAGCATCTCCGACTCGTCCTATACCTTCTATAACCTCACGCCCAACACGCAGTATACTTACGCCGTCTCCACCGAGTGCGCCACCAGCAACAGCGAGTTCATCACCGGCGGCATCCGCACCCTCTGCCTGGTGCTCGACAGCCTGCCCTACAGCTACGGCTTCGAGGATATGCCTACCACTTCCAGCAGCGCGCATCCCGTCATCCCCTGCTGGCACCACCTCAACAATGGTACCAGCAATCCGGGATACCCCTATGTGAGCAGCACTTCCCACACCGGCAGCCGCAGCCTCTACTGGTATGCCAGCACCACCATGGGAACCTACGGCGACTACCAGATTGTCGTTCTGCCCGGCGTCGACACCACCCTCTATCCCATCAACACCCTGGAGCTTGAATTCTGGGCCCGTCCCAGCAGCACCAGCTACAGCCCCGTCTTCCAGGTGGGTGTGATGACCGACCCCAACGATGCCTCCACCTTCCAGTTAGTGGAAGTGGTCAACGTGCAGAACAGCACCACATGGCAGCACTTTGAGGTCTACCTGGATGCCTTCGCGGGCTACGGCCAGTTTGTGGCTCTCCGCGCCCTGCGTCCCACCAGCTATTGGTATGCCTACACCGACGACTTCACTCTGAAACTCATGCCCACCTGCCTCACCCCGGGCAACCTGACGGCCGAGAACCTCACCATGAGCAGCGCCGACATCACCTGGCACGCCAGAGGCAATGAGGACTCCTGGATTGTCACGCTCAATGGCGCCGAGGTGGAAGTGTACGACACCCTTTATGCGCTGACGGGTCTCCAGCCCTCCACTTCCTACACCGTCACCGTACGCGCCATCTGCACCGGCGACACCAGCGACGTGGCCTCCTACACCTTCACCACCCTCTGCGGCATCGTCCCGCCCTTCACCGAGACCTTCGAAAGCCGCAGCACCACCAGCAGCACCAGCTCCGCCTTCATCAACTGCTGGCACCACCTCAACAACGCCACCACCTACTACGGCTATCCCTACATCAGCTCTACCTCCTCCTACAACCACACGCCCAACGGCACCAAGGGCCTCTACTGGTCCGGCTCCACCACCACCGGCAGCTACGGCGACTACTATTATATTGTATTGCCGATGCTCGACACCGACAACTACCAGATGAGCAATATGCGCGTCAAGTTCTGGGCCAAGGCTTCCGGCACCTCCTATCACCCCATCGTCCGCGTGGGCGTGATGACCGACCCCACCAATGTCAACACCTTCCAGGCCGTCAACAGCAACATCGCCATCAACCCCGGCAGCAGCACCGCCTGGTCTGAGTTCACGGTGGATTTCTCCAACTTCACCGGCAGTGGCGCCTACATCGCCATCGGCGCCCTGCGTCCCTCGTCGGCATGGTACATGTACATGGACGACATCAGCGTCATCGAGATTCCCGACTGCCAGGGTGTCACCAACACCCACCTCACTGCCATCTCCACCACTGAGGCCTCCCTCACCTGGACCGAGACCGGCAGCGCCACCTCGTGGGATATCGAGTACGGCCCTGCAGGCTTCACCTATGGCTCCGGCATCGGCACCACCGAGAGCGTCTCCTCGCTGCCCCATACCATCTATGGCCTCAATCCCGCCACCCAGTACGATGTCTATATCACGCCCTCCTGCTCGGGTGTCTCCGAACAGGCCATGTTCTCGTTCAAGACCGAGTGCAACCCCATCGACTCCCTGCCCTACACCATGGGCTTCGAGACCAGCGACGGCGTGACCTCCACCGGCTCCAGCAACAACAACATCTGGGTCGACTGCTGGCACCGCCTCAACAACGGTACCGAATATTTCGGCTATCCCTACGTGAGCAGCAGCAGCACCTACAACCACACGCCCAACGGCAGCCGCGGCCTCTACTGGTACAACTCCTCCACCACGGGCACCTACGGCGACTACCAGATTGTCGTCCTGCCCGCCATCGACACCGACATGCTGTCGCTCAACAATATCATGCTCACCTTCTGGGCCAAGAGCAGCAGCACCAGCTACTATCCCGTCCTCGAGGTGGGTGTCATGTCCAACCCCCTCGACGCTAACTCCTTCCAGCAGGTTGCTACCGTCAACGTGGGCAACAGCATGCAGTGGACCCGCTACGATGCCTCGTTTGAGAACTTCACCGGCAGCGGCAGCTATGTGGCTGTCCGCGCCCGCCGCAACTCCGCCTCGTGGTATGCCTATGTCGACGACTTCTCGCTCGTGGCCCTGCCCGACTGCCGCCGCGTGACCAATGTCGCCCTCAGCAACTTCACCACCGACGGTGTCACCATCAACTGGAACGAGCAAGGCTCCGCCACCGAGTGGGAGATCGAGTACGGTCCTTCAGGCTTCACCCTGGGCAACGGCACCACCGAGACGGCCTACAGCCATCCCCACACCCTCTCCGGCCTCAACGCCAATACCGCCTACGATGTCTACATCACTCCTTCCTGCGACGGCGTTGCCGAGACCGAGATGGTCTCCTTCCGCACCGAGTGCGAAAATCTGACCACCATCCCCTACACCTACGGCTTCGAGGGCCTCTCCACCGGCAGCTCCACCGAGCGTCCCGTCATCCCCTGCTGGCACCACCTCAACAATGGCTCGACCTATTTCGGCTATCCCTACGTGAGCAGCACCAACCACACCGGCACCCGCAGCCTCTACTGGTACAACACCACCACCACGGGCTCCTACGGCGACTACCTGACCCTCGTCCTGCCGGGTGTCGACACCACCGTCAACGTCCTGCAGCTCCGCTTCTGGGCACGTCCCTCCAGCACCAGCTACAGCCCCATCTTCCAGGTGGGTGTGATGACCGACCCCTACGACAACAACACCTTCCGTCTGGTTCAGACCGTCCATGTGGAGAATAACACCAACTGGCAGGAGTTCACTGCCGGCTTTGCCAACTACACCGGCACCGGCAACTACATTGCCCTCCGCACCGTGCGCCAGGGTACCTCGTGGTATGCCTACACCGATGACTTCACCATAGAGTATGCCCCCAACTGCCCCGCTGTCACCAGCATCGACATCGAGGAGGTCGGCACCACCGGCGCGCTCCTGACCTGGGAACTCCAGCCCGGCATCTCGGGTGTCCCCACCTCCTATGAGGTGGTCGTCACGCCCGACTCGGTCGGCGCCACAGCCCTCAACTACACGGCCTACGAGCCCCGCCTGCTTGTCACCGGTCTGACGCCCAACACCGACTACGTGGTCACCATCCGTGGCAACTGCGGCTCGGAATACGGCGCCTGGAGCGATCAGTACGACCTCACCACCAACGACTTCCCCTGCGGTCAGGTCGACCCCACCAACACCATCAACGTCACCATCGGCACCGGCACCACCACCAGCAGCTATGTTCCTTCCTATAGCTTCTACAACTACGGCCTCAGCCAGCAGATCTACACCGCTTCGGAAATCAACGGCAGCGGCAACATCACCAGCATCTCCATGATGCCGAGTGCCATCTCGCAGCAGCGTACCTACGAAATCTACCTGGCCCACACCACGCAGACTACCCTCAGCGGTTTCATCCACCCGAGCGACATGATCTGCGTCTACAACGGCGGCCCCGTCACGCTGACGGCCAACCAGTGGATCACCTGGAACTTCACCACCCCGTTCCCCTACAACGGCACCTCCAACCTGCTGGTCTGCTTCCGCGACATGACAGGTTCCTATGTCAGCGGCAACGCCTGGTACGGCCATAGCGGCAACAGCGTCTATGTCTATCAGGACGCCTCGGCCTACGACCCCTATACCCAGTCGGGCGGCAATGTCGAATCGTTCCGCAACAACATCAAGATCTTTGGCCAGGTCTGTCTGGCTCCCGCCACCTGCGCAGCTCCCCTGGTGGTCGTCGACTCTGTCAACGACAGCGAGATTACCGTCAGCTGGGCTCCCGGCGCCGACGAGACCTCGTGGGATGTCGACTACCGTCAAGGCTCCTCCGGTGCCTGGACCAGCGAGGGCACGACAACCTCTACCTCCTACACCATCACGAGCCTGACGCCCAACACCACCTATGAGGTCCGCGTCACCTCGCACTGCACCGACACCGACATGGCCTCTATCGTTCAGGCCAGGACCATCTGCGTGCCCGCCACCCTTCCTTACAGCTACGGCTTCGAGGGCCTCGCCACCACTTCCAGCACCCAGCATCCCGAATTCCCCTGCTGGCACCACCTCAACAACGCCACCAGCTACTACGGCTATCCCTACGTGACCTCTACCGCCCACACCGGCAGCCGCGCCCTCTACTGGTACATGACCAACACCACGGGCACCTACGGCGACTACTCCGCGGTGGTCCTGCCCAGAGTGGACGGCACGATGGATCCCGTCAGCACCCTGCAGCTCAACTTCTGGGCACGTCCCAGCAGCACCGGCTACTTCCCCGTCTACGAAGTGGGTGTGATGACCGACCCCGAGGACATCAACACCTTCGAGCCGGTTGATACCGTCGATGTCGACGGCACCACCACCAACTGGCAGGAATATGAGATCTACTTCGACAACTACACCGGCACCGGCGAGTATGTCGCCGTCGTCGCCTTCCGTCCCAGCAACTACTGGTATGCCTATACCGACGACTTCACCCTCTCGGTGGCACCTCCCTGCCGCCGTGTCCATGACGTCGTGGCCGGCAACGTCTCGCAGAACGACGCTACCATCTACTGGACCCCGACAAGCGCCGACGAGTATGAGTTGCAGTATGTCCCCACCGGCATGCCGCTGGATTCCGCCACGGTAGTCAGCAATATCTACGATGACAGCCTCGCCCTCACCAACCTCACCACCAACACCTCCTACGATGTCTACGTGCGCGGTTTCTGCTCGGGCGACACTGCCGAATGGTCGCAGCTCTACAGCTTCCGCACCGAGTGCGTGATGCTCGACAGCCTGCCCTACTTCGAGAACTTCGAGAGCTATACCGCCTCCAACTCCTCCAGCACCGGCACCGCTTTCGTCCCCTGCTGGACCCGTCTCAACAACGGTACCATGTATGGCGGCTATCCCTACCTGAGCAACAGCAGCACCTACAACCACACCGCCGGCGGCACCCAGGGCCTCTACTGGTACAACACCACCACCACAGGCACCTACGGCGACTACCAGTGCATCGTCTTCCCGCCGGTTGACACCACGGTACTGCCCGTCAATACCCTCCAGATGAGATTCTGGGCCAAGTCGTCCGGCACCAGCTACTATCCCGTCTTCGAAGTGGGTGTCCTCACCGATGCCACCGACATCACCACCTTCCAGTCGGTCCAGACCGTCAACATCGGCAACAGTACTGACTGGCATGAGTTTACCGTCGGCCTCGGCACCTACAACGGCCACGGCGAATATGTGGCCCTGCGTGCCAACCGTCCGAGCAGCTCCTGGTATGCCTACGTCGACGACTTCACCCTCGAGGAGCAGCCCGCCTGCCCGCGCGTCGAGAACCTCCGCGTCACCTACACCGCTTGCGACACCCTCATCATCACTTGGGACGACACCAGCAGCATCAACACTTCCTGGCTTGTCGAGTACGACACTGTCGACTTCACTCCCGGTGACGGCACCATCACTG
>Ga0310690_10011025_pt1 | contig 11188 bp, 10 predicted proteins | sample AusTroGonzalo_MG_2_FD_207661 | JGI IMG/M metagenome (GOLD analysis project Ga0310690, IMG submission 207661) | Bovine rumen microbial communities from tropical cattle in Woodstock, Queensland, Australia - Gonzalo_04 (v2) (version 2) | ecosystem: Host-associated > Mammals > Digestive system >...
TTTCCGACCTCGGATTCTACTTCGCCACCAATACCGACAACCGGATCAACTACGGGCCGGCGCTTGAGAATGTGATCTACACCTACGCCCTTTCCCACGGCTATGCGGCAAGCATAGGAAGAATAGGCCCGCTTGAATGCGATTTCATTCTCCGTAGAGGCGACACCGGATACGCCTACGTGCAGGCATGCATGACAATGATGAACGACCGCAGAACTGAAGACCGCGAATACGCCCCGCTGGAGAAGATTCGCGACAACTATCCCAAGTACGTCCTCACGCGCAACGATCCCATCCAACAGCGCAACGGCATCATACACGCAAACCTTCCCGAGTTCATGCGCGACGGTGCCTTGTTCTGAACCACAGACCTGCGCCCGCCGTCTATCCGAAATCTCGGCAAAGTCATTTATCATTACTTACCGCCTCGCAACAACGACTTCGGCCAGAACTTCGCAAAACAACCGCCGGTATCGCGCGGACACGGAAACTTCTCGTTCCGGTCGAACTTCGCATCCGCTTCCTGCATCGTTTTGAACCGCCCGTTCCACGCGAAGTTGAGATGATGGTAGGCATGTTCAAGCGAGCCGGCAAGCGCCTCCTCCCGCAACGGCCAGTGCAAAGGCTCGTCGCCGACGGCACCCTCCCGCCGCGTCCCGTCCTTCGCATACAGGATCGCATCCAGCAGCAAGTCAAGCTCCTGCGCCGCCTCGCGCACATGAAACTCCAGCAGATCAAGATTCAACGACTTCTTCATCTACTTTCCATCCTCGGTGTTGCGGTTAAGCGATGCGAACACAGGGAACCCAGGCCCATCAACGAATCCGGCCCGAGCCTGCCGCGCAATGGCTTCGAGCTGCGCAACGATCATTTCCTCGGTCAGTTCGCCGTCGCCGTCCGCAGTCATCAAGAACAATGCTGGCGCAGGCTGGTCGCCAGAGCACTTGCAAAGCACGCGCCAGTGGAGGTAGTTGAGGACGATCCCGGCTTCCTGTATAAAGGCCTGGATTCGCCTCCATCGCGCATCACAGGTTTCCGACGTTGACACCGCCGTCTTCGGCCGTTCTGCCGATTCTAGTTGTCGCTGCAACTGCTCAATCTTAAGATCCTTTTCTTGTTAGTTCAACTGTTCACGCCTACCATTTAGCAACATCCGTGCCAAAGCAAGACAAGCCCCCAAAATCGTGCGGCCATGGGACTTGTCTGTGTTCGGAATTTTATCAGGGGGTCAAAATATGACAATCAAGTTTGCACTTGCAATTAGTGCGACGTGATTCATCTGCAAACGGAATGATCTTATCTTTTAAGAACTTTGCATCGAAATCATGACTGGACGGAGATAGCAGTCAATGTCAACTCTACAGCGAATCAAGAATATAGCCACAGACAAGAAAAGTATAAGGCAACATACCGTCCTTGCCCATCGTTGCGTAGCACGACTCTCGACAATACAGCCACAAACCATACCCAATAGGCTGGATACGATTAGCCACATCCCAAGCCCTACTATCGGCTCAAGCCAATGCTCACATAGCCAAATCGGCCCAACGGCAGAGATGCCGACTGTAGCGACGACAATCTCAGCCATGACGCCGACCGCCAGCGCAATCCGTCGGCCAAACTTCGCTGCTCTATGCCTCGGACATGCAGAATCAAATACATTCATGACTTACCGCATCTTACTCTTGCACAACTTTCACAGAACATCAACACTCTTGTCTATCATCTTTTCAGTGCTGTCCAGGTAATGACCATAGAAATTTTATTCCTTGCACGTAGCATCTTCTGCAGCCCATAGGAATGTGATGTCACGATCTTTGTCATGGACAAATGGCGCAAACATATATCGCAACCATTTTTCAGCACACCCTTTTGCCCGTGCAACATTTTCCTTACGAAAGGCGCTTTTCTTGACCGACTCCGCCTGTATTTCCGAAAAGTGATTGTATAGACTGTCTTGAACAGACTTCGAGCCGGTGAATTTACGATAAAACTCAACCGACAATTCATCGGCAGGATCAATGGGCAGATTTCTCGTCAGCGCCAACTCTCGTACGGGCGTCATCTCCACATCTGCTAACGAAATGACAAATGTGTTGCTTGGTGATGTCTCAACAGTCATCTTGGACAGATCCACGTACAAGTCAACAGTGCCAGCGTATTGATAATCAACATACCCATCTTTGCGAGCTTCTTCATTTCCCAAAGCTGGATAAGTATCAAGTCCGGCATCGACAACTCGAAGTACCTTCAGTTTGTTGACAGAACGGATTTCTTCTACAACTGACGTCATGTTTCCGACGAACCGATCTTTCGGGAAGAGGACGCGATGACACCCCCTGACTCCCAATGTACACCAGACAAGCAATGCGATGCATACGATCGGCCCTAAGCTTTTGAGAACCCCGAAAATAAAATTCAGAACGAGCATTTTCATTCTCCTTTCTTTTCAAACGTTACCTCGACCTCGGCACCTTTGGCCGCAGACGTATAAATGGCCGTTAGTGCAGTCCTTGCCGCCACACGTGCATCTCGCAGATATTCGTCCCTCCCCGCTATCTCTTTCAAGCCGCCCACAAAACCTTTCTTAGCAATATCCTCCATCTTTGTCATCGTCTCATCACCATCTTGAAACAGCTTGTTTTTCAAGATTGGTGCAAATGTCCCCTTATTCAAACACTTGCTGTTAGGATCCACGAAAGGCTCTGGAACGGTCACCCTCACACGAGGACGTTGTTTCGCCGAAATGCCACCTTCCAGCTTCACTTCAGCACGCGACAAATCAATAACATATTCAAGAACACCCTGATGCCCCCAGACAACACCCGTCCCAGGATCCATCTCATACTTAAGGCCGTCACAACCAGCCAGCAACATCATCTGACCAATCGACGTACTTCTTAAAACAAACTTACCCGCATTCGCCAACGACATATGACGCTGCCACCAATTCATATCCCGTTTCAAATAAATGACATCCCTTGTCACAATTTCGCTGACAGTCAGCAATCCGATGAGATCATTCGCTTTGCGTATCTCGCGGCACGGATCGTCTTTCTCTAAATCCCACCATTCCGGGCGTGAATCCATATACGAGGAAATGCCCCAGTAAAGCAATCCTCCACCAATGGCAAGGATGCCAATGAGATTCTTGATGCAGATTCCTTGCTTATTCATACTATACTCCTTTATTTTATTGCCGAGCCATGGTTCATCCCAAATGGTCTTGACGGGATACTGCGGGATTATCCTATCGCGGGTAACGATTGCAAGCTCCATCGGTTTGCGCAAGATTGCGCTTTGTTTGTCCTCGTACTTCTGGCATGAAATTCACCTATTTACCTGAACGGCGCATATTATACCAAAAAATCCACCGGCCATGGGGCAATCCTCTTGAAGGAATCCTCTTGAATTTCTACAAATTCAACCTCATCGGCTGGCCTCAATCATCATTCGGAAGAAGGCGAAGTCCATTTCCTTTGACGAATGATGCGGGCTTGTCATGCATTCGCGCATCCTCGCGGCAAGGCCGGGATAGCGCATTTGCGCTTCGCGGGCGATGCGCATCAGCGGAGAACCGTCACGTTCTCGCCGGCGTCACGCAGCAAACTCACTCAAACATTGAGACGCGTCCTTTATATTTGAACAGGGCTTTCTCTATGTTTTCCCGCAACCATATCCTGGCGTCTTCGTTTTCAGAGCTTTCTTCATCTGCATACGGTTTAGGCAACAGCGGAATATTCACCAGAGCCTTTTCAAGATAGGCAACACCATTCTCCATGGCTTCTCCACCAACAAGAAGCAAGTAGAATCCATAGTAATACTGTGCCCAGAAATAACCATCATCCGCCGCCTGTTCATACAATGACAAGGCCTTACCATGATTCACATCATTTTCACTAGGAGTGATCTTATCAAAAAACACCAACTTAGAATCAATCAAATCTTCTATGTCCCAATAACACCGTGCGAGGACATAACGACACTGATCTGACGGACGTACTTCCATGACCGCCTGCAACCATGGCAATGTCTCCTTGTCCTCAATTGAGTGATCGTGTAACGGTTCGAGTTCCGCATATTCAAAATCATCAACCTCGCCGCCTCGCTTGAGATGTTCAATCGCACAACGCGCCGCCTCGCTAAAATCACCGTCAGTGAAAACATAATCCACCAATCGTCGAGATGCCTCCATATCGCCAAGTTCAGCGGCCTTACTCAGCATTTCTTTTTCCATCAACTTGTATTTAGCACCATTCGGAGAATATGCAAGCTCACCTAAATCTTCATAACAAAGCATGTACATCGCTGCGTCATTTATGATCCTCGCAAGTTCAACCTCTTCATTAATGAGCGCAATGAATTGAGCATCCGTCTCAAGAGAATCCTCCCCGACTTCCTTAACTCGATCTATAAGCTTATCGTGGCATCGCTCAAAGCGTGCCCTTTCAGTCATATTCTCGTTCATTTGTCGATCCTTTCTCGGTTGGTTGTCCTTGCCCTCCACATAGCACTATCCGTGCCATTGATATTTTAACGGCGAAAAGGCGTATCCAGCACTCTTCCACCGCTCAACATTTCATCAACTGGTAAGATTATGAGCAATCAACCGGTAGGGCGCGCGCCCCGCGCGCGCCGCAAACTCCCTACAACGCAGCCAATTTATACGGCGCGAAACTAAATCCTTCCTTGGCCGACTCTTCCAGCAGCTTCAACGCCCTCTTGCGATTCTCGTCACCGCCTTGTTTCATGTACCAATCCGCAAGTCCGCATTTCAACGCCCGCGACGGATGCTTTTCCAGCACAAACAACCACCATCCGATGTCGCCATAAGATTCCGACAACAGACCTTCCGAAGTAACTTCAACTTCTCCACCCCTCTCAAAGTCGGCATTCTCTTCCGGCTCAATCGGCACCCAATCCACATCTTCCCCCTTGATGAAGCAAGAATAGGCCTTCTCGTAATCGCGAGGCAACATCTCACCGGAGAGGTACTCATGCTCAAACCAAAAGTTGGCCTCTGGCGAACCGAGTTCCGCCGCCCCATCAAACCTCATATTGCCGATTAAACAGCAATAGTAAGGTCCTCCTGGTCTATATCCCAAAACATCGCCGACCTCGGTTCTCGTCTCAGTTCCTCCCAAAAGAGATATCTTTGGTGGGATTAGCTACAGGTTCGGAAGATTGAATCCACTGGTATTATCGTCTGTTGCACAGATTACATGATCGACACAATCAATCTCACTCACAACACTATCAAGCTCTTCGCCCTCAGATATTACCGGCACCGAAAATCCGCCAGAACGCTATCAATAAATGCAGGAACTTCAGCATAAGTAATCTTTGGATGCCGCAGCCGCTGCTCTATTTTCTCTGGGAATAAGTTCTTTAATTGGCCATACCCGTTTGCGAATGATATAATGTCAGCCAAATTCCCATCTCTCATAAATAAGGTGGCTTCCACACCATCTGACAAAACCGTAACATCAATCGTGATGGTCTTTCCCTGAGCATCAGAACCTTGATACCTTTCAAACACTAAGGTGGTTCTATTGTATATCCACAATTTCTCAAAGGGTGAATAATTCTCCAAATACGCATCGCGAAGTTTCTTGGTGAAATCGCTGCGGCTAATGTTTGCCGAAACCTCAACTGAGGTGTTGAAATTCACTGGCTCGGACGGTTGTTCGGCTGCTTGCTTGACATCTCCTTCGGTTGCATCTCTACTTATTGGAGCCCCTTGTGCAGCAAACACCCTATCAAACGCATTACCACTCAAAAACGATTCGATCAATTTCAACACTTCGTCGGAGTGGTGTCGCATAACCTCCGGCGTCCAGCCTTTCACTTGTGTTAATCGGTACATCTCGCGACGCTTCGGAGGAAGATTGTCCAACCTTCCCGCCAAAGTCACCTTTTCACTCGGGCTGCGAACGTTCAAAGACGAATTGTCCGATTTCGAGAGAAGGTAGAGGTTTCCGATGTCGTTTACCACGTCGTTTTGCCATATTCCGTTTTCTGAGCCCGATCCCCGTGGGAAATGGTGCTCCACACTGTTTCTGTATGCGAACCTAAACGTGGCGGCACCCGAATACTTCGCTGGTTCCGCGCAATACATCAGATAGTCGATAAGATTGAACGCCAGATGCGGTGTACCCGTACCAAGACACCGCAGGGATTCAACTCCGCCATGTTTAGGCAAAAGCCGTTCGCGAGCAAAACCTTCCAACAAAATTATGAGACCCGAAGCATCCTCCACTTTGGTACAGAGAAGCCGTGAAAGCCATTCCTTGTTGCGTCGAGTCGGATAACTCACTTGTAGCATGGACTGGAGATGAATGAGACGGTCTCTGTCCGCCGGCATCCAGTCGTTCTTCCCCTCAATACACCAGCGTATTTCCACACCCTCAACCCCACCGTCTGCCTTTATGACAAAACGATCAAAACGAAGCCGCGTCTGGATCAAGACGTCCAGAAACTGTTTTGAAACAATGGAATCCAAGCGTTCGTCGAATGTTTTACGCATCTGCCTTTCATCAAGTGGTATTGTGGCAGATATGTCATTATTCAGGTAAACTCTCAACACATGAAGCAAGAAGTTGGGGAAATCGGGAATAACCGATCGAACTGTACCACCATCGACAGTCATATTACCGATCTTAACAGAGTCTCGACCAAGCTGGAGCCATGATTCACCCTTCTCTAGAGCAGTAACAGTCTTTTCGTCAAGGTACTCTGTCAAATAACCGTCCATGCGCGAACAGGCCGTCCAAAGAAGATCAAAAAGTACCTTGTCAACATCATCCGGAAGTCTCGACATTAACTTCGCCTTGAGCAATTCGTGAAATTCCAGTTGAACACCTCGGTTGTTCATAATCTCAAAATATGCAGAAACGTCCGTTTGGGACGGCATAGTCACGAGAAAAACAACAGCATGAGATCGCACGAACTTCGCAAATTCAGGAAACGTCTCCCTATACTCCACCCCAAAGACAGGATGATCAAGCATAGCGTCTACAGCGCGGCGAAACGGCGCAGGCGACGTCGGTGCCTCGTCTGGATGGTCATCAAATGTCGCGAGGAAGGATTCCGCATCAGGACGGTTCTCGAAGCGCAAATGCTCTGAAAGCCGGAACGATAGAATATTTGAAGGTAAAAACTGCGCAAGCAGTCGAAGCAGAAGCGATAGTGTAATAGTCCGTTGCTGCCCGTCGATCAGCTCATAAGTCTGTCGCCCAGAAACATCCGTGCGCAAAAAGGCCGTGAGACTTCCGATGTAATAGTTCCTATCATGGTTGGAGTCAAACGCTTCCTTGAGGTCATCCAAGAGCTGCCAGATTTCCTCTCGACCCCATGCGTATCCGCGTTGGTAGAGAGGAATCGAGTACGTGCGGGCGAATATATCGCCAGCCGTCAGAGGTTCTGCCTTTGTTTCATGCTTTGTGTTCATGGTGCAACATTCATTAAGTTGTACAAACTTTCTCGTCATTTATGAGACGCCATCCCTTTTCAAAGATGTAGCGCGTCGAGGCGTCAGGACGAGGATCCTTCGCGCAACACCTTTCCAATTCCGCTCTAAGCGTGGCGAGGGCGCCGTCAAGTTCTGCCAGCGTCTCGTTTGCTATCAAGGCACGAACGACGCGAGGAGCGAATGTGGAGCCGGCCGTCTGATACCAAAGACGTGAAATGCGGCTTCGTTCCCAGTATGCAAAGCGGTATAGAAGACGATAATGAGACATTAGGCCCTCGCGACCAAAACGGTCAAATATCAAAAGGCACAAAGACTCAAAAACATGCCGTGCATAACGGTTACCACAATGCCATGCATCTGGATCGTTACGGCAGAACTCACGATGAAAATTGCGGAATTCCACCAACGCCTCTGATTCCATGTCACCGAAGAGCATCTTGTAGGCGGTTGCGCAGTTCAGAATGTAGAGGAAGAAATCTTCGCCGTTCACAATCGGTTGCGGAATCGACTGGAACGGGTCGAGAAAATGCGGATCACGTTCTCCGCCTCCCATTCGGGATGGCATCCCATCGATACAAAGTCCCGCACGCCCGTAATTCCGACGGAAGAACTGTCGCAAGAACGCTGATGCGTGGCACGGGGGCACTTTTTGTCCATCGCCGAGGGTAACACCCTTGAACTCACCAAGTTCCTGCTTATTGAAGAATGTATAAAAAGCATCATCACCCCTACACCAACGACGCAGACGGAACAAATGCTCGCCAATGATATGTGGGAGCAGAGGGCCATCAATCCAGCGAAGCCACTGTTCGATGCTTCCATCAACCTCTCCAGCCTTATTGATGGCTTCCCATGCAGACTCCAGTTCGTATTGCCGCGACTTGTCGGCGTACGGCTCGACGCCATGCGTCATCTCATGAAAGTGGTAGGCCTTCAGCAGATTATCCGGCGTCAGCGGCTTGCCGCGCCCGTTCTGCGTGTCAAAGAGTTGGAACGCTTCTTCAACATCTTCAACTACAATGACCACGAACGTACATCTGGGAAGAAATTCCTTAACCTTAATAAGATCAATTCCCTCAGCAAGAATTTCCTCACGAATGGCATCTGCATCCTTCTTGGTTATCTTTCCAAACGGAGTGTACTCTTCGTTTCCAGATTCAACAATAAGCTTGTAGGAGACGGGATTGTCAAGCAAAAGGCAGATTGAAGTAAGCCGTTGCTGCCCATCTACGACATCCATCCACTCACCGTTATTATGGAGTATCAACGTTCCTATGTGGTATTCCCTGCGCCTCTCCGCAATAGCGGTGAGCGCGTCCTTACACAACGACGCAACCTGTTCCAATGTCCAAGCATACTTACGCTGATATGCTGGCACTCGAAGTCGACCACTGAAACTGTCCGCAAACAGCTCATCAATTGAAACTACATCCACCTTTGTGGTATCCATCGAATCTGCCATATTCCTTTCCTTCCTATCGCGACTATCCGCGCTCGCCGCTGGAAATTAGATTATTCATAAAGGGGACCCCCGCACCCTTATGCGAATGCACGTAAAAGTTCTTCCGTAGGGTCTGCTCGCAAACGTGTCGTAGGACGTTGCTGCCGACTATTTCGTAATCGTTTTCATAGTATTCGCTCATGATTTTCTTTTGCGCGTATTATAACAAATTCCTCAAACGTACATGATGCCGTATGGCATCAATAATCAAACACAGCCCTCACACAATTACGATTTTCATCCTGACAGTCAATTAGAGTTACTTTGATATGATGTAATTGTTCTAATCACATCTTCAGGACGGTCCGACCATGTAGCAAGATACATGTGCGGGTCTAGTACATTTCCTTCAAGCCAAAACTCGTAAATGAACGCCTTTCGCTCTACTCCATTGTCATCGTATATCTGCGTTCCCAATAGGATAAACTCTCCGGCATACCAAAAGCCCATCCAATTATTACCAACAACCTTGACACCACCACGTTTCGGGACAAAATTCTTACAATCTTCCTCCATCAATTCTCGCGACCCACCCTCGCCCGAATCCAACCGGGTAAAATAGTCGGGGCCGTAGCTTTCAAACGGGAAAAAATCCAACTTAACAGGTTCTTGACCAATCCACTCGCTTCTTACGAACCTCATAGGTTGACGTTCATTGCTCTGCGTTCTTGTTTCCATGATTCTCGTCCTTTCTTTACCTCGCCGGGCTGTGACGGCCGCCGCGAATTGGGTTTTTGATACAGGTGGTTAGGACCATCGTGCGGATGTCCTTGAATGTCCGCCCGCAGAACTTGCAGGTGAAATCGCCGGAAACGTCGCCGTCGAACGGCTCGTGGTTGCGCCCGTTCGGATTGTGGATGCACGTGTTCAGAAGAAGAGTACGCAGGCTCGTGTACTTCTGCCCGCAGTGTACGCAGTAGAACGGGCTGTTGGTGTCACCCTCGAACAAGGCGTGGTTGCCCCGTCCGCCCAGATGGCGTGTACATGTGTTATGGAGAAGCGTCCGTGCATCTCCATACGACTGGCCGCAGTATTTGCAGTACTCGCTCATGCCGTTTTGCCTTTCTTGAAGATGATTGTAGTTTACCAAATCTAGATGGGGTTATGTGAATGAATCTCGGTTAAATAAAAATTTCGCGTTGTCCGCTCGCGTCAGTTTGGGGGCCGACAACTCCGCGTGCCTCAAGAAGATCCATTATCTTAGCGGCATCGCTGTATCCAATCCCTAGTTGCCGCTGGAGATGAGAGATTGACGCCTTGCCCGTTTTACGTATCAACTCAACGGCCCGTCGGTAGAGCGTATCTTGACGCGCGGACGCAGAAAGCTCTTTCTGACGTCCTCGGATTTTCTTGCATTGGAATGCCACCTCCCTTCCGGGATACTTGCGGATGGTCTCGGCAACGATTCTTTCGACGTCCTTGCCGTCGATGTATGCCGCATGCAAACAGATGAGTTTGCCGGTGTTGTCCCGGAAGAGCGCGTCACCGGACCAGTCCAACAACTCTGCTCCGTCGGCATCGAGTATCGTTCGCGAATCGACTTTGCAACTGACCGTAAATGCCAAACGGGCCGGGAAGTTTGCCTTCAGTTCGTCGGGGATGACATTTTGAGCCGGACGCGATGTAGCCATGACCAGATGGATGCCTGCCGCCCGTCCCAAGGCCGCTATGCGACTTGAAAGCGCAAGAAAACGTTCGTGTGTCTGAATCATGAAGTCCGAAAGTTCATCGACAATCACGACAAGGTACGGCAACTTCTCCTTGTCGTTCCCTTCATTGAAAGTAACGATGTCGCGGCACTTCGCCTCCGTGAACATTCTGAAGCGACGATCCATCTCCTTCGTAAGCATCTTCAATGCCTTGCACCCTTCCTTCGCATCGTATACGAGTGGTGTGAGAAGGTGTGGAAGATTGGCATACGAATTGAACTCAACACGTTTTGGATCCATCACCACAAACCGTACCTCTTCCGGTGACTTGTTCTGAATCAGCGAACAGAGGAACGACTGCAGAAACACCGTCTTCCCACGCCCTGCTGCACCGGCGATCAGCAGTTGCGGCAACTTCGCAAGATTCCGAACAAGACTGCTCCCGCAAGGTATCTTCCCGAGAATCATTGGCAGCGCCATCTCCCGATTCGCGTCGCCCACCTCGCCGTAGAAGACATCGAACATCATATCGTGATATGACACGCGGTACCTTTCTGGAGCTGGCGA
>Ga0310690_10011027_pt1 | contig 11188 bp, 12 predicted proteins | sample AusTroGonzalo_MG_2_FD_207661 | JGI IMG/M metagenome (GOLD analysis project Ga0310690, IMG submission 207661) | Bovine rumen microbial communities from tropical cattle in Woodstock, Queensland, Australia - Gonzalo_04 (v2) (version 2) | ecosystem: Host-associated > Mammals > Digestive system >...
AAAAATAATTATAGCAGTTGTAGAGGATGAAAAAGGATGGGAATTTGTTATAATTAATGTAACAAATTCTTAACAAATACAGAAAAACGTTAAAGATTTCATTAATATTTACCGATATATATAGTATAGACAACACTCACCGAAGGAGATAAAAATGTCAGGCAATATAAATTCTAACTTTAACAATCAATCAATTTTTAAAGCAGGAATGGAACAGCCAAAAAATAAACAACAAAGCAAGGAAGAAGTACAAAAGGAAGAAAAAAGCCAACCTACAGTGGTTAATACCAAATTTTCTTCAGAAGATATTCAAGATTTTATGAATGCGAGTGGTATTTACGCACAGGCATACATACAGAAAACAAATGCGAGCAACATAGATCCGGCAAAATACCTTACTCCGGAAAGAATTGCGGATATAGAGAAATCTATGGCAAAATTTGACACGATGTTTGATGAAGTATACAGCGCAATTACTGCAGAGTTTGGCGATGCAATTTCAGAAAACGCTAAACAGCAATTGGCACTTCATTCTCTTTCTTAAATCAAAATTTAAAATTTAATACCACATATGTTCCTCGGGCTAATACCCGAGGTTTTCATTTTCTTTTTGTTTCGGGTATTATACCTTTATCAGATAAACGAAAAGAGGAAAAATGATTTTAGTTGCAGACATAGGAAACACAACAACCACCATCGGTGTATACGACTGTGACAAGCTTTTGGGGAAATGGTCACTTACGACCGATACAAAAAGGTCGGAAGATGAGTACGGTATTTTGATATACAACATCATAAAGCACGACAATTTTGAAAAAAATATTACAGGAGCAATCATTTCAAGCGTTGTAGTACAGCTCACAGAAAGAATTGAGCAGGCATTTGAAAAATATTTCAACGTTAAATCAATAATTGTTTCACACAAAATCAAAACCAATGTAAAAATTAACATCAAGAATCCGCAGGAACTCGGTGCAGACAGAATTGTTAATGCAAACTACGCCGCTAAATTTTATAAACTTCCCGCCATTGTTGTCGATTTCGGAACAGCAACTTCCTTCGACGTCATAAATGAAAAATCCGAATTTATAGGCGGAATAATTGCGGCAGGCATGAAAATTCAAGCAGGCGCACTGAGCGAATTTACTTCAAAATTACCAAAACTGAGAATAGAAAGTTCAAAATGCGTTATCGCAGACAATACAATTGATGCTATGCTCTCAGGTGTAGTCCGCGGACAGGCAGCAATGATTGACGGGCTTATTGCGGCTTGCGAAAAAGAACTCGGGCAAAAAGTTACAGCAATTGCAACCGGCGGATACTGCAGCACAGTCGCTCAATATATGACAAGACCGTTCGATGCAATTAATGAAAACCTTGTTCTTGACGGACTTTACGAACTTTGGAAACTCAATCGATAATTTTCTAAGATAATTTTACAGACAGTATTTAATTTTTTTTATATAATAGCGGTATGGGAAAAGCTAAAACAAAGTGGATATGTCAAAGCTGCGGTGCTGAAGCTCCGAAATCATTGGGAAAATGTCCCGATTGCGGTGCTTGGGGCTCTTTTGTCGAAGAAGTTGTTGCTCAAAGTTCTCCATCAGCAGAAGTTTTGGGTGTATTCAATTCCGTTCCCTGCAAAATTAACGAAATCGAAATTAGCAACGAATTTAGGTTTCCTACCGGCATGGAAGAATTTGACAGAGTTTTGGGCGGCGGTATTGTGCAAGGCTCAATTATTTTATTGGCAGGCGACCCCGGAATCGGTAAATCCACTTTACTTTTGCAGACAACAGGTTTCTTGAGCGGAAACGGCAAAAAAGTGCTGTACGTTTCGGCGGAAGAATCGACTTCCCAAATAAAACTCCGAGCTCAAAGACTTGGCATAAACGCAGGCAATTTATATCTTTTTACGCAAACAAATCTTGAACAAATAAAGCAAACGGCAGACGAAATGTCGCCCGACTTGCTTGTTATCGACAGTATTCAAGCCGTCTACAGCAACGCTATATCAAGTTCTCCGGGAAGTGTTTCTCAAATCAGAGAGTGCACGAATGCACTGCTGGAAATTGCAAAAAACAAGAATATAACGGTTATCGTCGTCGGACACGTGACAAAAGAGGGTTCAATCGCAGGGCCTAAGGTGCTTGAGCATATGGTTGACACGGTTATACATTTTGAAGGCGACAGATACAAGTCATACAGAATTTTAAGATGCATGAAAAACAGATTCGGCACAACAAATGAAGTCGGTGTTTTTAATATGTGTGATTGCGGACTCGTTGAGGTTGCAAACCCCAGTGAATTATTTTTGCAGGAACGCTCAAAAAATGCCATTCCGGGCTCCGTAATTATAGCAACAAACGAAGGTTCACGTCCTGTATTAACCGAAATTCAAGGATTAGTCGGCTCAACAACGTACCCTTCACCACGCAGGGTGTCAAATGGTATAGATTATAACCGTTTTTTGATGATAATTGCCGTTCTTGAAAAGCGACTGGGACTAAACCTGTCAAAACAAGATGTATATGTTAACGTTATCGGCGGACTCGAAATTGATGAACCCGCAGTCGACCTCGGCGTTGCACTTGCAATTGCGACTTGCGCAAGGGATGTTTTTGTTCCGGCGGACACTGTTATAACAGGTGAAATCGGCTTAAGCGGAGAAATAAGAGCCGTAAACAACATCGAGAAAAGAATAAAAGAAGCTCAAAAACTCGGTTTCAAACGAATTATCGTTCCAAAAAACAACCTTCTGAAAAAAGAAAATTACGACATTGAAGTTGTTGAAGTATCAAAAGTTATGGACGCAATCAGCGCCTGCGTTCAAAAGCAATAAACCTTAATTAGCCGATTGTATCGACAGCTTCAACTCTTATATCCGTTATAAGTTCGGAATACGAAATAACAACTATTGTCGGGATGTGTCTTTCAAGAAGCTGATACAATGGCAGCCTTATTCTTGGCGAACATAAAATAACCGGCTGTTTGCCTATCGTTTGGTGTGCACGCATTAATGTCGATGCAGTCATTTCAATTAACTGCTGAACTTGAACGGGGTTCAGAAGGAACATAGTTCCCAACTCAGTTCTTTGACAGCTTTCATCCAAAACTTTTTCCCATTCCGGCACAAGCGTAAGAGCATAAAGAATTTTATCCTCCGTAGCATGCGCAAGACAGATTTGTCTGCCCAATGCCGCTCTCAACCTTTCTGAAAGTATATCTGGCTCTTTTGAAAAACGTGCATAGTCACATAATCTTTCAAAAATGAAGATTATATCCTTGATTGAAACCTTTTCTCTGATAAGGTTTACAAATATTTTTCTCAGGTCGCTTGTTGAAATTATTGTGGGAACCAGGTCGTTAACAAGTGTCGGGTCTTGTGATTTAACAAGTTCCATAAGTTTTAAAACGTCTGTTTTGGTCATAACTTCGTCAACGTATTTTCTTACACACTCCTGCAAGTGCGTAACAATAACGTCTGTAGAATCAACGGAAACCAGCCTGTCTTTGGGGTCAATCTGTTCCCTGTCAACCCAGTACGCCTGAGCTTGATATGTAGGATCAAGACCGACAATCATATTCGGAGGATGCGGTTTTCCGGTTGCTTCCCACTGGTCAGCTATAACCATAAACTTGCCGGGGTATACAAAACCGTTTGCAACATTGTTACCCCTTATTGATATAAGGTACTCATTATCTTCAAGAGCTGATGAGTCCATAATTCTTATGTTAGGTATAATATAGCCCAATTCATCGGTTATACGCTGCCTTAAAGCAGCAATTTTTGCAAGAAGCTGACCTTCCTGATCAGGGTCGGCTATGACAAGCAAGCCGCTTCCGACCTGCAAACTCAAGACGTCAACACCGAGTCTTTCATACATCCTGTTCGGGTTAACAAGGTCTTGCATATTTTGTCTTACCGCATCAAGCTGTCCCAATTGAGATTGTACATCCTGATTGACACGTACCGTAAATCCGGAAATCAAAATCGCAACAATAAATATAGCAAAAGGCCACCAAGGAAGAACTCCTGTAATACCTGCCACCAATGCCACAAAGAACAAGAATGCAGCGGTAAAGCCCAAAGCTGCGGGTTTATTTAAGAACTGCACCGCAAGGTCTCCACCGAGTGAAGTGCTGCCTGCTGACGAACGAGTCATAACGATACCGGCTGCAATTGACATAATCAAAGAAGGAACTTGAGATGCCAAACCGTCACCTATGGTTAACCTTGTATATTTAGCAACGGCATCCGCAGGGTCCATTTGCTGCATAAGGATACCTATTGTCAAACCTCCTACGATGTTTACGATAATGATGATGATACCGGCTATCGTATCACCTTTTACGAACTTCATCGCACCGTCCATTGAACCGAACAGAGAAGATTCCCTTTGTAAATCCTCACGCCTTTTAACCGCTTCTTCCGGAGAAATCAAACCCGCGTTGAAGTCCGCGTCAATAACCATTTGTTTACCCGGCATAGCATCAAGAGCAAAACGTGCGGCAACCTCAGCGATACGTTCGGCACCTTTAGTGATAACGAGGAATTGGACAATCGTGATGATGATAAATATAACACCTCCGACAATCATATTACCACCGGTAACGAACGTTCCGAATGCCTCGATAACCTCACCCGCTTGACCTTCCGAGAGAATCAAACGTGTGGAAGCAATAGAAAGAGCCAGCCTGAACATTGTACCCAAAAGCAAAATAGACGGAAACGCCGCCAATTCCAAAGGCTTTTGAATATACAAAGAAATCATCAGAAGGATAATTCCCAACGTTATGTTAAAACATATGGAAAAGTTAATAACAGACGTCGGAAGTTTGACAAGCAAGATTAATATAAGGCAAACAACGAAGATTGCCAAAAATATTTCACTTGCAAAATTGCCTCTGCTTTCCGACATTTGCGCCAAGTTTTGTTTTTCCTCCTTTTATATCGATTTGAATAATTCTTGCAAAACTTTCAACTGCGTATCGCAAGAAATATCCATTACCCCGTTGCCCGTTTCTATCTTAACATTGTTACCTTCCAAATCGTTTACCGCAATGACATTCATTTTTACGTCGGCGGAAACGCCTGAAATAAGTTTTGGTATTGATTCTTTTACATAATCGTAATTTTCGTTTGAAACCTTAAGAGTGATTTTACTTTCATTTTTTGCACACTCATTAAGAGCTTTTGAAATCATATCAAGAATAATCGACCTGTCTTGTGATATTTCCTGATTAATAATTTTTTTCGCAATAGCAACCGAAATATCCAAAATATCATCTGCAATATCATTGTAGACAGCCTGACGAACATCGGCAATTTCCAAAAACGATTGTCTGATTTTCGCAAGCTCACTCTGAGCCATTTCGAGTCCTTTTTCAAATCCTTCTTTTAACGCTTTTTCTTTAATAATAACGGATTCTTCCTGGGCTCTCGAAATCAATTTTCTGTCATCAATTCTTCGATACCCTCTTCGCCTGTTGCCTCGCCGAGCTTCATTTCGCTGCGCAAAATCCAAGTTTTCGAAATCCAGCTCCACTTTATCTTTTTCGGTTTGTTTCTGCGCACTGCCCCAATCAGTATCCCCTTGATGCATCTCCGTATTATTTTGATTTGTCGAATCGGATTTTTTCTTCTTTATAATCATGTTCTAATCTTTTCTTCCAAATAATTGTACAATATTGAAGCTATTTTTGGCGGTACGGAGCAAATATCCGAATTGTTTTTACTGTAAACAATTTTCTTTATATTTGCCCTTTCATTTCTAATAATACCCGATATCCGCTCAGATGACGAATTGTTTACAATTGTTCTTATTTTCCTGCCTATTTTAACAATATCCACTCCTTCATCATGCGGTATGTTTTTCTTTATTTCTTTCAAGTACTGTATGGCAATTTTTGAATCAAGTCTCATCTGCAAGTCAGGCATATTCATATACTTGATTATAACATCGGCATCTTTCTTATTTATTTTTTTCAAAATTGAATTTGCTTTATTCTGAGGGAAATTTTTAAGTACAAGCGCTAAAGATGCAAGCTTGAATACTTTGTTGTTAGGCCCCTGAGAAGGTTGAGCTTGGGCGGCAGCTGCGGCTTCTTGGGCAGCTCTTTCTGCCTGTTCCTGCTCAGCTTGCCTTTGCATTTCTTCTTCTCTTTCTTTCTGCATATTCTGAGTCATTACATCTATGTTTGACTGAGAAAGAGCGCTCTGAGCAACATCGTTATTAATAATTCCTTTGTTTGTTAAATCGGCAACAGCCTCGCTATACGTCCTTTTTACATGTTCTTCAACAAGCGAAATTATATCGTCAAGCGGCATACCTTTGCTTAAAGCCAATTTTGCGATTTCAAAAACCGTAAAAGCGACTTTTTGCAGTGTTTCATCTCTTGCTTCAACAGGAATATTTCCCCTGATAACATCAATAGCCTTATGAAATGTCCATTCACCGATAAATTGGCACACAATCGTTGCCTGCTCGGTATCCAAAACACTCTGAGGGTCGTTTGCAAGGGCTTCTCCGGCTAAATTACAATAATTAAATACAAGATTTGTTATATAGGCTTTCCCTGCGGGATCAATATCCTCAGGGATAACATCTTTTGCCTGTGTTGCCATACTTTTGGCAAAGCCTGCATAATCAAAATCTGTAAGTGTCACTTTTTCTAGCCCTTTTTATGCAACTTATGTGCGTTCTATCCAACTTTGCATCTCACTTGCAAAATCGCTTTCGTCAGCTTCGTCCACATCTTGTGCAATATCCGCAATAGTATCCATTATTTCCGGTAAAGCCGGATTTTGATATGTGTTTTGGGGAATTTGCTGGTTCTGCTGTGCCTGTTCAGCGGTAGTTTTGACCTCAATCATATTTTGAGCGAGCTGTGTCTGACGTTCAATCAGCTCTGCTGCCTTAAGATTGACATCTTGCAATTGTTTTTCCTGTTCCATAGCTCTCGCTTTTATTTCTTCCATTTCTTGCGTTTGTCTTGAAGATTCGGCTCTCAACCTGCTTGAGAGGAAGAAGAACAGCATTACAAAAACCACCGTTCCCAACAGCCACGGCAGCCAAATCGGGTTACCGCTCGGTGCAGGCTTAGGCAAAGTTGTTGACTTTTCTTCCGCCAAAAACGGTTCAAGCCCTTCAGAAAATGCAATTGTCACATTCTCTGCACTGGCTTTTGGCGATGCGGCAGATGCAATCAGCATTTTTAATTCATCTATTGAAATTCCCGCAGGAAGTGATTTTTGATCCAAAGTAACGGCTATGGATATTTCCTCAACAACACCCGGTCTGTAATATTCACTCGTTTGCGTCTTAGATATACCGTATTGAGTCTCTTTTGCGGTTCTTGCATATTTTCTTGATTGAGCGGAGCTGGTTGCACCGGCAGGGTTAACCAACGGAGCATATGTTGATACCGCATTCAAACCTTTTGAAGTATCCGCCGTTTGGTCGCCCAAACCTTCTGAAAATATCTGTTCGGATATTGCAGTTTTTTCGTCGGGATCATACTTCAAACTTGTTTTTTCCAAGGGGACTTCTCTCAATTGAGTTGAAACGGTAACAACATAATTGCCGTTTCCGACTAATTTATCGAGCTGTGATTGAACCTTTTTGCTCATATACTGGTCGTTTTCCTGCATCTTCGCAATAATGTCATCCTCAGCACCGATAATTGAATTATAAACGTTTCCGTTTGTATCGGTTATGGAAATATGAGAGGAATCAAGTCCCTGTATACTTCCCAAAAGCAGATTCTGTATTGCACGCACTTTTATGTCGGGAAGTCTTTCACCGTTTTTTATAACAAGCTGAACAGTTGCCGTTATAGGCTTTTGTTCCGATTTATACAATGTTTGTTCAGGTATCGAAACGAAAACAGAAGCATTTTCAACTTCATCAAATTTTCTTATCAATCTTGAAAGCTCGCCATTAACGGCTCTTGAAAGACGAATTTTCTTATCCTCTTTTGTGGAGGTAAAATCACCTTTATCAAATATTTCAAGACCTATATTTTGATCCATATAACCGCTCTTTACAATGGCAATAAGGGCATTATCCCTATCATCCATTGTTGCTTTTTTTGCACGAAGAACGAGTTTTGACTTTGAACCGTCAGGAGCACGTTCTGCTCTGATACCTTCTTTTGCAAGCAACGCTTGAATTTCCAAAGCCTTACCCATATTATCCGTTGATAATAATTCAACGTCTTCTTTCAATAATTCCGCCCCCGGATGTCGTTTACCGCTTGAATTGTCCGATGAGGAGTTTTTATTTCCGCCGGAAGCAATTGAAAGCACCAGAGAAATCACAATAATAAGCAGCAGAACACCTACTACGCCTGCTATTGTTAATACTATTCTTCTGTCTTTTAACATTTCTTGAAAGTTAAACGCCATTTCGTCTTACACCCAAGTCTGAACTACAATCTTATTATATCTAAAAAATCATTCTAAGGCTCGCTTTTTACATCATTTTTCATACGTTTAGAGTAGTTGATTGCTCACAATCAACCAAACAGTATACCAATTTTTGGAATTAAACTTGTATTTGTGAAATTCTTTCATAAGTTGTTATTACTTTTGATGTAATTTGTGAGGCTATTGTTACACCAAGTTCTGCTTTCGCCATCGCAGCCATAACATCGTGGATATCAACATTAGGCTTGCCGCTCACCAAATCGGAAAGTAAGTTATCCGGCTTCGCTAAATCAGCGTTAAGGTTGCTTGCAAGCTCTCCCATCACGCCTTTAAAGCTGACATTTTCAGGTTTTTCAAGCGATGATAACGAAGGCAAACTAACTTTGTCATTTATCTTTGCTTTTTCAATATGCCCAAACAAATCAATTTTTTGTAAGTTATCCATAGACCTCCTAATTTAAGTAATTACCCAAAATGGATTTTACATAATTTTGTGTTTCTTTAAAAGGCGGCACTCCGCCGTACTTATCAACATTTCCGCCTCCGGCATTATACGCCGCAAGCGCAAGAACAAGATTGTTGTTATATTTTGCCAAAAGCCCTTTTAAATGTCTTATACCGCCGTCCAAGTTTTGCACGGGGTTCATCGGGTCATTCACACCCAATCCTTTTGCGGTAGCAGGCATCAATTGCATCAAGCCCATAGCTCCCGCCGATGAAACAGCATTCGGATTAAAACCCGACTCCTGTCTTACAACTGCCTGTACAAGCTTTTCATCAATATCATATTTTTTTGAAAGGCTGGAAATTATATTTAATATTTGAGACTTTATACCCGAAGCAGCACCTGAAACGCCGTTATACCCATATGGATTTTTTACGGCTTGAATACCGTCCGTTTTCACCCCTTTTGAGGTAAGTTTCGGCAGCCCAAACGTCGGATTGCTTTTTTGGGTTTCTTCCAACATTTGAGCAAACGTGACCGCACCGGCCTGTTTGGTTTGTTGTTCCGAATTTATTCTTTCAACAAACGCACTCAGCTGAGCCGCCCTGCTGACTGCCGCTTCCTGCCCCGATGAGTCTATCAAACTTTGTATTTTTGGAGAAAATGTCATTTTATCCTGCCGCCCTCAATATTATCTGTTGCCTCCTATTTCAAGCGCCCTCTGTCCCATAGCTTTTGTAATTGTCAATATCGCCGTATTAGCCTCGTATGCTCTTCTTGCAAGCGTTGCATCGGCAATTTCAACCAGCGGATTTACGTTGGCAACTCTTATATAACCGTTTTCATCAGCATCAGGGTGTCCGGGTTTGTAAATTCTTTGACCTAAAGTCGGGTCTTCAACAACACCCCTCATCGCAACACCGCCTGCCGTATACGGAATGGAGCCTGCAGCAAAAACACTGCCGCGCATTGAGCCCATAATACTTGAAAACGAAACATCATCGGTTGCGTATATTAAAGGAATTTTTCTTACGTAATTAGGCGTTTCGATATTAGCCATGTTTCCTGCGGCAATTTCAATTCTTTTGCCGTGAACGTTTATGGCGGCTTTACCTATTTCAAAAGAATTCATTAAACCCATATTTTACTACCTGCCTCCTACGTTTGCTGCCGATCTTATCTGCGTAATAACGGATGTAATCTGCTTTGTTGCGGCTGAATAAAGAAGGTTATTTCTCTGCATTTCAACTAATTCTGTCGCAATATCAACCGGGCCGCCTTCTTCGCTAAAAATGGCAGCCGTACCCATTCTTGCGGACAAATCCGTTTCTATCGGAGTATTGTTACTCGCAAGATAACGAGAAAAAGTTAAATCTTTTCTGACATACCCGGGGGTGTCAACATTCGCCAAGTTTGTCGATATAATCTGTTGACGCTGGGATATTAAATCCATAATATAATTTGTTTTTTGTAAGCTTGAAATATTAGTTTTCATTTTTCAGCTCCCCTATTCGCTAAGATTAATGCCTGTCGAGTACATTCTGTCCACAACTTTCAAAAGCTGGTAGCTTGCAAGTGTTGACGTATTTACACGCATTACATCGCTGATTGTGTCATAAATATTTGTATTAGAAGATTCCACGAAACCTTGTTTAAAGAAACTGTGTTCTTTCTCAAGTATCGGTTCTCCTGATTCTTCCGTTGCCGCAAATTTATTGCCGCCTATATCCTGCAGTGCTTCAGGATTATTGAAGTATACAAGCGGGATTCTGCCGATTGTTTTTGCTTTATCAGTAGGTGTCATATAAACATTAACGTCACCTTTTTCGGTAATTTCTATTCTGTGGGCATTGACCGGAATTTTTATTCCGTCACCCACCAAATCTCCACGCATATTAAACAAATAACCGTCTTCGCCCAGCTTAAACGAACCGTCTCTTGTATAAGCAATTTCTCCGGTACTCATAGTAACAGGAATAAAGCCGTATCCGTCAATAGCGACATCAAGCGGGCGTTTTGTTTTGTACATAGCACCTACGGAAAAATTAGTACGAAGGACACCTTCCAAATACCCGTTTTCATCCAATATTTGCTCAAAACGAACATTTTTGTGAGCATTCGTGTTCAAGTTAGCAATATTGGTGGACAGATAGCCGAGCCTCTCGAGCTGAACTTCCGTATTGTTTATGGTTTTTTGAATTATACCGTGAATTGTGTTCATTTTTTAGCCTTTAATCCTTCCTATGCCGACATCATTCTTTCTACTAATCTGTTCAAATCAGAACTTTGAATGATAAACATTCTTCTTTTTG
>Ga0310690_10011030_pt1 | contig 11184 bp, 1 predicted proteins | sample AusTroGonzalo_MG_2_FD_207661 | JGI IMG/M metagenome (GOLD analysis project Ga0310690, IMG submission 207661) | Bovine rumen microbial communities from tropical cattle in Woodstock, Queensland, Australia - Gonzalo_04 (v2) (version 2) | ecosystem: Host-associated > Mammals > Digestive system >...
CGCTTTCGTGGAGTTGGCCTTCGCACTGAAATTCATCAACGTACCCGACCAAACCTACCACTGGCGCATCCTCGACCGTGAGGTCTATCTCTCCTTGTGGATTGTGTTGTTCTCACTGTTGGGCTTTTACCTGCTTGGCAAAATCAAATTCCCGCACGATGACGATTATCCTGTGCAGAAGAGCTGGTTCCGTTTCTTACTCTCCGTGGCGGTCTTCTCTTTCGTGGTCTATATGATTCCTGGTATGTTCGGTGCCCCGCTGAAGGCCATCTCCGGCTGGCTGCCGCCGATGACCACCCAAGACTTCGACGTCTCTGCCATTGTGCGCAGCGAGCTTGCAGCGAACGGTGGCGGCGGACAGGGCAGCACCTATCAGCTGACCGAGGAACCGATGTACGCCGACAAGTTAGAAATCCCGTTCGGCATCAAGGGCTATTTCGACTACGACCAGGCGTTGCGCGTGGCCAAGAAGGAGGGCAAGCCCGTCTTCCTCGACTTCACCGGTCACGGCTGCACCAACTGCCGTAACGTGGAGAACGCCGTCTGGATCGATCCGGAGGTGCGCCGCATATTCGCCGAAGAGGTCATCGTCTGCACTATGTATGCCGACGACAAGGTGATCCCGCTGCCCGACGACGAGAAGGGCAAGCTCACCGATGCCAACGGCGACCCCATCACCATGTTAGGCGCCAAGAACCGCTACATCGAGCAGACCAAATACCACGAGAACTCGCAGCCCTGCTATTTCGTGGTGGATCCCGACGGCAACATCCTATCCGGCCCGACCTATTATGAGCGGGATGTGGATGCGTACGTCAAATTCCTCCGCAAAGGCATTGACGCGTTTAAAGGCAATAGGGAATAGGCAAAAGGCAATAGTTAGTAGTTAGCAGTTAGTAGTTAGTAGTTAGCAGTTAGTAGTTAGTAGTTAGCAGTTAGCAGTTTATGCCGATAATCCCCAATATATTAAAACCTCTTCCTTAAGAAGCCTGAAAGGCTGCCAGAACACAAGCGGGCGGCGTGAGCCCCCGCAGAAAGGCTGCCAGAACACAAGCGGGTGGCGTAAGCCCCCGCAGAAAGGCTGCCATAACATAAGCGGGCGGCGTAAGCCCCCGCGAAAAAGATGAATAGAATGATGAAATGGTATAAGAAACTAGCCCTCAGCATATTGAGTGGATTGCTGTTCGCGTTCGCGTGGTATCCGCACGGGTTTTCGCTAATCAGCTTCTTCGCCCTTGTGCCGCTGTTGTGGCTGAGCGACATTTCGTTGAAGGAGGGCAAGCGCAACGCTTTCGGGCGCGGCATCCTGCTGTTCTATCCTGCTTTCTTCGTCTTCAACCTCATCACCACCTACTGGATTGCCTACTGTACGCTGCCCGGTGCAGCGGCGGCGATCATCGCCAACGCGTTGCTGCAGACTCTGGTCTTTGCGGTGTGGCACGCTTGTCGGAAACAGGTGCAAAACGGTGTTCTCCAGGCGATTATGCTCATCGCCTTCTGGATCTCCTTCGAGTACTTACATCTGAACTGGGATTTGACCTGGCCGTGGCTCAATCTCGGCAATGTCTTCGCTACTGTACCCTGGTTGGTGCAATGGTACAGCATCACCGGTGCGTTTGGCGGTGCGGTGTGGGTGCTTGTTTCCAACTTTTTGATTTACAATATTCTACGATATATAAACAGCCCTAAGTACAAACAACTTGAGCGTCGTAAAACGCTGGTTGTCAACGCGGTCGCTTTAGGATTGTGGGTCATCGTGCCAGCTGGTATCTCCTTTATAATGAGAATTTGGGCGGACAAGCATATGGAAAGAGACATCCCGATTGAGGCGATTCTCGTGCAGCCGAACACCGACCCGTGGGAGGAGGAGTACCGACTTACGAACGAAGAAGAAATCCAACGGATTTTGGATGTGGCGCAACCGTATGTCAATGAAAAGACCAACCTCATTATCACGCCCGAATCCGCTGTTGCGCACACCATCGATATGGAGGCGTTGCGCAAACACACCTTTATGGAGGGCGACACCCGCTTCGAAGGATTTGCTCTACTCGACAGTGTCACAACGGTTTATCCGAATCTTAACTTCGTGTTAGGGCTCTCCACCGTGAGCATCTCCGATCACAAAACCTCGCCCGTCGCGCAGGAGTGCAATCCGGGGATGTTTATGGAATTCTTCAACACGGCGGGTTTCTACAACAAGAACGGCTTGGTGAGCCACTACCACAAAAGCCGTTTGGTGCCGGGTGTGGAGAAGATGCCCTTCCCGAAGGTCTTCGCATTCCTTGAGGATGCGCTGATCAAGTTGGGCGGCTCCAACTCCTCGTTGGGCAACGACACCGAGCAGCGGGTCTTCGAATTCGGTAAGGACAGAAAGAAGGTGCGCGTGGGAACGGGTATCTGCTACGAATCCATTTACGGCGAACTGATGGGGCGCTTCGTGAAGAACGGTGCCAACGTGCTATGTATCATCACTAACGATTCGTGGTGGGACGACAGTCCAGGCCACGGACAGCATTTCGAGATGGCTCGGCTGCGGGCTGTGGAGACACGGCGTTTTGTGCTTCGTGCCGCCAACGGTGGCTTCACCGGCGTCATCTCCCCGACTGGCAGTGTGCTGATGCGGACGAAATATGACGAGCGTTCGGCCATCCACACGCTCGTGAACGCGCAGACCCGTGAGACCTTTTACGTGAAACACGGGGATTATCTCGCCAGAATCGCCATCGTGCTCACATTCGCGGCGTTGCTTTTCAGCATCATATCACCTGTTGTCCGTAGGTTCAGAAAATAGTTGATAACTATTCATAACTCTATCGTTTGATTTTTTTATGTAATTACTATCTTTGCACCGAATAGAGAAGATGGTAGAATGATTTGTTGTATCTTGTTGATACATAGCGTTCTATTGTTTTCTAAATATCTTTATTCGGACATTAGTCGATATGCTTATGAAAAAAAGTTTACTGCTTCTGACCCTTTTTGCGACATTGTTTTTCGGATCGTCACATGCGCAGACCACGCTGACGGTAGCCGATGGCACGGGATATTCCGGGCACGTGCCCGTATATGGCTATTATGCGGATTACTATCAGAGATGCCAAGTGATCTACCCAGCGGACATGCTTGCCGAAATGACCGAGACGGACATCTCCGCCGTCACCTTCCACCTGACGAGTCTGCCCTCCAGTGCGTGGACATCCATCTTCGAGGTGAGGCTCGGCATCACGTCCACCGTTTCGTTCTCGAACAACTATTTTCTGACAGATTCGGTCACAACGCTATACGCCGGCACGCTTACAATTGCGCCTGACAGCACCTTGACGATCACCTTCGACGCCCCCTTCGTCTATAACGGTGGCAACCTGTTGTTGGAGTTCGCCTCGACCACCAAAGGCAATTGGTTCTCCGCCAATTTCTTCGGTGTTAGCGCCACCAACGCGAGCCTCTCCGGCTATAATTCCAGCACTATTGGGCCTTCCATTAGCTCCGGCTCCCAACAAAACTTCATTCCCAAGACTACGTTCACCATCACCTACCATGACACATGCAGCCCGAGCGGTCTTGCCGTTTCTGAAATCATGGGTAGTTCCGCGTTTGTGACATGGAGAAAGGGGCATTCCGAGATGACGTACCCCTACGAAGTCTCCTATAGGGTTGTCGGCGACGCGAATTGGACGGTTGTCGCCGCCTCCACTACTGATAATTCCCTGCTACTTTCGGGTCTGCAGCCGCAGACGGACTATCAGGTGCGGGTGCGTACGTTTTGTGGCGATGGCTCCTCCGACGGTATCATCACCTTCACCACGGACTGTTCGGGAGGGCATTCCCAACCTGTGACTATTGCCCCCGAAACGAGAACTAACCTCGCTGGTTACATACCTTTCAACGCATATTATTCATACAGCTACTCCCAGCAGATCTTCATGGCGACGGAAATCGGCGGCGCCAGAACTATCGACGGCATCTTTCTGCAACATTTTGGCACACCTGCAACCCGCAACATTGACATCTACATCGGTCACACAACCAAAACCGCCTTTTCCAACGGCAGTAGCTGGGAACCCGTCGGCAATCTGACCCTTGTGCATTCTGGTGAGATATCTTTCAGCAGTAATTCGTATGACGGCTACTGGTTTTGGATTCCGTTTGATTCAGCCTTCTCCTACAACGGCATTGACAATCTTGTGATAGCCTTTGACGACAATACAGGCAGTTCTATCTCCTATAGTGACAGATTTTATACGCACTACATCTACGATCGCACTTTGTATGTCTATAACTCGTCTACCAATATCAATCCCTCCAGTCCAGTGAACGGCTATCTTGCCTCGTATCGCACTAATCTCCGACTGCCGGGTGAGTGCCTGACAGAGGAGTGTGATCGCGCCAACTTGTTGGTGACGAACATCACGGACGCGACGGCGCAGTTCCAATTCACCGCAGGGAATGGTGCCTCTGGCATTGAACTGCAGTACAAAAGCGCTGATGACGACACGTACACCACTTTGACCACTACCGGAAACACCTACCAACTTACGGGACTTAAGCACAACACGGAATACACGGCGCGCATCCGCTCGCTGTGTGCCGATTCGGAGAGCAGCTGGAAGGAGGTGACCTTTACAACCATGCCCAAGCACTATCCGATCATCTACGTGTCTGTGGATGGTACGGGCGACGGCGGAAGTTGGGCTACCGCGACCAGCGACCTCAACTGGGCGGTGAACACGGCTGCCGCCATTCACAACACCTTTGGATCGTGGACTGACGTGTGGGTAAAAGAAGGCACCTACTACGGCGACACCACCTCTGAAAGTGCGTTTACTATCGTAGAAGGCATTTGGGTTTACGGCGGGTTCACCGGTACCGAGACCAGCCTCTCGCAGCGCAACTTCTACGACCATCCCTCCATCCTCGACGGCCAACACAGCCGGAGGGTTCTCGACCAGCCCACTGGCTATTTGGAACAAACCCTATGGGATGGCTTCACCATTCAGAACGGCTACTCCACCAATGGTCCTGGAGGTGCCTACCTGAGAAACAAAACTTATCTTTATGACTGCGAAATCATCAACAATACTGGAGTGAGAGGAGGTGGTGTTATCGCCTACGCCGCCAGTTTGGACAACTGCCGGTTCCGCGGTAATGTGTCCACGGGCACCAACTCAAACGATGGCGGCGGCGCCCTGATGTCCTCCTACTCAACCATTAATCGTTGCACATTCACCCACAACAGAGCAGCCAAGAACGGCGGCGGTGTCTATATCGCCGATGCCAATACCAGCAACACATTGTCAAACTGTTTGATTACCAATAATACAGCGGCCAACGGTGGCGGCGTTTACTGCCAAACCAGTTCCGCCATCATCTACAACAGCACCATCGTCAACAACGAGGCGACCTCTGCCGGCGCGGGCATTTATGCGACCTCCATGAAGCGAGTTGCCAACAGTATTGTCTGGGGTAATCGCATCACTGCCGGTGGGGTTAGCAGCTTTGATGGCAACGCCATCGACTGCTTCTACAGCGCTGTGGAGGGCGGTTACAGCGGTACGGGCAACGTCATTCTCCTGCCTGACAGCCTTATGGGCGGGGTGTATTCCCCCAAGTTTGTAAACCCGTCAGCCACGGTGGGCTATTTGGACAACACCCTCAACCCCAACTGGCACCTGCAGAACGGCTCCGTTTGTGCGAACCGCGGCAGCAACAGCTATGTTTCCGGCGACAACAGTACTGACTTGGATTTCAACACGCGTATTTTGAACGACACGGTGGACATGGGTTGCTACGAGTCGAACTTCCTTCTTCAGCCGCTGCCCACATTCGGTAATATCATCTACGTCACCCAGAACGGCGGTGGCAGTCACAACGGCAGCAGTTGGGCCAATGCTACCAGCGACCTCAACCTTGCCTTGGCTCTTGCCGATATGTACAATGCCGATGTTTGGGTTGCCGAGGGTGTCTATTATGGTGACACGATGGCCATCAGTGCTTTCACGATGCGGGACGGTGTGAACGTGTATGGCGGTTTTGTGGGCAATGAACCGGAGACTTTCGACCTCTCGCAGCGCGATTTGTCGGCGCATGTCACGGCATTGGACGGTGGAAATGCCCGTCGGGTGCTGAACCAGCCGGCGGAATTCAACATGCGTACAGTATGGGACGGCCTCACCCTCCGAAACGGTAACTACACTGGATCCACATATGGTGGCGGTGCTGCCAATTTGAAGTCCAACTCCACGCTTTCGAACTGCGTCATCACCCACAACCATGCCAACGGCTATGGCGGTGCGATTTATGGCAAGGGATACCACTATGGTTCCAATGACACTATCTTTCTTTTCAATTGTACTATTTCATACAACAGTGCCGGACAGTATGGCGGCGGCGCGTACCTGAGCCAGTATATCTCCATCCAAAATTGTGAGATTACCCATAATACTGCGGCCAATGGCAGCGGTGGTCTGAGCCTCTCCGAAGGCATCGTCACTCACAGTACAATCACTCATAACACGGCAGGCACTACTTGCGGCGGTATATCTTCCGATCGGAGCAAGGTGTATAACTGTCTGATAGCCAACAATACGTCTGGATCGAGTGCATCCGGTATTCTCGCCGACCGCTCCGATGTCTTCGGTTGCACCATCGTGAACAATGCCAGCAGCGGCACAGGTGCGAACTTAGGTGCGGGACTTGTGGGGACGACATCCACCTCCGCTTCCTACTTGCCCAATGTAGTGAACTGCATCATCTGGGGCAACCGCAACAATGGTGAGATTGCCAACGTTCTCAATAATACTGCGTGCCACCATTCCGCGGTGGAGGGGGGCGTGATAGGCGAGAATAACATAGCCCTCTTGTCGGAAAACACTGGGAGTAATCCGTTCTATCCGAACTTCGTTCAGCCTTCGGATTCCGTGGGCGCGTTCGATGGTCCGGACAATGCCGACTGGCGGTTGACGAATGTTTCGCCTTGTGTGAATCGTGGTGACAACACCGTCGCCGATTCCACCGACCTTGCAGGCAATGACCGTGTCCAGCAGGAGATCATCGACATGGGATGCTATGAGTCGGAATATACTGGCATCACGCTGCCCCAGTACGACAGTATCATCTATGTGACCGAGCAGGGTGCCGGATTGCAAGTCGGCAACAATTGGGAGAACGCTATCTCCTCTATCCCTGACGCGCTTCTGATTGCCAAGACTTATGGTGCGGATGTTTGGGTGGCCGCGGGTACTTACTACGGTAACACCTCCTCCGACAACGCTTTCACAATGGTGGAAGGGGTGAACGTATATGGTGGGTTTGCGGGTAATGAGCCGGAAACTTTCGACCTCTCGCAGCGCGACTTCGCCACGAATGCCACCATCCTCGACGGTCAGAACATGCGGCGTGTGCTTTACCAGCCTAACGGTTTCTCCGAGAACACGGCAGTGATTTGGGACGGCTTCACCATCCAGAACGGAGCCTATTATAACGACGGTGCCGGTGTCTATATGCGGAGCTATTCCACATTGAGCAACTGTATCGTGCAAAACAACTACCTCTATTATTTCAAGACACCTTCCAGCGGCACTTGGCAGAGCAAGTACGGTGCAGGTGTTTATGTTTCGGGCGGTACCACCAACAACGGATGGACGACGCATATCCGCAATTGCACCATCCGTTACAACAGTTTCCAACAGAGCGGCACTTTGGATGGTTATGGCGCGGGTATATATGCCAATTGTTTGGATATCAGCCATTCGGAGGTTAGCCACAACACCAATCCCCGCTATTATGGAGGTGGTATCTTTTGTCAGAGTAAAAGTCGTATGTCCAACTGTCTTGTTCATAGTAATATAGCTAGTAAAGGCGGTGGTATCTATTATGGCAGTTACGACTTCACTATGGAGAACTGCGATATTGTGAACAACAGTGCCACAGATGAAGGTGGCGGCCTTTACCGCAACTTTGGTACGATCACGGCCACCAACAATATCATTTGGGGCAACAAGAAGAATTATGCCGTCAACAATATTTACGGTACAGGCACTTTCAACTACTGCGCTGTGGAAGGGGGCATTTCCGGTACGAACAACATCAATCTCGCCTCCTCCAACGACGGTTACAACGATGCGCTGTACTACGTACGCTTTATAGACCCGGAGAACGGGGACTTCCAACTGCATCCCACTTCAGCTTGCGTCAACGCGGGCAACTCAGAAGTGGTCACTGACAGTCTCGACTTTCACGGGAATCTGCGGTTGCAGAGCACGGTGGATATCGGCTGTTCGGAAGCGCAGGAGTTCAGCGACTGCCCATCGGTGGTCGGTTTGCACGCTGATAACATCACCACCAACAGCGCCCATCTGAGCTGGCATCCGCTTGGCACGGAAAACCAGTGGGTGGTCATCTACGGCATCGTGGGTGGGGCGACTAACACACTGACGGTCAACGACACTGTCTGCACGCTTTCGGGGCTCACTTTCAACCGCAACTACAGCGCCAAGGTGCGTGCTGTGTGCGGCGAAGGGATGATGAGTATCTTCTCCATTCCTGCCAACTTCCAGACCACCTGTGATCCGAGTATCTTGGACACGTTGTCCACTTTCACGGTGATGCTGCCCGCCGACAGCGAGGTTATTTATCAGAATGGGGTGTCGTTCAGCTGGACTGCCCTGCCGGAGGCCACCTCCTACGACTTCTACCTTTGGGCCGCCGACGGTGCCGAGCCTGAAACTCCGACGCAGTCAGGGCTGAGTTTTGCAGGATTGAGCAATGTGCAACTACCTGCCTACGAGCGTGGCAAGTATTACCGCTGGAAAGTGGTAGCCTGGAACGAGTGCATCAGCAAGAGCAGCCCGGTGATGACCCTGCGGGTGAATCCGCTGCCTGACCTGCACGTGAGCGCCGTGACAACCTCTACGCCGGTGGCTTCGCAGACCATGACCGTGACTTGGACAGTGTCCAACGACGGGGAAGGCAGTACACCTCCCGGACAGAGTTGGAACGACCGCATCTGGCTCGTGCGCGATGCAGATGTGAGAGAATTCAACTACAATCAGGACATAAATCTGGCCACTATCCCCAACCTGCAGGTTCTGAGTCCCGGCGAGTCCTACACCAACACAGCAACGGTTACTCTACCCGAAGGAATTATGGGTAATTACTACCTATTTGTCATCGCCAACCAACATGATGCCTACGATATCGACTTCGAACCCGCCGGTGGTTCTGCCCCGAACCCCTACACGCCGAGCCTCACCGGCAACCCTTATCCTTATCTGAATGGTTTTTGCCATAGTCGTGATATGGAGGAGTTTGTTTCCTCTGAATACGGTAACGGATTCGGCTATTTCCATGGTATGGACAACTTCTTCTACGTGGTGTTGAACATCCTGCCGCCGCCGTCACCCGACCTGGTAGTGAGCAGCGTGGCGCACCCTGCCAACACTTTCTCGGGCAGCACCATTCCGCTGTCGTGGACTGTTACCAACCAAGGCGAGGCCGCGGCTATGGGTCCCTGGTACGATGTGGTCTATCTCACTTCCGACACCATGCTCAGCACGGTGGATGCGTGGCGCGTGGGAACCTACAGACACAATGGAAACCTCCTCGTTGACAGCAGCTATACCAATAACGTGCAGGTGACTATCCCCATTGACTACATGGGTGACTATCGCTTCTTCATTGTTACTGACAACAACGATGAGGTTTACGAAGGACTCTTCAATGAGAACAACATCGGCGTTTCCGAGCATCCGCTGACTGTGACGCTCACGCCGCCCGCCGACCTGATTGTCACCTCCGTCGTTATGTCGGACTCGGTGGATGTGAATGCTACATGTAATATTGTATGGACGGTGAAGAACAGCGGCAGCAGCCCCACGTATGGCAACCACTGGTACGACGGCTTCTACATCAGCCGCGATTCTGTCTTTAATAAGAACACTGCCCGTGTGTTGCGGAAACTTGGACACAGCGGCACTTTGGCGGCGGATTCCTCCTATACGAGAGAGATTGCCGTCGGCATACCGACGGATTTGGAGGGTGGTCTTTGGTATCTGTTTGTCAACACGGATGATATGGAAAGCATTTTCGAATACACCTACGAAGACAACAATGTCATGGCGCGGCCCTTCACGGTGCTTCTGCCCGACATGGAGGTTACGGACATTCAGGTGCCCGACACCGTCGATCCGAATGTAGTCACCCGCGTGACTTGGACGGTGCGCAACAATGGTCCGGGCAACGTCGTAGGCCGTCATTTCACCGACCGCATTCTCTACAATGGGGAGCAGGTCTATACTGCCAACGTGACGAACATCAATATTGCGGCGGGCGACTCTATGGTACGTTCCGCCAATGTCCAACTTCCTTGTACGCAGGGTGATGCCACACTAAGTGCTGTCACTGATGTGACGGAGAACGTGCTGGAGAGCGATGAGAATAACAATACGCTTTCCGTTCCGCTCAACATTCTCACGCCCGACCTGACGGTCACGGGGGTGAGTTTGTCCGACGAGTTGTGGAGTGGTACGCCGGTCGCGGTTACCTACACGCTGGTCAACAACAGCGACATGCCCGTTTCTGGCACCGTCACCGACCGCATCTACTTCAGCCAGCAGGCCGTGGACTATGCGGACGGCGACCTTGCGGGTGCGCACACGCATGCCCTCACGCTGGCGCCCGGTGAGAGCGAAACCTTCACTTTCACGGTGAACGTGCCCAACGGCATCAGCGGACAGTACTACTGCCATGTGAACGGCAACGCCACGGGTTCGGTCTGCGAGACCAACCCAGACAACAACTTCGGCCATAGCGCGGCGGTCAACGTGCAGCTCAGCCCGTGGCCCGACATCGTGGTGACGAACGTCATGGTGGAGGGACCGGTGAACCTTGGCGGCACCTTCCCGTTGGAATACACCATCGCAAACCAAGGCACTGCTCCGCTAAATTACGCTGGGGCAAATACCAAATTCTACTATTCCACCTCTGCCACTCAATACGACAGCAATCATCTGCTGCTCACGCAGATGGACTATCTCAACATCCCCGTCGGCGGGGAGGAGACCTTCACGGCCAACCTGACGCTTCCCGTCAATGAGGCGCCGCATCTCTACTACATCCATGTGGTCGCGGATGCCACTGATCTGATTTACGAACATACTGGCGAGAGCAACAATACAGCCGTCA
>Ga0310690_10011031_pt1 | contig 11183 bp, 9 predicted proteins | sample AusTroGonzalo_MG_2_FD_207661 | JGI IMG/M metagenome (GOLD analysis project Ga0310690, IMG submission 207661) | Bovine rumen microbial communities from tropical cattle in Woodstock, Queensland, Australia - Gonzalo_04 (v2) (version 2) | ecosystem: Host-associated > Mammals > Digestive system >...
AACGAGTGGCGTTTGGGTGAAGGTCCTGAGATGCGCATGTTCCAGCGCGCACTGCCGAAGATGTATCCTGGCTCGAAGTACGGTGAGCGCCTGCCCATCGGTCTGATGTCGGTCATCGACAGCTTCAGGCCCCAGACCCTGCGTGCCTACTACCAGAAGTGGTACCGTCCCGACAATCAGGCCATCATTGTGGTAGGCGACGTAGACGTTGACAAGATGGAAGCCAAGGTCAAGGAGTTGTTCGCTGGTATCAAGGTAGACCCGAATGCCGCCAAGGTGGTGGCAGAGCCTGTTCCCGACAACAAGGAGGCCATCTATGTCTTCGATAAAGACAAGGAAATGCAGATGAGTGAGGTGGCAGTGATGATGAAGCACGACGCAACCTCTCCCGAGGAGAAGGCCAATCTGGATTATCTCATTCAGGACTATGCCGTTAGCGTCATCTCGCAGATGATAGGCCAGCGCTTGTCGGAAATGACACAGGAAGAGTCATGCCCCTTCTATCAGGGTATGGCCGACGATGGACAGTATCTGCTGTCACGGACCAAGGACTGCTTCGAGCTGGTCGGCTATCCCAAGGAGGGCAAGGACTTGGAAACGTTGCAGGCCCTCTACCGCGAGACACGCCGTGTTCGTGAGTTTGGTTTCACTGCCACGGAGTATGCTCGTGCTCAGGCCGACTATCTGAGCGGACTGGAGAAGCGCTACACCAACCGCGATAAGCGCAAGAATGCTGAGTTCGGCAATGCCTACCGCGACCACTATCTGACCAACGAGCCTATCCCGCCATTGGACGAGCTCTACCAGACCATGCAGATGATTGTGCCCAACATCCCCGTACAGGCTATCAACCAGATGCTGCCCGAACTGATTAGTGTTACCGACAGCAACCTTGTGGTGATGATACTGGCTCAGGAAAAAGAGGGTAAGGTCTATCCTACGGAGCAACAAATGGCTGCCGCCGTTGCAGCAGCCCGCGCTGAGAAGCTCGAAGCCTACGTGGACAACGTGAAGGACGAGCCCCTTGTGGACGTGACAACCGTCAAGGCCGGCAAGATTGTCAGCGAGACTGAGAATAAGACTTTCGACTACAAGGAGCTGAAACTCTCGAACGGTGCCACTGTCATTCTGAAAAAGACTGACTTCAAGGATGACGAGGTGCAGATGCAGGCCTTTGCCAAGGGCGGTAAGTCTATGTTTGGCGCTGCCGACTACACCAACCTGAAAGTGTTCGACCAGGTGATAGGCATCAGTGGTATAGGCAACTTCCTGAGTACTGAGCTGCAGAAGGCATTGGCCGGTAAAGAGTGTAATGCTGACGCAACCTTAGGCAATACTCGCCAGTATGTGACGGCACATTCTACGCCGAAGGACCTGGAAACTATGATGCAGATGCAGTACCTCTACTTCACTGCCATCAACAAGGATGAGAAGCAGTTCCAGAACCTCATGACAGCCCTGGAGATGGGACTGAAGAACAAGTCGCTGTCTCCCGACGCCGTATTCTCCGACTCGTTGGCAGCTACTATTTATGCCCATAACCCCCGCTTCTCGCAGATTGATGTGGAGGACCTGAAGGATATCAACTACGACCGTATCCTGGAGATTGCCAAGGACCGCTTCCAGAATGCTGGCCAGTTCACCTTTGTCTTCACGGGTAACTTCGACGAACAGACCATTCGTCCGCTCATCGAGCAGTATGTGGCCTCACTGCCCGCCACCGGTGCCAAGGCTGAGGATTTCAACGACATTCTGACGCTGGCTAAGGGTGAAGTCGTCAACAAGTTCACTATGAAGACTGAGTCGCCGAAAGCTACTGCCTTCGAGCTGTGGTATGCCGACATGCCTTACACGCTGGATAACATTGTGAAGATTGATGCTGTCGGCCAGATTCTCTCCATGATTTACCTGAAGACCATCCGCGAAGACGAGAGTGCTGCCTACTCATGTGGTGCTGCCGGCGGCTTCAACCTGAGCGGCCATCAGCCACTTGCCCAGTTGCAGGCTTACTGCCCGATGAATCCTGATAAGCAGGAGATTGCCGTCCGGCTGTTGCACGAAGGTATTGCCGGTATGCAGAAGGCCGTTGATGCTGACCAGCTGGCCAAGGTGAAGGAGTACATGTTGAAGCAGATTGACGTGGATGCCAAAACCAACGGTTTCTGGGTCAATACCATCACGACCTTCAAGGAGTACGGACTGGATGTGTACACTGACTATAAGAAGACCGTCGAGGCACTGACTACCGACTCTGTGCGTGACTTCCTGAACCAGGTTCTGAAGAGCGGTAACCACACAGAACTGATCATGCTGCCTGAGATGAAGTAATTGATAATTGATAATTGAAAATTGAAAGTTAAGTGAGTTATTTCTTTTCATCAGAATCCGTATCCGAAGGCCATCCCGATAAAGTGGCCGACCAGTTGAGTGATGCCATCCTCGACCAGTTCCTGGCTTACGACCCACATGCCCGTGTGGCATGTGAGTCGTTCGTCACTACTGGTCAGGTAGTGCTGATGGGTGAGGTGCGCAGCGAGGTGTACATCGACCTGCAGACCGTAGCTCGCAACACCATCAAGAAGATTGGCTATACGAAGGCTGAATACCAGTTCGATGGCAACTCCTGTGGTATCCTGACTGCCATCCACGAGCAGAGCGACGACATCAACCGTGGTGTCGACAATGGCAACGAGGACGAACAGGGTGCCGGTGACCAGGGCATGATGTTCGGCTATGCCACCAACGAGACCGAGAACCTGATGCCCGTTTCGTTAGACCTCGCACACCTCATCATGCGTACGCTGGCTGAAATCCGCAAGGAGAACAAGGTTATGCGCTACCTGCGTCCCGATGCCAAGAGTCAGGTGACGGTACAGTATAGCGATGACGGTATTCCCGAGCGCATTGACACTATCGTGGTGTCAACCCAGCACGACGAGTTTGCCGCTGACGATGCTATGCTTCAAACCATCTACAACGACGTGGTCAACATCCTCATCCCCCGTGTGAAGTCCAAGATCCACTCCAGCAGAGTGTTGTCGTTGTTCGGCAACGACATCAAGTACTACGTCAACCCGACGGGAAAGTTCGTCATCGGTGGTCCCCACGGCGACACAGGACTGACGGGTCGTAAGATTATCGTCGACACCTATGGTGGCAAGGGAGCCCATGGCGGCGGTGCCTTCTCTGGCAAGGACTCCAGCAAGGTAGACCGCTCGGCAGCCTATGCTGCACGCCACATTGCCAAGAACATGGTGGCTGCCGGCGTGGCCGACGAGATGCTGGTGCAGGTGAGCTATGCTATTGGTGTGGCTAAGCCCATGAACATCTATGTCAACACCTATGGACGGAAGCATGTCGACATGACTGACGGTGAGATTGCCAACCGCATTGGTGAATTGTTCGACTTGCGGCCGAAGGCCATCGAGCGTACCCTGAAACTGCGCCAGCCCATGTATTTGGAAACGGCTGCCTACGGTCACATGGGTCGACAGCCAGAGGTGGTTCGCAAGACGTTCGTCAGCCGCTATCATGAGACAAAGACCATTGATGTGGAACTATTTACCTGGGAGAAACTGGATAGGGTAGAGGATATCAAACGTGCTTTTGGACCCCACCTCCAACCCCTCCCTTGTGAGGGAGGGGAGTAAGTAGTCCCCCCCAAAGAAGACCAGTTTGTCGTGATGGAGTTAGCCGACAGCATATCCGTTCAAGATACCATCTCCACCCCTCCCTCACAGGGTGGGGCAGGGGGTGGGTCTGTCATTACACCAGCCATGGTCATCAGCTGGTTGCCGCGCAATGCTACGCCGGCACAGCAGGACTCAGCCATACAGTCGCGCTTTACACCATCGGAGATCCGTTGGAGCCAGCGCCCCGACACTCTGCACCTGCCCGGTCACGACAAGGGGCACAACATGCTCGACGTGCAGCTGCCCCAGTATTATCGTGAGGGCTTCTTCTCGAACGATACGCTCTTCCATCCCGAACTGCCTGGCGGACGTCAGGGGGTGGCGGGTGACCCTGTGCCTTACAGTGCTCATGGCGACAACATCATCACCTCGCTGCTGCTGTCACTCTTCATCCTCGCCGTCATCGCCTTCTCCAATACCCGTCATTTCATCCTGCGACAGAGCAAGACCCTCTTCCATACGCCCCATGAGGGAACTACCGAAATAACGGAGACGGCCAACGAAATGCGTTTCCAGGTGTTTCTTGTGCTGCTGACCAGTGTGCTGCTGGCACTGCTCTTCTACTTCTATACGCTACAACGTATAGGCGATACCTTCATCCTGAGGTCGCAATACCACCTGATTGCCATCTTCCTTGGCATGGCCGTAGGCTATTTCCTGGCAAAGGCTTTAGTCTACTCGTTGGTTAATGTCATATTCTTTGACGGTAAAAGAAATGGACAATGGATCAAGGCACTTCTCTTCATTACTTCTGTCGAAGGAGTGCTGCTGTTTCCTGCCGTTCTCCTGCAGGCTTATTTCGGTTTGTCTGTCGAAAGTGTGGTATTTTACTTCGTTATAGTATTGATAATCGTTAAAATTCTGACTATTTATAAGTGCTACGTCATCTTTTTTCGCCGAAATGTCTTTAAATTCCAGATTTTTTTGTACTTTTGCACCCTCGAAATAATACCTTTGCTTGCCTTCTGGGGTGCTTTGGTCATTACTGCAAATAGTTTGAAAATAAATTTTTAGAACAAATGATAAAGAAGATTTTGGTTTCGCAGCCTAAACCGTCGAGCGAAAAGTCGCCTTACTACGACATCGCCTCTAAATTTGAAGTGGAACTGGTGTTCCGTCCTTTCATCAAGGTAGAAGGAATGTCCGCCAAGGACTTCCGCACCCAGAAAGTGAGTATTCTCGACTATACGGCCATTGTGTTCACCTCGCGTCATGCCATCGACCATTTCTTCAATCTGGCAAGAGAACTACGTGTAGCTATTCCTGAAGACATGAAGTATTTCTGTGTGACGGAGACCATCTCGCTTTATATCCAGAAGTATGTGCAGTATCGCAAGCGTAAGGTGTTCTTTGGTACTACTGGAAAGATTGACGACCTGCTGCCCATGATGGTCAAGCATAAGAATGAGAAGTATCTCGTTCCCATGAGTGACGTCCATAACGACAGCATAGCCAAGCTCCTCGACTCCAAGAAGCTGCAGCATAAGGAGTGCGTGATGTACCGTACCGTCAGCAACGATTTCACCCAGGAGGAGGTTCAGAATTTCGACTACGACATGCTCATCTTCTTTAGTCCGTCGGGCATTGAGTCACTCACCAAGAACTTCCCCGACTTTAAGCAGGGCGAAATAGCCATTGCTACCTTTGGACCGGCTACGGCACAGGCTGCCAAGGAAGCCGGACTGCGACTGGACTTGGAGGCACCCTCGGAGAAGTATCCGTCCATGACGGGAGCCTTGCAGCACTTCCTGCTGGAGAAGCAAGGGTAATCACGTTCAATGTCCAACGTCCCACGTTCAACATTCAGAAAACGGGAGCGCATTGTCAGCGAGAAGCTGATGGAGACGCTCTTCGGTGGAAATGGCAGCCAGTCTATGGCTGCCTTCCCGTTAAGGGCCGTATATATAAGAAAGGAACGTGCGCAAGACGATGCACCCGTACAAGTGTTGGTCAGCGTGTCAAAGAGGCACTTCAAGCACGCCGTCGACCGCAATCGTGTCAAACGGCAGGTACGTGAGGCTTACAGGAAGAACAAACAGGTGCTATACGAGTCTCTTCCTCCCACCGACCAGTTGCTGCTGGCCTTTATCTGGCTGTCCGACGGACACCGTTCGTCGAGTGAAGTTGAGAAGCGTGTGGTCGGCCTCATGCAGCGAATAGCAGAGAAACTATGAAGACGTTATGGTATTACATATCGCGAACCTTGGTGTGGCTATTGCTCTTGCCCATCCGCTTCTATCAGGTGGCCATTTCCCCCTATACTCCACCCGTCTGCCGTTTTACGCCGACCTGTAGTGAGTACGCCCGTCAGGCACTCATTAAGCATGGCCCTTTCAAAGGTCTTTATCTCGCCGTCCGACGCATCCTGCGCTGTCATCCTTGGGGAGGCTCCGGCTATGATCCTGTGCCATAAAGGCGATTGTTATTTCTCTTAACCGTTAAGAGAAAAACATTCAGCTTTGCGAATCACTATATTGTTTTTATGCATCTTTCTTTGCTATCTTTGTAGTAGGAAATGGATAGGCTTGTCAAGTCGTTTGGCCCAATCTGTTTCTTTGTGACTATGCCCTTCAAATACAAGCGTCTGAAAATGAGCATCGTCCCATCCCTTCTGGCGGAACACCTTTCATAGCAAATACTCTTCTAATTATAATATTCTGTGAGAAAAACGTGATTATGGGGGAAAATCCCGTCCGAACTTTAGGGAAATCTACCCGTATCTTTAGGAATAATCCCAGACCTTTCGCCCCCTTTATTACGTCAAAAGAGTGAAAACAAGAAACAAAAATGTCAAACCCTTTAAAGAATAGGAGATACAATTATGAAGAAGATGTTTACACTGGCAATGATGATGGTAATGACCATCACGGCCAACGCAATGAATTATAACGCAGCCAAGAACGAAGCTCTCTTCCTCTCGGACAAGATGGCTTACGAGCTGAACCTCACGGCAGCACAGTACGAGGATGTCTACGAGATCAATCTCGATTACTTCCTGAGTGTGAACGGTCGCAACGACATTCTCGGCCCTTGGTGGGATCGCCGCAATGCTGACCTCCGTTATGTACTCACCGCTTATCAGTATGACAAGTATGTGACTCTGAACTACTTCTATCGCCCCGTAGCTTGGAAGGCTGGTGGCTGGACGTTCGCCGTCTACTCTCACTATGACAGAGGACATTTCTACAAGGCTCGTCCGACGGTATTTGTGACCTACAAAGGCGGTAACAATCACAAGCCTGCTACTCACTATGCTGACAGGACGACGACGAAGCCTACTAACGGTAATAGTCCGACCTGGAGGAACATTGGTGGGGGCCACAATGGAACGGCCAATGCGAATCCCAAGCCTAATGGAAACAACGGACATCATAACCACATTGCCCAGAATACCTCCAACAACAACCATCATAGGAATTTCGGTGGACGCAAGTAATTCCGTTTTGTTCTATATATGCCTGACAACAGGACTCCGGGGAATCTCAGAAATGGGGTTCCCTTCTTACTATTCATGGGTGGAGGTGTTCATAAAAAACAAAAAATATCGTTTTTGTTTTGTATTCTGCTCACTTATTCGTACCTTTGCACGCTGAATTCGAACTCAGCGTGTAAAGGCAATAGAAATAATACTCATATATGAAGAATTTTGTAGAAGAACTGAAATGGCGCGGTATGCTGGCACAAATCATGCCAGGCACGGAAGAACTGCTCCAGAAAGAAATGGTAACGGCCTACTTAGGTACAGACCCCACGGCCGACTCACTGCATATCGGTCACCTGTGTGGCATTATGATGCTGCGCCACCTGCAGCGCTGCGGCCACAAGCCCATCATCCTGGTGGGCGGTGCCACGGGTATGATTGGCGACCCCAGCGGAAAGTCACAGGAGCGTAACCTGCTGAACGAGGAGACGCTGCGCCACAACCAGGAGTGCATCAAGGCTCAGGTGTCGAAGTTCCTCGACTTCGAGTCGAAGGATGCCAATGCCGCCGAGATGGTGAACAACTACGACTGGATGAAGGACTTCACCTTCCTGGATTTCGCCCGCGAGGTGGGTAAGCACATCACCGTGAACTACATGATGGCTAAGGACAGCGTGCAGCAGCGCCTGAACGGTACGGCTCGCGACGGCCTGAGCTTCACCGAGTTCACCTATCAGCTGCTGCAGGGCTACGACTTCCTGTACCTCTACCAGCATAAGAACTGCAAGCTGCAGTTGGGCGGCAACGACCAGTGGGGTAACATCACCACAGGTACGGAGCTTATCCGTCGTACCTTAGGCTACGAGAACGAAGCCTTCGCGCTGACCTGCCCGCTCATCACCAAGAGTGACGGTAAGAAGTTCGGCAAGACCGAGAGCGGAAACATCTGGCTCGACCCGAAGCGCACCACGCCGTATAAGTTCTACCAGTTCTGGTTGAATGTCAGCGACGACGATGCCGAGAAGTATATCAAGATTTTTACTTCCTTGGAGAAGGACGTCATCAATGCCCTTGTCGAGGAGCACAAGCAAGACCCGGGCCGCCGCGTGCTGCAGAAGCGTTTGGCCGAAGAGGTCACCGTGCTGGTACACTCGCAGGAAGCCCTCGATGCCGCCATCGAAGCCAGCAATCTCCTGTTTGGCAAGAGTACGAAGGAAGGATTAGAGAAGTTGGACGAGCAGACCTTCCTCGACGTGTTCGACGGTGTTCCCCAGTTCGAGATTAGCAAGGACCAGTTAGGTCAGCCCGCCATCGAGATGTTCACTACTGTTGCTCCCGTATTCCCCTCGAAGGGGGAGATGCGTAAGATGGTGCAGGGTGGTGGTGTCAGCCTCAACAAGGAGAAGCTGACCGACCAGAACCGTGCCGTGACAGCCGACGACCTCATTGACGGCAAGTACCTGCTGGCACAGAAGGGTAAGAAGAATTATTATCTACTCATAATGAAATAATTGGTAAAAATTTGGCGGTTCGCCAATTTTTTACTAATTTTGCACCCGCTTAGTGCAAACGGTGTCCAATGGTGTAATGGTAGCACAACAGGTTTTGGTTCTGTTTGTGGTGGTTCGAATCCGCCTTGGACAACAGAAAAGGCTTCCCTTGCGAGGGAAGCTTTTTGGTACAACAGACAATTCAAATACAACCAACAATGAGAAAAGTAGTAAGACCTTGCATGCCGATTCTGTGGCTGAGCGTATGCTGCATCATAGCATTTGCATCATGTACGCAGAAGGAACAGGCCCCGAAGGACACCATCGTGAACGTGAAGACGATGAAGGTGGCATCGAGTTCGCATGTGATTGGTAAAAGTTATATGGGTACCATTGAGGAGGAGGATGGTGCCAACGTGTCGTTTGGTGTGGTAGGTACCGTGGTGAAGGTGATGGTTGATGAAGGCCAGTTCGTGAGAAAAGGTCAGGCTATGGCCGAGGTTGACGGGCAGAACGTGAGAAATGCCCATGAGATTAGTGCCGCTACCCTGAACCAGGCCGAGGATGCCTACAAACGACTGAAGAACCTGTATGACAAGGGTACACTGCCTGAGATCAAGATGGTGGAAATGGAGACGGCACTGGCCAAGGCCAAGGCTGCCGAGGCTATTTCGAGAAAGAGTGTTGACGAGATTGTGCTGAAAGCACCTTTTAGCGGTTACGTGGCTTCGAGCACGGTACATGTGGGTGCCAGTGTCGTGCCAGGCGTGACCGGATTCAAACTGGTGAAGATTGACCGCGTAAAGGTTGTTATACCGGTGCCGGAGAAAGAAATAGGTAAGGTGCAAGTGGGACAGAAGGTGGAATTCACGCTTGGCGCACTGGGCGACCAGGTGTTTACGGGCAAGATTGTAAACCGTGGCCTGAAGGCCAACGCCATCAGTCACACATACCATGTGAAGGCTATTGTCGATAATCATAACCACCAACTGTTGCCGGGCATGGTTTGCAAGGTAAGGCTTGAGAATACGGGAGGCGACTATGCCATCGTCGTGCCGCAGCAGGCTATTCAGATCAGCGGGCAGGACAAGTTTATATGGATCGTCAAGGACGGAAAGGCTCACAGGCAGGGCGTGACGACTGGTGACGTTATCAACGAAGGTGTCGTTGTTGAGACGGGACTGACGAGTGGTGACGTGATCATCGTTGAGGGACAGAATAAGGTGAGCGAAGACGTTAAAGTAAAAAGTGAATAGTGAATAGTGAAAAATTTGCTACCGCGTTGAGAATGACTGACAAGAAAGGAAGAACAGATCTGGTGGCTTCGGCCATGCGCCATAAGCACATCACACTGCTGCTGGTGGTGATGATGATGTTGGCCGGCTTATTCTCGCTGGTCAAAATACCTAAAAACGAGTTCCCGCAGTTCAACGTACACCGGAAACAGCTTTTGCGTATACGCGAACGGTCGTTTGCGTAGGCGCAAACGGTTGTTTGGGCTAACGCGAACGGTTGCCGGATAGGCTCTTTGACCCTGTTGCAACGGCACTTTCACCACGTCCGGATGGCACCTGTACCCTATAAGGAGGCATCTGAACGAGTGGAAGGAGGCATCTGAACGGGTGGAAGGAGGCATTTGAACGATAAACAACAAATATAACTGACGAATGTGAAAGTATTAATCAAATTTAAATCGTGGTGGAAATAGGTGGGTATTCGGAAAGTTTTTGCTAACTTTGCAAGTCGAAACATTCTTATAAACGTGTTATTTAAAAACAAACTATTATGACAAATCCATTTTCATTAGAAGGTAAGAATGCGTGGATTACAGGCGCATCGTATGGTATTGGTTTCAACATTGCCAAGGCTTTTGTGGCTGCCGGCATCAAGAACATCGTTTTCAACGACATTAACGAGGCTGCCCTACAGCGTGGCTTGGACAACTACAAGGAGGCTGGCATCACGAACGTGAAGGGCTACGTGTGTGACGTGACGGACGAAGTGGCTGTGAAGGCACTGGTGGAGAAGATTCATCAGGAGGTAGGCCAGATTGACATCTTGGTGAACAACGCCGGCATCATCAAGCGCATTCCTATGCACGAGATGAAGCGTGCTGAGTTCCAGCAGGTCATCGACGTCGACCTGGTAGCTCCCTACATCTGCTCGGCTGCTGTAGTACCTGAGATGATGGAACGCCGCGAGGGTAAGATTATCAATATCTGCTCGATGATGTCGGAGTTAGGGCGTGAGACCGTCAGTGCATACGCTGCTGCGAAGGGTGGCCTGAAGATGCTGACCCGTAACATCTGCTCGGAATATGGTGAGTATAACATCCAGTGTAACGGTATTGGCCCGGGTTATATTGCCACGCCGCAGACGGCTCCCCTGCGTGAGCGTCAGCCGGACGGTAGCCGTCATCCGTTCGACTCATTCATCTGTGCCAAGACTCCTGCTGGCCGCTGGCTTGACCCGTCAGAGCTGGGTGGTCCCGCTGTGTTCTTAGCCTCTCATGCTTCTGATGCCGTCAACGGTCATGTGCTGTATGTGGATGGTGGCATCCTGGCTTACATTGGTAAGCAG
>Ga0310690_10011032_pt1 | contig 11183 bp, 9 predicted proteins | sample AusTroGonzalo_MG_2_FD_207661 | JGI IMG/M metagenome (GOLD analysis project Ga0310690, IMG submission 207661) | Bovine rumen microbial communities from tropical cattle in Woodstock, Queensland, Australia - Gonzalo_04 (v2) (version 2) | ecosystem: Host-associated > Mammals > Digestive system >...
TTAAACTAGAGTCTCCGGTAAATAATAATCCGTCTGTAAACTGTGTTCTATCAGGTACAACATCAGGCTCATAATCTCTGAGCTGAGATACAATTCTGTCTTTAATCAATGCCTTTTCATTCTCTGTGTTATACTTCCAAAGATGGCGTTTTAATCCTACGCCAAAATTAGGGTCATTGTACATTTCAGTAGGTTCAGATAAAATAAGTAATCTAGTCCTCGTTGTTATAGATTTTAAATCTTCGTCAACAGAAACTTGATTACCTGTTATATTGAACATATTAGGAAATGAAAGAGATGTTGTTTCTGCCATATTCTACCTCATCGATTACTTCTTCTAGCGTTAGAAAAAGAGCCTCCTGTTAATCCCAATACAAGCCAAGAAGACGAAGTATTATCAAGACTTGTCAGAGCTACAACTTCGCCTTCCTTTGGCGTGTAAGGGAGTAACAAAGAAGGATACCACGGAAGGTCGGAATCTTCTACGTAGTTCCTAATCTTTTGCCCTTTATATTCATATTTAAGGTAGGGGCCATGTTCATTTGGAACTCTGACCTGTAACTGTAAAGTACCGTCTCCTGAATATCTGTGTCCTTTTACATATCCGTATACTATCATAAAAGACCTCGCTTATAATCCATAACTACCGTAATTTGTTACGCGTACTATATTCTGACCTTCCCAACTACCCAAATAGATATCATCTACTCCAGCAGAACTCGTCATATCACCTAATGCAATTTTACCTTCATAAGTAGCAATTCGCTCCCACTCTACCATATTAACAGTACCATTCGGATAATAATGTCCCCATTCACAGTAATTTGCATCTTTTTTGGACTTTATATCTGCTAATATTCCAGCGAAAGATTCACCATTTTCTAATTCTATTACAACAATATCTCCTACATCACCAAAAGTATCTTCCGCCATACCAAAACAATAATAACCTCCAACTACTGCAATGCTTCCTCTATCATACGGGAAACCTTCATAAGCCCACTGGTCTGCTATCCTCCTTTGAGGAGTACCTGCTGCCCATGCGTCAGGAGAATCACAGTACCAATAAGAATAACTTGTGAAGTTCTTATCAATACCTGCTTGAGGTACATCTGCAGGAACTTCTACAGTAAACTGAGGTTCTAACGGCAATCCATCAATGTCTCTAAGGTCTTTACCTCCGGCATATCCGTAGGTCTGTTTTGTTATTACTAAGTCTTTGTAGATTTCAGCGGCCTTATCTTTAGCTCGCTCCATTGCAGCTTCAGTGTCAAAATAATCGTTATAATTATGGACAAGCTCTTCTACGGCCTCTTGTACAGACTGTGGAGTTAATGATATGTACTGAATTGAATCTAAAAGTTCAGGATAGTATTCATTGAGCTCGTCTATAACACAGTCTAGCTGTCCGGGACCTGTAAGCTTATACCTATTATCATAAATTCGGTCTTTGACCCATTCCCAACGATTATTTGGCCAACCTGCTATGCCTTGAAGTAATTGAGCCTCTCCGTTCATATCTCCTAAATCTTTTATATATGCAGTTTGAATCTGAGTACATCCATATAAGTAACCTGTTAAAGCAGCTGCGGCAGAAGCACTGAAATCAAATTTTAATAAATAATCAACACACTCTTTAACAGTGCCCTCTAATTCAGAAGTATCTACATTGACGTCATTTTCATAATCTTCTTCATATTCTTCAAAGCTCTCAGGCTTGAATTTTTCATATAAATCACCAAGCAGTGCAGTGTAGTTGATAACTGATATAGCAACACCAGAAGAACTATTTGACAAGTTGTAACTTCCGTCAAGATATCCTACTTGCCTCAAGGTCATATCATGTCTATCATTTCGTGTTGTATAAAGCGGGCCTTTCTTCTTCTTTTTCTTCTTTTTCTTTTTTCCGCTACTGCGCTTGCTACCAGAAGTAGTATATTCTCCGACGTATTCAGACACATCATCTCCCATAGCTGCCCAATCGGCTCTAACATAACCATTTATGTGGTCATTATCAAATGCATAAGGGCCTGACCGCTTGCACTTATCGCTACAGTTTCCTTCAATTGTATGAACACCATCGTCATCAACATATTCAACAATTCCGATATGACCACCATGTTCATAGCCATAATGCGTAGCGTTTCCGTAATCATCATAGCCTACAAATGAAATCAAGTCTCCAGTTTGTGGATACACGGAGCCTCCAGTAAAGAATGGGCCTTCAATCCACTCAGCCCCATATTGGTCTACGCTGTAGCTTGTTATTCCTCCAACACCTTCACCTGGACCTAATATTTTCCAATCGATTTCAGCGATTACTTCGCATGCAGTTACTAAACATGCGCACCATGCAGTAGGAGGGTTCGCACCTATTGCAGCTTCATGACAAAGGTCAAACATTTCTTGCCCTCTAGAGTCTGTGAATTGATTGCTTCCTAGAGGATTTTCTTCAAGACCTAGAAAATATTTTGCACCGGCAATAAATGCCTCTAGATGCGGTGCTCCTGAATCAAGAAAATCGTCTAAATAAGGTCTTTCTTCTGCCATTTATGGTACCTCAAATAACTCAGGATTCAGCAATTCGTCATCAATTGTGCTTACGTCTGTAGGGTCTATCAACCAAAGATAAAATCTATCTTGAAATTGTGTCCAAGTGACGCAATTCAATCGGCTGTAATCTAGGTATAATCCTACTTTTGATTTAATTCCCCATTTTTCAGCATATTTATAATATAATTCAATTATTTGATTATTTATTTCTACATTATTATTTGTCTCAATTTTAATCCACAATCCTAATTGAGGGGGAAATTGAGATATCACATAGTAAAGTGCCTTACATTCTTCATCCGCTTCTTTTATATTTCTTGCTCTAGTAGTAACATATAACATAAAAGGCATTCCTGCATTATTACAGTCATTGACTAATCTTGCTAGATATGGATTTTCATAAGTCTTTTGCATATGTGATACATCAAAAAGCTCTCCACCATAGAACGCCATAGCGCTGATTCGAGCTTGTTTGATTCTATCATAGTCTAATGTATTATTAAATTGAGGTGATAGTGTAGCCACAAATGGACGCATAACGTCAGTATGAATATCACTGCCGTCATTTGGTACAACTTCTACCGAATCTTCATCCTCATCTACGTCTTTGCTTTTAGCAGTTTCATCATCTTCTGCCTCTTCGTCGTAGCCTTGATATTCGTCTTCGTCGGCTTCTTCGTCATAGCCCATGTACTCTTCGTCTTCGTCCATTAAGTTACCTCAGATAAATCTAATTGTCCTAATAGTATCGGAGTAGGGTCATGCTTGTATAATTCTCGCATAGAAACTCTTACAGGGAATGGACCTTTATCAGGATTGCAATATTCAAACCGCATTAATTTTTTATATCCGTATCCGATAAAAGTTCCTATGTGTACAGGTGCCCCAAGTTCAACTTTAACTGCACTCAATGAGCAGTATCTGACCCATCTTTGAGAGGTTACTTCAACAGTAACACTCCAAGTAGCATTCCTAGGGTCTTGTCCTATATCAATTACTGTGCCTTCGGTTATACTATTTACATCTTGAGTATTTAACCAACAACCTGCGTTGAATGAATCTCCTCCAGAATATCCTTTATTGAGAACATCTCTGACTTCTATATGTTGTTGTCCTGTTAATATTGATAGTGCTTTTGTGTTCATCCTGCTATCTCCCTAAATTTCGGATATACGGAATCTCCAAAATCAACTTCACCTGTAGATTTAATATTCTTTGTTTGAGTAAATGAAGAAGTGCCATAACCTGAAGCTCCTGCTATAGTTATTCCTTGAGCTGCAGCTACTTCATTTGCATTACTCATTACTAATCTTTGTACTTTCAATGTAGTTATAAATGTATTAGAAATACTATGTGAAACAGATACTACATTGTAGATACCTGTGACAGGTGAAACTGTATTTCCGGACATTACTAATAACGATACAGGCTGTGCTACGCTGTACTGTTGGACATTTCCCGGAATGGTTATTGTAAAATCTCCTGAAAATTGCGAAGCAAGAGCATTTACATCATTGATAATGCTTGCAGTTTGGAATACATCTGCAAGTGTAGCAGACCAGCTGTTTACAACTCTAGCATTTTCTACTATTGTATTACCGCTACCGTCAACCGCAAAACCAAGTGAAGCAAATGACATATTAGTCATGTTATAAGCGATACCACTGTAAGAACCACTGAGCGATAAGATATTAGTATTTGCTGTTCCGTACTCTAACATATCTCCATTGTGTTGAGTAGATAATCCTGCGTTGCTCTTATAATGAATAACTCCTTTTTTAGTCATTGTAGGCTCTTCTACCCAGAAAGAATATGTAGAACATTGCGGGGTATTATCTACAATACTTTGCTTAAGGTAGTTATTAAGCGGAGTTACTGTGAGATTATTCATGAGGGTGCTAAGGTTTCCGCTACCTGATTTAATTCCTGCAGCTTCTCTAGTATTATTGTAAGATTTAGAAAGTGGCAAACATCCTGGAAATTGATTGTAGTCGTCATTCAAAGACTTATTACCTCTTACGTAACCTATAGCACTAGTACTCATAGCTCCATGATTGACCAATGTAACTGCATCATTGTGGTCAATATCTAAATCGTAGTAATCATCTGCACCAATAGCCTTAAACATTCCTTCAGCAAGAGCAGAAGGCTGAACCATTCCGCAAACTGCAGGGACAATTATAACAGGAACTGCAAATTTATATCCAATAGATGCATATCCTGTTATAGTATATTTCATGAATAGACCATCAGTAGATACTTTGAATTCAAGAGTGAATCCTTGATAGGCTACATTTTCTCCAATAGAACCATCACGATTAAGCCATCCAAACATGAATGAAACAGGAATTCCGCTTGAATTTGGATACTTACTCGCATCTTGAGCTGCAGAATATAAAAGAGCTTCAAATGCAGCAACATTAGACTTCTTTGCTTGGTCACCGCCTACGATTACATTCAGTGTCCAAGAAGTAAAAGAAGTTATCTGAGAGTTATTTAATTCAAGTGAACAGAAGGGTGAAGGTATTTTCATGCCAAAGGCGGTTATGTTCACACCTGCAAGTACAAATGTGCAGAATGGCTGTTTTAACATTACTCTTCTCCTAAATTAAGCTGCAATGCAGTAATAGGTGCAAGAATTTCACCAGTAGCAAACAAATCAGTAACATCTTTCGGGATAATTAACGTCTGTCCTTCTCTTACTGTATATCCGTCTTCAATACTATTGAAATAAGAAATGACCCAACTATATGTAGGAGCACCTAAATACTTATTCGCAATCAAATCTAATCTGTTCTCTTCTGAAAGTGTTACAACATGATAAATCACTGGCAACTTATTTGTTGTAACAGGATTATTTGTTTCAAGCGTAACAAATCTATCGCTTGAATTAGGGTCATGAACTACTTGACGAAGATTTCGATATCTTGAAATATGTTCAAAATCCCTACATGTAGAATATGCAATACCTGTATATTCGGCTTCTTTATAAGGCTGTGTTAAATCTCTAAATTGTGTCATGTAATCAGCCCTTTCTGCATAACTGTTGTATAGTTAAGAGGTGCATCAGATATTTCTGTGATTTCAAGTGTAAGTTTAAGTTCTAAGTAGAATCCATCAAGACCAAGAGGTCCGCTCCAATCTACTTTGCATGAATTCATAATACCTGATATAAGCTTTTCTCCGTTCAATAAGAGTGTGACTGTAGGAACATTAACAGCGGAGCCACTATATTCAGGAAAACAATTTGCTTCACAGAATCTAACTAGAGCATTTGCAAGTCCATCTCTATGGTCTCCTGTCCACATATCACGATGCATATGAAAAGTATAACTATTCTGCCTAGGCCCTGAACTTTTGTATACATACCAAGGTTCATATTCATAAAGCATACTAGGCATCTGGTCAAATGAAGCGCTACGGCTGTCAGATATTTCTTCAGGATATACAGGAAAATCTTTCATTTCTCCTGAAAGCGAAGAATACAAACTGATTTGACCCCAAGGTAACTTAAACCATTCAAAGGGGTTCCTATCGCTTTCGGCAGACGAATCACCTGACATTCCGAACGAACCATATGAAGCTAAACTATACTCTAAGAATATTGATGGGTCAATTTCGTGGCTTATGTTAGTCTTTAAAGAGTATTCACACTTATCACGAATATCAGAAGGAATTGATTCTCCATTTCCAATAATCAAATCAGACATAGCTACATCTACAGTATCAGGAATTCTAAAATAATCAGGAAATGTGTTAAGTTGACTTAAAGAATTCCAATCATTTTCTGTTCCTAAGGCAGCTTTTTCATATACATCAGAATCGCCTACCATAGTATTTAAGATGCTTAATTTAGTTTGCCAATCTGTAGTTCCCGTGAGACTGTTAGCTCTATCAACTGCTACCTTGCCTACTTTAACTACTCGAGGAAGATTATTAACACTGAGTACTGAGTCTACATTTCTTTCGCCTACAATATCGCCTAAATCGGAAAGAGTAGTATTTTTATCAATTTTTAAGAATTTCATACTATGCCTCCAGACGCAATTGTTTGATTACATGAGGTTCTCCAAAAACAGAAGGAGGTCTTACACCTGGAGCTAACGTTGAGATATACTTTAAACTCGTGTTGTAACAAAGTGCACAAGCTGTAGGTGTAAACTTATTGTTAGTATTACTAGCCCCAAGAAGAGCTAATGTATCGTAGATATCTAGGTAAGAAGAATTTTCATATATAACCTCACCTAACATGTAAGTATAAATCCAATCAGGAATTGATACCTCAAGTCCATTATCAATATCAGTGATACAACTACTGATAGAATTCTGTATAAATGATTTTAAATTATTATATTCTCCTCTAAGACTTACTTCACTGATAACCACTCCATGATTATCTAATTTCTTATAAATCATGTCCTGTTCTGCAAAAGGATTAGGATAGTTATCTTCAAAGAAATGCTCTTTATCATCTTCATTGATATTGATAAAAGCAGTTAACATCTCTTTATCAGAAATGAGGTGATAAGGATAACTAGGAAGATATCCTAATTTAGAATATTTGATTTTAATGATGTCATGAATGAATTCTGTCATATAACTGTACCGTTAATTGTTGAACCGCCGTAGAAAATATGATAAGAATTAGGTTCCCATCCATCTATGGCAGTAACATCCATTGTCATGTGTTGAGAGTCTAACAAATCTGTTGTTGCATCAAAAGCGATAGTTCCTGATGTGAATGTTGCACTGTCAGGTCTATATATTCCTGTTACAGCAGTAAAGTTTGTTGTAATCATTATCCAATTATCATTCTGAACTTTATATGCTGTTACAAATGTACCAGTTACCTTAAGTGGTTTAACTATGCACTTTTCAGGATAGATTAATTCAGAACCTTGAGGAAGATTGAATACTCCTCCGATAATTGACCTTCCGTAGATTACATTTGTAGCGGTAGAACCATTTGCTACATACAAGCTACATTCAATGATATTACCATTTCCGCCTAATGTGATACTACGAAGTGCAGAAGAATAGTGATTATCATTCGGATTTGCTTCGTTCCAGAAAGTGATATCTTGAACTGTAGGTGTTGCAGACGGCTGTGAAATCTCCATGCCGTTTACCTGAATATCAGGGTCGGTTTCCTTGAACCTGTCATACCACAATGTGATGTCCATGAAACCTGTGAATGAACCTGTTCTAATTACACACGACCTGATATAATCAAATACTGTAGCATCATAGTAAATGCAACTCCTGTATACATTGATAATAGGATTTCCTGCAATGTTACTATCAATTCTAATTTTCTCACAATCTGAAATATTGATAATTGTATTAGAATTTGCTTTACCTAAGAAGTGGAAGTACACTGCTGTTCCGAATCTAGAATCAATATTATTAATATTGATTACAGTAGGATTAGCCTCCTCAGGAAATGTTATATAGACATTGATAACCTGAGGTGTAGTTGTAGGAACCATTTCAAACGGGAATGCAATTCTATTGTTTATGTATTCGTCAAGATTAGATTGAATCAATGAAGAAGAAATAGTTGAAGGCATTGTGAAATCTTCGCCTAATTGATATGCTAGTGTTCCTGAACGAAGCAACTCATAATCAATTAACTTAAGTCTTCCGCTTGAATCTAATGTAACATAACCATTATCTGTTGCAAGCGGGTCTGTATTATAAAAACCTCCGGCTTGGTCTGTAGTTGCTAGCGGAATTCCGCCTGTTACTAAGATATACTCAGACCAACTACGAGGACCTGTTCCTGTTACTACATAGTAGTAAGGGATTATTGTGGTATCTTCATCGTTGTGTAAATCTACTTCAAAATAGTCTTTGTTCTTTATGCCACGATAAGAAGTAAATCCGAAGAGTGTTGTTGCATCTTCATTGAGGATTTTATTCCACTTTGTAGTGTCCCAATCTCCTTGAGTAGCTTCAATACACTGATATAATGCGCCATTGTATGCGGCATAATCATCTACAACATAGGCCTTAGTTGTTTCGTAGAAATCTGCAAGATGTTTGAGAGCCTCTGTGTTGACTGTCCTTGTACCTGTACTTTCATCGTAGTTAGTTAAACCGTCATTATCTCCTGACCATATTCCAATTGCTGTGTCTCCTAATCTTACACCTGTAGGTAAAGATGCGTTATAAGCAATATTTGAAATTGTACCAGGAAGTACTTTGTACATTGTAGAAGGAGCTGCACCTGCGTCTGTTGATACTCTTGCAGTATAGTCTTCTCTTACAAATATGTAGTCACCATTCTGATAACTTGTAGGAATTGTTGGCATTGTATAATCATCTGTCTTAGTATCTAAATACAAGATGAGATTTCCTGAAGCTGTAGGAATGTAAGAATTTATATCTACTGTCTGTAATCCTGAAAGCTTTGCACCTAAGTTTTTGATTACCTGTGTGTATTCAGCATCAACAGTACCAGGAGTGCCTGAAAGGTAATTTGCTTTCGGCAACTTCATATCTCTTATTCCGAAATATAAATCTTCACCTGCTGTATTCTTCATAGAATCAATCTGCTGATGAGGTACAGCTAAGTGAACATATCCATCAGAAGTTGATAAGAATGCTGCTTGAGGAAGAACTGTATTAGGATTTACTGTTGTGAGGTGATTCTGAGGTTCAGCATCCCATACCATCAAACTTCCTGTTGAATCACACCATGTAGACTTATCTGCCTGACTTCCTTGTCCTGAGAATGTATACAACATGTGAGGATTCAAGTTGTCTTTTGAAATGAAATGGTCATTGAATAACTTATCTACATCTCCGATTCTTCTTGAATCAATGCAGCAAAGTCTCTCTGGATTATGTTCAATAGCGCTTACAACACCATTGATATAGATGAAATCGGCTAACTTTAAATCTGCAGTAACTGCATCTCTATCATCAGGAGAATCTGCAGGAGTTATAAATTCGGAAGCAGGAAGTACGACTAACTGAACTCCGATATAAGTATTATCTTCATTCTCAATGAGCATTGAACCTGCCATTGTTGTTTCTTCGCTGTAGTAAGATTTAATACCGATAGATAACTTACCTAAAAGCGGAGTTGCATTGTTTAAAGATAACTGAGCATTTGCTAATACTAAATCAACTGTCATAGGAGCTGTTGATTGTAAGTAGTGTCCATTTATTACTGCACGACCCGGAGCTACTTGAAGAATAGAACCTGTAGAAGTAACTAATGCCCACTTGCTGATATTAAACGGCTCAGGTGTAAGTATTGCTTCGATACAAACATATGTTGAAGAATTATAAGTAACATATTCTCCAATTGAATAAGTTTGTCTGCTGCTGTAATCAGGAGCTTCTACACTGGATACAAGCGAAACTTTATAATCTTCTGGACCATGAACAAAAGAAGGCCCGACTTCGTAGCTGATTTCAGGCTTTGTATTGACCATCTCTCTAGAACGGAGATTATACTCTGTAACAAGCTGACCACCTTTAGTAGAATTACTTAAAGGAAATATATTTGTTGATGCTACATTAAATGTTGGAAAATGCATATATTAGTTATCCTCCAAATTTTATCTTACTTATATTTCTGTACTTGTATTAGTAGTAGATGTAGCTCCGATGCCTAATGCACTGAGCGTATCTATTAATGACAATCCTCCAACAGTTGAATTGTTCTGTTGCATTATCGCCTCTAATATGATAATAATCTTACCTAATAATGCGTTAGTTTGCAATTGAGGGTCCATCTTCTGTAACTCTTCTGCGCTGAATGCATTCATTGCATTTGCTAATGCAAGTAATGTTTCGTTCTGAACATCGCCTTCTGCACGTTTCAAATCATCCCAAGCACTTGCACCTGAAATCTGACTAGTATAAGAATCTCTTTCTGCTATGTATCTAATCCAATCTGCTAAACACTTTTGGAATTTACTGTTAGTATTGACGAATGTTTCTTCAATCTGTGCATTCATTGCAGTTAAGGCACCAATGACAGTAAATTCTGAATAATCTCCTAATTGTGCTATCATTGTGTCTTCTTTTATCTGGATGTTAGTTAGAGCTAAATCTACTGCATCCATCCTCTGGTCAAATCTTGCACCAGAATCGAAGAATGGTTTGAATTCGTCGTTTACAAACGGAAGCCATATTGCAGTTTCAAATATTCCATTTGCACCTGCTTCATAATCCCAGAACTTTCTGTTTTCATCTCGGAATGCTTGCTCGTCTTCTTTTCTCTTCTGCTCAATTATTGCACCTTGCATTGCTTCTTGAGCTTGATAGTAGCCAGACAGGTCAGTAGAAGATATTCCGTAATCTTCCATTGCTTCTTTTACATCAGCGATTCCATAATCTTTGGCAGTAGCAAGCCACTCAGCTTCTGTCATTCCAGCAGCTGCAGCAGCTTCGGCACTATCTAAGAAAGATTGCATCCTTGCCCTTGCTTCTTCTGCAGCTTTCTGAGAAGCAGGATGATTGATTATTCTATCTATATCTCCAAGATATGCTTTAGATGTACCAGACTTTAATGTGTTAAATACACTCTTGCCTACATTGAATCCTGAATACAGCGAACTGATAACTTTATTTGCATTAGATGCATCAATTTGATAACCTGCTCTGCCCTCATT
>Ga0310690_10011034_pt1 | contig 11182 bp, 10 predicted proteins | sample AusTroGonzalo_MG_2_FD_207661 | JGI IMG/M metagenome (GOLD analysis project Ga0310690, IMG submission 207661) | Bovine rumen microbial communities from tropical cattle in Woodstock, Queensland, Australia - Gonzalo_04 (v2) (version 2) | ecosystem: Host-associated > Mammals > Digestive system >...
CCACATCGGTTCTCTGTGTATGTCCATAGGCATCGGATTCATCGGAGCGGGAAAGATGGCGGAGGCCCTCATCGGAGGGCTCATAGCGAAGGGCGTCTATTCAAAGGACAAGATCATCGCCTGCGCACCGAGTCAGAAGACCCGCGACCACATTTCGGCAGCATACGGGATCAAGGTCTACGATAAGGCCGCGGATGTCGTTGACAGGACGGACCTGATCGTCCTTGCGGTGAAACCGAAGAACGTTCCCGGGATCTTTGAGGAAGAGGGAGTGGTCATCGGAAAAGGGAAAACGGTGCTGAGCATAGTCGCCGGACTGTCGCTCGAGAAGATGGATCGTTATGTGCCAGATGCTAAAAAGGTAAGGGCGATGCCCAACCATTGCTGCATGGTTCTCGAATGCGCTACCGGATACACCTGCGACCCTACGATGACAGATAAGGACAAGGAAACCATCAACAAGATACTGTCATCGGTCGGGCTTGCGGTAGAGATCCCCGAGAACCAGATGGAGGCCGTCACAGGCATTGCCGGCAGCTCTCCCGCCTTCATGTACATGGTGATCGATGCGATGGCGGATGCCGGAGTCCTCAACGGGCTCACCAGGGACCAGGCCGTTAAGCTCGCTGCGCAGTCCATGCTCGGCTCGGCCAAGATGGTGCTGGAGACCGGGAAGCACCCCGATCAGCTCAAGGACGAGGTCTGCTCGCCCGGAGGCACCACCATCGTCGGCGTCAAGATACTTGAGGACCTGGGAATGCGCTCGGCGATGTCCTCTGCGGTGGACGGTACCATCCAGAGAGCCCTCGAGATGAAGAAACAGTGATCACTTCTTGAGAAGGGACTTCATCAGCCCCAGACCCACACGGGGTGCGTTGGACCATATGGATCCCGCATCCCAATCCAGATCCTTCTTGTTGGCTATCGTGGAGTTCATCATGCGGGTGCCCTCGTCCTTGGTCTCCCAGAGACGGGCCTCCCTCTCCTCGGCGTCCTTGATGAGCATTATCTCGTCTACCTTGTGCATCAGCTCGCGGGCGAACTCCGTCCTGCGGCACCTCTCGTCCTTGAGCTCCTGGCTGATGCGCCCGGCCTCGAACTCCTTCTGTGCCAACACCAATGCCGCATCGTAGGATACCTCGGAGATGTCATCGCGGGTCATCCACTCCGTCTCGTATGAGAGGACATGCTTCCATGAGGGGTTGTCCAGAAGCTTCCTGTGATCCTCCAGGGTGCGTGCCCTGAGCCTATACCCCCATTTCTCGGGCTCCTCGAATATCCTGCTGCCGGGATCGACGAATGGAGCGAAGGGCGCATTATAGATAAACAGGCCATCATCCCTGCCGACAAGACCCCAAAGTCTCTCGGCGGATTCCACGCTGTACAGTGCCGATGCCCTGTCCTGATGGGGAAGACCGTTCATGTAGAACAGGTCCATCCTGCTGCATCCGTTGTCGAAGGCCGCCGGAAGGGTCTTCTCGATTGCCTCGTTGGTGTATCCCTTTCCGAGGGTCAGACGGACCTGCTCGTCGTGGGAATCGGGAGAGAACTCGATGGACCATCCTCCGTCGAACGTCCTGTCTATCTTGCTGAAGTAATCGGCGTTCCCGCCGTTGAACAGTTCGATGACGACATGGTTCTTTATGCGCTGCTCCTTGCAGGCCTTGAGGAACCTGTCCGCGTAGTCCATGCTCTGCTGCCTCAGGTCCCCGACTATGAATATGGGTGTATCCAGATAGGACTGGATCAGGGCCATATCCTCGGCAAGCTTCTCCGGGGTCCTGAATGCGGGCCTCTTCCTGCATACGACCTTCCCGTTGGCATAGTGGGACCCTCCGCACTCGGCGCAGTTGATTGAACATCCCCTTACGGTGAACACCGATGTCAGGGGGAGCTTGTCCCAGCCGTACCACGGAAGGGCTCCGGAGATGTCCATGTTGCGCATGACGCACTTGATCATTGTCCCATAGTCGAACCTTATCTCATCCAGGGATTCCAGCGAATACGTCACGCCGTTCTCGTGGATATGCCCGTCCTTGTCCTTCCAGGTCAGGTTGGGGACCTCGGAGAGGTCTCCTCCCTTCTCCAGCACCTGCATCATCTTCACGGTTGGGACCTCGGTGGTGTCTCCCCGCATGACCAGGTCTATCTCCGGACGCTCGATTAGCTCCCTATGGAAATATGATGATGTCAGCCCTCCGAACTCCACCAGGGCGTCCGGATGGTACTTCTTCACGAGCTTGGCCAGCTCTATGGCGCCGTGGGCGTGGGGCATCCAGTGCAGGTCTATAGCAAACACCTTGGCGTCCAGCTTCCTTATCCTGCGCTCCACGTCGAACCTGTCGCTCTGGAGCATCTGGACGGCTATGTTCACTATCCTCGTCCTGAAACCGGCGGCCTCCAGGTGCGAGGATATCGTCATGAACCCGATGGGATACATCTCGAACACGGGCGATGACGGGATGACATCGCTGACCGGACCGTAGAATATCGGCTTCTTACGGAAGTCGTAGACCGACGGGGCATGCATGAAGATGATGTCGGAGCCCATCTCACACCCCGTAGCGCCTCTTGCGTTTCTGATAGTCCCTGATCGCCCTGAGCAGGTCGATGTACCTGAACCCGGGCCAGTAGACGTCCGTGAAATAGAATTCGGAATAGGCCATCTGCCAGAGCAGGAAGTTGGACACCCTGATCTCCCCTGATGTCCTCAGCAGCAGATCTGGATCCGGAACATCCTTCGTCGAGATGTAGGAGGAGATCAGACTCTCGGTGATATCGTCCGGCTCCAGCTCGCCGTCCTTGACCTTCTGGGCGATGCTGCGGACGGTATCGGTTATGTCCTGCCTTCCCCCGTATCCGATTGCCATGTGGACGGTGAGATTGTCGTAGTCCTTGGTCCTCTCCTCCGCGTATTCAACAGCCTTCAGCACCCTTTCCGGATACAGCGACCTGTCCCCGATAATCTTCAGGTTCGCCCTGAGACCGTGGACCTCGTCATCGTCGGCGAACTCGTACAGGGTCTGCTCGATGAGGTCCATGATGTAATCGACCTCCTCCGGGTCCCTGTTGAAGTTCTCTGTGGAGAAAGCGAAGATGGTAAGATGTTTGACACCCAGGTCCTTGCACCAGTGGGTGACCTCGTTGATCTTGTCCTTACCGAGCTTGTGGCCCTCGAAGGTGGACTTGCCGAGCACCTCCTGCGCATACCTGCGGTTGCCGTCCATTATGAACGCTATGTGGTTGGGGATCTCCCCCGCCATGACCTGCTTCTTGATCGTGGCCTCGTATTTGGAATAGGCCGAATCCATGATCAGGCGGGGGATCTCCATATCTATCACTCGAAATCCTGCGGGACTCCGGCCGCCTTCTCTCCCATGTCGAAGCATCCGATCGCCGCGACAGCCCCTATGGCCCCTTTCATACCGCCCTTGAGCGATATTATCTGGACCCCGTTCTCCTCCGCGACTTTGATGGCGTCCTCGGGCTTGAACAGGATGCTCTTGCATTCCCAGCCGAAGTCCGATAGGGCCTTCGGGATCTCCAGTCCCTGGAAGACCGTCATGATGGCATCGTCGGAATACGACTCCTTCCTGATGAAATCCGTAGCGTATTCGATGAGCGCCGGTATCTCCGACTCCTTCACGGCGAATGATATGGCCGTTCCGCAGCAGTTGGTGGTCTTGTTCGGTGCGTTGGGGTTGAGCTGGATGATCTTGTGCTCGATGAACTTGCCTATGGGGCATGTGGTCCCCAATTTCAGTCCTGTGACCCAGGTCGCTCCCTTTTCCTTTGTATCCGTGTCGTCGATACCGATGATGACGCGGACCAGTTTGGGGGTGATGATGTCCACGTGCGCGGTGTGACCTCCGCCCATCTGGAAATCGTCCGGATACTCCGTACGGAGAACGTCCGGGCAAGCTGGCATGCAGGCCCCTATACCGACCGTGGCCCCGGCCATGGCGTACCAGGTGGAACGGACCTCGTCCCCTTCGACCCTGACGGCCTTTATGCCCATGGAACCCAGCTGCTGGGATACTGGACCGAACCTGAGCTCCCTCTCGCCGATGTCGGCGTCGGTTATCAGCATCGTCGATTTCAGCCTGACGGAATTGATCACCCCGCCAGAACGGCGCCTGTTGACCGCGTCCCACTCCGCCGGACCGACGGATGAGCAGACCTCTATGAACTGGACCTTGCCCTCCTTCTCGTCCACCAGGGTCAGGAAGCGTTTGCAGAACATCCTGCCGCTCTTCGCCTGCACTTCTTCCGGTGTTAATACTTGTACCACTTTTTCACCAAATTTGCAGAAGACGTTTAGTCTGTCTCCTCCTCGGAACCGTATTCGTCCGGATCTGCGACGAATATGGCCTCGGGAGGGACGCTCCTGCAGAGATAGACGGTGCGGGCGGCCTTGCCGATGTCCGAACCCATGTCCATGCAGGTGTCAGTGTCAATTCCCAGGATGATGGGGTCCTCGGTGTGGACGAGTCCGGCGCGCATGGCGTCCTGGAACGTCCTGGAGAGATGGACCATGGAACGGTCGCCTGGGGAGATTCCGTTCTCCAGAAGGTCCTCGACCTCCTCCTCGTCTGTGGGGTAGAACAGCTCCTCCGGGATGTTCTCGCAGTCCAGCCTGATCTCGAGGTCGATGGTGTGGCCGTATGTGGCCCTGATCTTTCCTGCTGAGATGCTGTACCTGCCCTTGGGGTCTGTGTCGACCAGGGCCTCCAAGTGCCTTATCCTCAGCCAGTTCATGCGCGGGTTGAGGTCCTTGATCTTGTCCAGGACATCGCGTGTGGAAACATATCCCTGGGAGTCCATCCTGAGGTTGTACTTTCCATGCCTCAGGATCCCTGCCAGCGTCCTTCCGATCTTCTCGACCTCGAAGTCCGACATGATGAATTTCCCTTCTTCCCCGCAATAGGGGCAGCGTTCGTTACGGAAGTATCCGTGCTCCTCGCATTCTCTTATCATAGTTTCACCTTTGAGGCCGTCTCAGCCGCCTTGACTGCGTTGGCCATGAGCATACATATCGTCATCGGACCGACCCCTCCCGGGACCGGGGATATGGCAGATGCCTTATCCTTGACGTTCTCGAAATCCACATCCCCGACGAGCCTGCTGCCCTTGGGATGCGTTGGGTCGTCGACCCTGTTGGTACCGACGTCTATCACGACGGCACCCTCCTTGACCATATCGGCCGTGATGAAGCGTGGCTTGCCTATCGCCACTATGAGTATGTCGGCCTGCCTTGTGATCTCCGGCAGGTCCTTGGTCCTTGAATGAACGATCGTCACCGTGGAATCGGCGCCGATGCCCTTCTGGACCATCATGGCCGCCATGGGCTTCCCGACGATATTGCTGCGGCCGACCACCACGACATGCTTCCCGGAGGTCTCGATATTGGACCTGATGAGCATCTGCTGCACGCCTGCCGGCGTAGCTGGAAGGAAATCGGGATCGCCGATGAGGACACGTCCCACATTGCTGGGATGGAAGCAGTCCACATCCTTCCTTGGATCGATGGCGTTGATGACCGCCTCCTCGTCCAGATGGGAAGGGAGCGGTAGCTGGACCAGGAATCCGTGAATAGAGGGATCGTTATTGAGCTCGTCGACCTTGGCCATGAGCTGCTCCTGTGTGGTCTCGGCGGGCATGCGTACGGTCAGGGACTTCATCCCCAGCTCCTCGCACATCTCGCCCTTCTTCCTGACATAGACCTGGGAGGCGGGATCCTCTCCGACAAGTACCACGGCCAGACCCGGGGTGACCCCGTTGGACTTCAGGTACTCTATCCTCTGCCTGAGCTCAGCGTAGATCTCCGCTGATATGTCCTTACCGAGAATGAGCTCTGCCATGGTACCAAGCAGGCTCTCGATTATCTGTACCGTATATAATCGTGCGCCTGTTGGTTTTCTCTCAGAAAGTAAGGGCGTACACGAAGACACGGAGCGGCTCTCCCATGCATTCGATGTCGATGTAGGCGATCCTCTTCGCGCCTATGTGGTCGTAGAATCCGAAATTACAGTCGGTGTCCGTGTAGAAGAACAATCCTTTCATGCCGTTGGCGGTTACTATCCTCTCGGCCTCTCCGATCATGCGCCTGCCAAGGCCCATCCCCTTGCAATCGCCTGATACTATCAGCAGTGCCAGCTCTGCCCATTCCGGGCTCTTGTACCGTGAGGAGAACATCTCGTATACGCCGTGAAGCGCGGCTATATCCTTCGCGTACTGACCAAAGGATTGGTCGGTACGGACCTCGGAGTCGATCCTATCCAGGGACTTCGAGAAATCCAACTTCGGTCCGTCCATATCCCTCAGGACGACGATCCCCTTCGGCTCTCCGTCCGCCGAGAGCACGGATGCGCGATCGGAACCGTTGATGACGCTCAGCAGGAAATGACGCACGTAATCCTTCCACCTCGTAGCGGAATACAGATGGAACTTCCACTCATCCTCCAGCATCTGGGAGAGGGGCCCGATGTCCTCTTCCCTGAAATCCCTGAATCTGATATCCATGCGATCGCCCCGTGAGTACCGAGGGCACGAAACCCTCGTCCATGAACATCTCGATCACGGCCTTCACGTTGTCGAGATTGACCATGATCTCCTCTTCCTCCATGATGCCCGAATCCCTTCTCTCTACGATGTGCCAGGAATGGGTTGATAGAACGATATCCTGGTCATCTTGACCGGTGATCAGGGACGAGTAATCGCCAAAGGAGCGCTTGCCCTCATGCATCGGCCAAAGATATGCGGCAATGGTCCTGCCGTTCCCGTCCCTGCCTTTGGCCACAGGATGCTCGGTGATCCCGTTGCGTTCGTACGGCTGTACCTCGGGGTCGGCATAGACGGATGAGTCATGCCGTATGCCCAACGATACCAGCTCCGAAAGCACCCTTTCATCGGACTTCATGTAAGGTGCACGGAAACATACCGGTCTGGAGATATTATCGGATACGGCCTGGAATCCCTTACTCATGGCCTTCCCGGGATCGGCCAGCGATGTCAGGTCCTCGTGGTCATAGCCATGGAATCCGATGCAATGTCCCCTGATGCCGGAGCAATCGAACATCTCCGATGTGCGACCCTCGACGAAGAAGGTGGCCTTGATGCCAAGGTCATCCAGCAGCTCCAATATGAGCTCCAGTCCTCTCTCGGATGATGAGAATCTCGGTCCCGCACCGCTGCCGCGGTCCGCGGAACCTGCCTCCGGCCTTCCTTCGATAGGGATGTTGACATCCCGGTCCAGATCGACCGCGAACACTAGCCTGCGAGTCATCTGGCCTTGACTTCCGTCACCCTCTTGAGCAGCATTCCCTCGATCTCGAAGGGCGGGTTGCTTATCGCGGTCTCCGCTGCACGCCTCAGCTTCGCCTCGCTCTCGGCATAGATCGTCATGAGGACCTCACCCTCTTCTACCCTCTGTCCCTTCTTCTTGTAGATCATCAGACCAGCACCCTTATCCGAGGGAGAGCCTGCGTTCTTAGCGATATGGACGATCTCCTTGTTATGGATTGAGTGAACATAGCCAGCATGGTCCGCTACGATGTCGCGGCTGAACTTTCCGGGTATCATGTCGCTTGACTTCAGGTCGGGCCTTCCGCCCTGGGCGGCCACGATCTCCAGGAACTTCTTATGGGCTGCACCGGAATCCAGTATCTCCTTGGCCTTCTGCACGCCGTTGGAGAATCCTGCCATCTCCAGCAGGATCCCCGCGCACTCGCATGCCTTCTCCACTACGCTGGACGGATGTCTCTCTCCTTCAAGGATGGATATGCATTCCCTGGCCTCCAGTATGGGTCCGATGGCGTTACCTATAGGTTGATCCGCATAGGTGATGGCGCATTCCACCCTCATGCCGATCTTGTCCCCGAGGGCCATGAGGTCGCGGGCGTATCCCTTGGCAGCCTCCAGAGTGGGTACCTTGGTACCGCTTCCGGTAGGGATGTCGATCAGAAGATGAGTGGATCCCATGGCGACCTTCTTGCTCATGATGGATGCCAGCATCTGCGCCCTGGGGTTGATTCCCAGAGGGTGCTCGATCTTGATGACCATATCATCCACGGGAGCCAGATTCATCGATCCGCCCCATGCGAACACACCTCCCACCTCCTGGGCGATCTTCTTGACCTTGGCGGCCTCCAGCTCCACATCGCAGAACGTCTCGACGAAATCGGATGTTCCGCAGGCGCTGCTGATGGCACGGGATGATGTCTTGGGGATCATGAGCCCGGCAGCGGCGATTATGGAGATGACTATGGGTGTGATCTTGTTACCCGGAACGCCTCCGAGGCTGTGGAAGTCGAAAACCGTGGACCTCTCGAACTGCATCACGTCCCCGGTGTTGGCCATGGCCATGGTGAAATCGGCGATCTCATCGATGTCCATCCCGTTGATGTACAGGGCGGTGAGCCATGACGATACCTCGATCTGGGACAGTCTGTTCTCCAGGATATCCCTGACGATGGCCTCGATCTGCTCCTTGCTGAGCTTCTCCCCGTCCATCTTCATGCGGATGTATCTGACCGAATCGGGGGAATGGGCATAGGTGATTTCCACCGTGCCGTCCGGATCCGTTCCTGTCTTCTTCAGCAGATGCGACGGGAAGATCGCGGTACCCTTCTCGACCAGACCCTTGCTGAAGGTGACCACCGCGATGGTGGAATTCTTCCCAAGGATGTTGACACGGTCGTTGACCTTGACTCCCAGCTGTATGCCGTCCGACTCGTCCAGCATTATCTCCTGCTCGGACGAGTAGACATCGTACTCCTTTACCTTGAACTTCATTTCGATCCCCACGTATCCAGGGCTATCGCCAGTTCCCTGTGGTCCTTGGCGTATTCTTCCTTCGGGATTCCCAGGAATGCAGCGTCCACTGCCTGGCTCATTCCCATTGCACCGGCCCTGACGCCTCCGGGATGACCCGCGACGCCTCCGCCTGCCTGAATCTGAACGTTGTTGCCTGCCTTCTTCACGATGGCCTCCACGATACCGGGGTACACCCCTCCGGAGCAGACGGGCATGACCGTCTTATAGGGGACATCGTTGCCGAGGCATGCCGGGAGGTTGGCATCCTCCTTGGAGCTTCCGGACATCTTTCCGACGCCCAGGGTCCCTATGTGCAGGGCATCGCCTCCGCACATCCTTGTGAGCTTGGTAAGCGCTACCATGGCCACCCCGTGGTACGGGTCCTTGGTGAACGCTCCGTGCATGGTCCTGTGGACATGGATCGGCACTTTGATGGACGGGTCCTCCGCCAATGCCTGAACCGCTCCGAATCCGCATGTGATGACATCGACCATCAGCTCCCTGGCCCCCCATGACTGGACCTTCTCCGCCAGTTCCACGATCCTATCTCCGCGGGTGCTGACGTTGATGGCATGCATCATCTTGTGGCCTTCCGCCTCCAGCCTGTCCAAGGCCTCGGCGACCGCCAGAGTCCTGTCCTCGATAGGGCAGAACGTCTGATCTACCAGGGTCTCGTCGTCCTTGGAGTTGGTGAGTCCTCCGGCCCCTGCCTCGTAGACGTACTCCGCCGTCTTCTTCGGGTCCAGACCGATCTTCGGCTTGACTATCGTTCCGACGAGGGGCTTCTCGGGACGGTCCAGGGCCTTCCTGATACCCTCGGCACCGAACTTCGGTCCCTTGAACTGGGAAAGGATGTCCTTGGGGAACGTGACGTCCTCCAGCCTCACTCCCTTCAATGCACCGAGCCCGAACAAGTTCCCCGCTATCACACTGAGGATCTGCGGCACCGCTCCGACCTCGATGCTGAAATCATCGGTAGGGAACTCGACGATGATCTCGTCCCCCGTTATGTCCACCACCCTGGCCCCGAGCCTGGTGAACACGTCGTTGTCCAATGTGGATATGCCTGTCCATGTTCCGGTGGACTGCTCCGCGGCGATGGCCTCTGCGGCCTTCTCCATCGGAAGGTCGGTCTTCACCCTGTATTTGCAGACGACATACTTGTCCGGATCCACCGGCTCTCCGAGATGCAGATACGAATCCATTTTTCACCACTCCTTCATCATTTCAGTCCCGAACTTCCTCTCCATTACGTGATAGACGGAACCGGGCGAGATCAGACCGATCTCGGTCACGATACCGTCTATGTACTCTGCCGGGGTAACGTCGAACACGGGATTGAAAACCTTCACAGAATCAGGTATCTCCCCGGGCCTGACGACCTCCGATATCTCGCGCTCCTCGATCTTCACCATGTCCCCTCCCAATGTCAGCGGGGAGAACTTGTAGGTCTCGCTGCATGCGTAGAACTGCACCCTGGCCTCCTTCGCCATCAGTGCTATCTGCGAGGTCCCGATCTTGTTTATGAGCGATCCGTGGGAAGTTATGGTGTCGGCCCCCACGAAAACCTTGTCGACCTTCTTCATCACCAGACGCACCGCGCTGTCTATGATTAGCGTGGTGTCTATACCTTCCTTGGCCAGGTCGTTGACCGTCAGGATCCCCTGCCTCCAGGGACGCGATTCCGTTGCATAGACCTTGATGTCCTTGCCCTGCCTGTGGGCCTCGGCGATCACTCCGATGGCGACGCTGCTGTTGCAATGAGTCATCACCGTATCGCCGTCCTCGATCCTCTTGGCACCTATACTGGCTATGGTCTTCACTGCCTCGTTGGACTCGGCTATGAACCTCTCGGAGTTCCTGATGAGAATCTCCCTGGCCTCGTCCACGGACGATGCTTCCTTGGCACCCTTGGCGGATGCCTGCACACCGTTCCAGAGCGATACCGCTGTGGGCCTGGAATCCAGGAGGGTCTTCTTCACCTCCTCAAGATCCTTCAGGAACGCTGCCATATCATTCCCTTGGTAGTCCTTGGCGAAACTGCCTATCGCGCCGGCTCCCGCCCTGGCGATCCTGCCCGCACCGCGTATCTTCATATCGCGTATCTCCTGGGCTACGGATACGACATTCTGGTCCATGGTCTGGTATCGGCTCATAATAATAAGTAGGTTAGGTCAGAAGGACTGTTGGTCCGCATACCTGTGGTCCCCAGTTGGCAGGACCTTGAACGCACATATGACACATCCAGCATAACCTATGAGCAAACCAACTGTCGTTATCACAGGGAAACCGTTGTACGCCCAAGGTGAGTAGATGAAGCACGATATCCCAGCAATAATGTAGAACAACCCCATTGGGATAAGACGCT
>Ga0310690_10011035_pt1 | contig 11181 bp, 5 predicted proteins | sample AusTroGonzalo_MG_2_FD_207661 | JGI IMG/M metagenome (GOLD analysis project Ga0310690, IMG submission 207661) | Bovine rumen microbial communities from tropical cattle in Woodstock, Queensland, Australia - Gonzalo_04 (v2) (version 2) | ecosystem: Host-associated > Mammals > Digestive system >...
AAAGCCCGTCTGGCTCGCATCCTGAGCGAAGCCAACCTGGTGCGCGGAAATGTGGACAAGGCCCGTTCCTACTACGACCGCTACCTTAGCAGCGGCAAGGGCGGTAACACCCGGGCCGATTATTTCTATGCCGGCGAGATGATGTATCTGGCCGAAGACTGGGAAGCTGCATCGGACTACTTCGGGAAGGTCACCGGACAATTGGATTCCCTGGGTCAGATGGCATCCTATCAGCTGGGTTACAGCCAGTTGCAGCTTAAGAACAAAGTGGCTGCCCTGGATGCTTTCAAGGAGGCCTCCGAGGGAAGCTTCGCCCCGGACGTGCAGGAAGATGCCTACTTCAATTACGCCAAGCTGGCCTTCGACTTGGGTAAGGATACGGCTCCTTTCCAGCAGTATATGAACCGGTTTGGCACCAAGGCCCGCGGTGAACAGATTTACTCCTATATGGCTATGATGGCTCTCCAGAACCATGATTATGAGACGGCTGTGGAGGCCTACGACAACCTGGACGTCCTGGAACCGGAGATGCAGTCCAACTACATGAAGGCCTATTTCCTCAGGGCCCGGCAACTGATGGAGAAAGGCTCCTGGCGGGCGGCCGTTCCGCTGCTCAAGACAGCGGCCTACTACAGCCCCACCCGCGACGGCTTCAACCAGCTTTCCCGCTACTGGATGGCGGAGGCCTACTACCGCGACGGCAAATATGAGGAAGCCCGCGGCCTTCTTACGGAACTCTACAACCAATCGGCCCTGAGAGGCATGGAAGAGGGGAAACTCATCCCTTACCAGATGGCCTACTCCTATTTCCGCGAGGGGAATTACGAGCAGGCGCTCCGCTGGTTCGGTACTTACCTGAATGAAGGAAAAGGCCGATACAGTGGAGATGCCCGTACCCGCATAGGGGACTGCTATTTCTTCCGGGGTAATTATCCATCGGCCATTCTGGCCTATGAGGAGAAGATGGCCGAATATCCGGACGCGCAGGACCTCTATCCCGCTTTCCGGGCGGGTGTGGCCAGCGGCCTGCTGCAGAAGGAGCAGGACAAGGTCCATTTTCTGGAAGGGGTGAAAAATGCTTCTCCCAGTGCTCCTTTTTATAGCGAGACTTATTATGAACTGGGCCGGGCCTATGTTGCTACCGGGGCTGTGGCCGAGGCCGAAAAGGCCTTCCAGACCCTGAAGGCCAATACCAAGGACCCGTCCATGGCCACCCTGGCCACGCTGGAGCTGGGCACCATCGCCCGCAACCAGGGCCGGGAAGAGGAAGCCCTGAGGCTTTATAAGCAGGTGGTGGCCGATGGGGGAGACCATGCTGAGGATGCACTCCTGGCCATAGAATCCATCTACCGTTCCCGCCAGGATCCGGATGCCTATCTGGCTTATGTAAACAGTTTGGGTTCAGGCGCTTCCCGGACGGAAGAACAGAAGGAGGAGGTCTATTTCTCCACGGCGGAACAGATTTTCCTGTCCGGTGATATCGCTAAGGCAACAACTACATTGCAGTCTTATCTGGAGCGTTATCGCCGTCCCGCCTATGGCGCCAAGGCTCGTTTCTATCTGGCCGAATGCTACCGTTCGTCCGGTGCCCTGGAGCAGGCTGCCGATTTGTACGAGCTGGCCCTGGATGAAGGCCTGGATGCCGCGCTGGCCGAATCGGCCCGGCTCCAGTATGCCAACCTCAATTATCAGCTGGGCAATTACGGCAAGGCCTACGGCGCTTACTTGCAGCTGCAGGAACAGGCCCGTTTCGAAGAAAACAAGGCTACTGCCGCTCTCGGGCTCATGCGTTCCGCTTTCCGGGCCCGCGAGTGGGACGATGCCCTCTCGGCCGCCGGGAATATCCTGGAGAGCGCCAAAGACGATGCCCTCAAGCGGGAAGCTCTGTATGTCCGTGCCAAGTCATACCTCAGCACCAGCCGCCGTACGGAAGCTTTCAACGACTTCCGGGAGCTCGCAAAACAGCCTTCCACCAACGAGGGTGCGGAGGCGGCCTACCTGGTAATCCAGGATCTCTTCGACCGGGCTTCCTTCGCCGAAATCCAGGACCGCGTGTACGCCTTCTCCGAAAAGGCCGGCGGGCAGGACTATTGGCTGGCCAAGGCCTTCATCGTGCTGGGTGATACCTTTGCCGAACAAGGCAATGCCAACCAGGCCAAGGCTACTTTCGAGAGTATAAAATCCGGTTATACGTCAACGGGTCCGGAAGACGATGTACTGGACCAGGTAGAAGTGAGACTCCGTAAACTGCAGTAGAAGCCATGAGACATCCTATATTGCTTTCCGTCGCCCTGCTTTTTGCGGGCATCGCAGCCTCCGCGCAGAACCTGAATCCCGTGGTGGAGGTAACCAATACCTATGAGCAGGCCGCTACCGGCATCGATAAACCGGAACAGTTGATTGCCGTTCCGGATTCACTGCTCAAGTTCAACTTCGATATGGACTATGAGATGCGTACCACCCCCTACAAGGGCGCTTACGAGTTCAATCCCTATCTGGTGGAGCTCAATCCCATGCCCCGCATCACGGGGGAGGGAACCCTGCTGGTACGCCTCGGGGCCGGTTATGGCTTGCATCCGGAGCTGGACGCCGTGTGGTCTCCGCTGCACAAGAACAATTTCCGCCTCAACCTGTATGCGAACCACCACAGTTATTTCGGCCAGTATCGCACCGTAGATTTGGATGTGGACAATTATTTCCGCGGCTTCAAGGAGAATCTTTACGGCGGGTCCGATTCCAATACGTCGGCCGGCGTGAACACCCTGCTGAACTGGAAGGGCGGCACCTGGACGGCCGATCTGCACTACCAGCATCTTCTGGCCTCCGACAAGGACTCCGGTTATCGTTGGGGGACCGAATTCCAGCATCACGTGATTGTTGCGCAGACCCGGGTGAAGTCGGCCCCGCAGAACAAGTTTTATTACAATTTAGGCGTAAGGGGCAACTATCTGATGCGGAATGACGGCCTTAAAGGCGGACAGCTCAAAGTGGACGGCGGTATCGGCTCCAACGGCCGCAGCCAGGTGCGTCTGGATTTCCTGACGGATGCCATCTTTACCCAGAACGGCCAAGCCGGACAGTTCGGCTTTATCCCGCGATACATTTTCCGAATTGGGGACCTGCACCTGAACCTGGGCGTGAAGGTGGTGTTCACTTTCCGTTCCGAAGAAGACTTCTATCCCAACAAGGGCGGTTACGTGTTCCCGGACGCCCACCTGGAGTACCGGGTTGTGCCGGAGGATTTCATCCTGTATGCATCGGCCACGGGCGGAAACAAGGACACGGGCTATGCCCCGCTGCTGATGCAGAACCATTTCCTGCCATCTTTTATTAAAAATATAAATAGTTGCGGTTTTGATTTTGAGGTTGAGCACGTTAACCTTGCCGCCGGTGCCCGGGGAAACATCGGCCGCAGGTTCCATTACGACACCAAGCTGGGTTATGCGCTCTATTCCAACGCGGTCCTTTGGGGGCTCACGTTTGAACAAGGCTTTATGGGCGGACTTGAAATGCATCCCAATCTGTACCGTGCCGGTTACGGGCTGTTCTATGTGGATTTCCAGGGAGGATGGAAGTCGGAGCAACTGGATATAGATGCGCACCTGCGCTACCAGTCTGCCTCCCTCAAGGGCCCTTCCCGCTACACGGAAGAAGTATGGGACAAACTGGTGAGCCGCCAGATATTCGCTCCCGCCGCCTTTACGGCGCAGGCCAGGGTGGCTTACAACTGGGCCGACCGCATCAAGGTAGGCGTGGACCTGGATGCCTCCACCGACAGGCTCACGCAGCCGGTAGTTGACATAGAGCCTTACGGCCTTCCCGGTTATGCCGACCTGGGCCTGTTCGGAGAGTACGGCTTCACCCGTAGATTCGCCTTCTGGCTGCGGGTTGGAAACCTGCTGAACCAGGATATCCAGCGCACGCCTTTCCACTCCGAAAGGGGCATTTATTTCACGGCTGGCGTACAGTATCGTTTTTAGCGGAAAAACAGCTATTTTTCAAGCTTTTGGGCGGGGAATTTTCTTGGAAAATCCCCCGCTTTTTCGTAACTTTGTATGTTTTGGAAACATGGCAAAATACTAAGGAAAACATATGATCGAGAACGAAGAGATTAGGATTGCGGAAGAGCAGTATTCCGCTAACAGTATTCAGGTTTTGGAAGGCCTTGAGGCGGTTCGCAAGCGCCCCTCCATGTATATCGGCGATATCGGCGAGCGCGGTCTGCACCATCTGGTGTATGAGGTGGTGGATAACTGTATAGACGAGGCTATGGCCGGTTTCTGTACGGATATAGATGTTAAAATCCTGGAAGACAATTCCATCCGGGTTCAGGATAATGGCCGTGGTATCCCCACGGGTATGCACGAAAAAGAGCATCGCAGCGCCCTGGAAGTGGTCCTTACGGTGCTGCATGCCGGCGGTAAGTTCGACAAGAACAGTTACAAGGTTTCCGGCGGCTTGCACGGCGTGGGCGTTTCCTGTGTGAATGCCCTGAGCGACCTGCTGGTGGCCGAGATTCACCGGGAAGGTAAAATCTTTGTGCAGAAGTACTCCAAAGGCAAGCCCATCACTCCTGTTCAGGTGGTAGGGGAGACGGAAGACCACGGCTCCATCATCACTTTCCATCCGGATGCCACCATCTTCACCCAGACCATCGTCTATAAGTATGAGACACTGGCCAACCGCCTGCGGGAACTGGCTTTCCTGAACAAGGGCATCCGCATCACCCTCACGGACCTCCGCTCCAAGGTGGATGAGTTTGAAACGGCCGAAGACGGCGAGCGCAAGGCTACCGGCCGCCAGATACACCGTACGGATGTGTTCTATTCCGAAAAAGGTCTCCGGGAATTCATCGACTACCTGGATGCCGGGGAACCCAAACTGATTCCGGAGCCCATTACGGTGAATTCGGACAAGGTGATACCCATCGACATCGCCCTCCAGTACAACACCGGTTTCCGGGAGCGGATCTATTCTTATGTAAACAATATCAACACCATAGAGGGCGGTACACATCTGCAGGGCTTCAAGATGGGCCTCAGCCGTTCCCTGAAGAACTATGCCGAGAAAAACAATCTTCTGGCCAAGTTCAAGGGAGACCTAAGCCCGGAAGACTTCCGCGAGGGCCTCACAGCCGTCATTTCCGTGAAGGTGGCGGAGCCGCAGTTCGAGGGCCAGACCAAGACCAAACTGGGTAACCCGGAGGCCACATCGGCCGTTTCTCAGGCTACTGCCGCCGCCATGGACCAGTATCTGGAAGAGCACCCGAAGGAGGCTAAGGTGATTGTGGAGAAGATTGTGCTGGCCGCAACAGCCCGTGCCGCGGCCCGAAAGGCCCGCGAAATGGTGCAGCGCAAAACGCCCATGGGCGGCGCCGGCATGCCCGGCAAGCTGGCCGACTGCTCCGATCACGATCCGGAGAAATGTGAACTCTTCCTGGTGGAGGGAGATTCCGCAGGCGGTACCGCCAAGCAGGGTCGGGACCGCAGGATCCAGGCCATCCTGCCCCTGAGAGGTAAGATCCTTAATGTGGAGAAGGCTGCCCAGGACCGCGCGTTTGAGAGCCAGGAAGTACGCAATATCTATACGGCCCTTGGCGTAACCGTTGCCCAGGAAGATGAATCCGGAGAAAAGCATATGGACCTCAGCAAACTCCGTTACCACAAGGTGATCATCATGACGGATGCCGATGTGGACGGCTCCCACATTGCCTGCCTCATCCTCACCTTCTTCTTCCGTTATATGTTCGACCTCATTAAGAACGGCTATGTATATCTGGCCACTCCGCCGCTCTATCTGGTGAAGAAGGGCAAGGAGGAGCGTTACTGCTGGACCGACGCCCAGCGGGAAGCTGCGACGGCGGAACTCGGCCGGGGAAGTGACAAGGGCGTGACCGTGCAGCGTTACAAAGGTCTGGGTGAAATGTCCCACGACCAGCTGTGGGAGACCACCATGGATCCTTCCCGCCGCGTGCTCCGGCAGATTACCATCGAGAATGCCGCCGATGCGGAACGCACCTTCTCCATGCTGATGGGTGACGATGTCCCGCCTCGCCGGGCCTTCATTGAAGAAAATGCCCATTATGCCAATATCGACGCCTAAGATTCCGCGGAGGTTCCTTCCGCTTATCCTTCTTTTCGCAGTCCTCGCGCTTTTGATGCCGAGGACCGCGAAATTCAATTATGACTATAGGAAGGGCACGCCCTGGCCCTATGAGACGCTGGTATCCCAATTCGATTTTCCCATTCTCAAGACGGAGGACCAGATTCAGGAAGAGCGGGAACAGGCCGGAGCCAGCGTTATCCCGTACTACCGTTATTCGGACGAAGTGGTATCGGCCGCGGTGCGTAACATCCAAAGTCTGGACCTGGGGGAGTACAACAGTCTCCGCCCGGCCATCGTCACGCGCCTGAACGACATTTACGCCAAGGGAATCATCTCGGACGGCAAGGTGAAGGTGGAGCGTGGCTATGCGGAAGTATCTGAGAATCTGATCTATATCCAGCGAAACAAGCGTGCCACTCAGTATCCGCGTTCGGAAGTGTACAAGGTATCCGACGCCCGCGACCAGCTGGTTGTCCTGATGAGCAAGAACTATCCTTCGGTGAATCTGGATTCCCTGTTCCGCCGTTCCGGAGTATACGAAACCATCGTCCCCAACCTCCTCTACGACCGTTCCATGACGGAACTGAGCCATGCCGAATCGGCCGATTACATTTCCCCAACGCTGGGTTATGTGCGGGCCGATGAGAAGATAGTCTCCAAGGGAGAGCTCATCACATCGGAAGTGGCCCAGATGCTGGACAGCTACAAGGCCGAATACAACAAGGTGTTCGGCTACGGCGGTCCCCGCATCTTTCTGTATCTGGGGAATGTCCTCATTGCCCTGGTGCTGGTAACGTTGCTGTACCTATGCATCTTTCTTACCTACCGCCGAGTGTTTGCGGAAAACCGCCGGTATCTGTACCTGCTGTTCGTATTCCTCCTGTCGGCCGTGGTCACCTTCCTGATGGAGCGCTTTGCCCCCGGGTATATGTATCTGATTCCGTATCCGGTCTTTGCCCTGTTCCTGCAGGCCTTCTTCCACAAACGGGTGATGCTGCCCGTTTATATCCTCAGCCTCATGCCGCTCCTGATTTTCGACGGCAATGGCATGGAACTGTTCGTCATGTTTATGACGGGCGGTATCGTTACTATCCTCACCTTCCAGTCCCTCAATAAAGGCTGGCTGCAGTTCCTCAATGCCCTCGTCATCTTCGGGGTGGAACTGGTGGTGTTCCTGGCCTTCCGCTTTATCGATGCGGGCAGTATCTCCACCTGGTGGCTCAATCTGGTGCAGATCTTCGTGGGCTCCATGCTCACGGTGGCCCTCTATCCGCTCATCTATTTGTTTGAGCGGCTCTTCAATCTAGTCTCCGGTACCAAGCTGAACGACCTGGCCGATACCAATAATCCCTTGCTGCAGGAACTCTCTTCCAAGGCTCCGGGAACCTTCCAGCATTGCCTGCAGGTGATGAATATGGTGGAGACCGTGGGCCGCGCCCTGGACGCCGACGTGCCGCTTCTGCGGGCCGCCGCCCTCTACCACGACCTGGGCAAGATGCAGAACCCGCTCTGTTTCGTGGAGAATGAGAGCGTGAACCCTGGTGCCGTGAAGTATCACGACGGAAAAACGCCCCAGGAGAGCGCTGCAGACATTATCCGCCACGTGGATGACGGTGTGGCCATCGCCACGGAGCACCATCTGCCGGATGTTATTAAGGAGTTCATCCTCTCGCATCACGGTACCTCCTATACGGGTTATTTCCTGAACAAGTACCTGAACGACGGGGGAGACCCTTCGCAGATATCGGCCTTCCAGTATCACGGCCACAAGCCGCTGTCCAAGGAGCAGGTAATTCTGATGGTATGTGATACCATCGAAGCCGCGTCCCGTTCCCTGAAGGAGTTCACGCCGGAAGCGTACGACAAGTTTGTGGAGAACATGGTGGCGGCCAAGGAAAAGGCCGGGCAGCTGGAGGATGCCGATATCTCCATCCGGGAAATTGGCGTGATGAAGAGCGTGCTCAAGCAGTATCTCCAGCAGGTTTATCACGGCCGGGTGGCCTATCCCAAGCGCAAGGAAGCTTAGCAGTTGATTGTTTGTCACTTTTTTACTATCTTTGCGCCCCCAAATTGACAAATAAATATTTAGATAACTATGAATATTGTAAAGAACCAGCCCGATGCCCTGAACTATCAGGTAACCATCGAGATTGCAGCTGCAGATTATGCCGAGGCTTTGCACAAGCGCCTCAATGAGTACAAACGGAAGGCGGACATCAAGGGTTTCCGCAAGGGAATGGCTCCGCTGTCCCTGATTCAGCGCCTCTATGGCGACCAGGCCCTCTACGAGAGCGTGAACCACCTTGTAGGTGATTCCCTGGACAATTTCATCCGCGAAGAGAAGATCCGCGTGGTGGGTGAGCCCCTTCCTTCCGAGGACCAGCCGCAGCTGGAATGGAAGGCTGGCAACGACTTCACCTTCAAGTTCGATATCGCTCAGACTCCAGAGCTGAATTTCGAGGTGGGAAAGGCCGATAAGGTACCGTATTACGAGATTAACATTACCGCCGAGCAGAAGAAGGCCGGCAAGGAGCAGTTGCTGCAGCAGTACGGCTCCCTGCAGGAGGGCAAAAAAGCTGGTGAAAACGACTACATCATCGCTGATATCGCCAATGAGGGTCACAGCGCTGAGGGTGTGTATGTTTCCATCGCCAATGTGGCCGAAGAAGCCCGGGGCGCCTTCATCGGCAAGCAGGCTGGCGACAAGTTCCAGTTGGATGTGAACGCCGCTTTCACCAACGAGACGGACCGCGCAGCTATGCTGAAGGTGGACAAAGCCCAGCTGGCCAAATTGGATCCCCTGTTCAATTTCACCGTTGTTAATGTGAAGACCTATATGGCCGCCGAAGAGAACCAGGAGACCTACGACAAGATTTTCGGCAAGGATGTGGTTACTACGCCCGAGCAGTTCGAGGAGAAGGTGGTGGAGCGCATCAAGGCTTCCCACGAGCAGGATGCCAATTATCGTTTCGGCACCGATGTCCGCAAGTATCTGGTGGACAAGGCCGCCCTGGAGCTTCCCGAGGCCTTCCTGAAGCGTTGGTTGGTATATGCCAATGACGGCAAGTACACCGCCGAGCAAGTGGAGAAGGAATTCCCGGCCTTCGTGGAGGACTTCAAGTGGCAGCTCGTAAGAGGCTATTTGATGCAGAAGTTCGACTTGAAGGTATCCCAGGCCGATATCCAGGCCGCAGCCGAGAATTATGTGGCCTATCAGTACGCCATGTACGGCATGGCCGGCGTTCCCCAGGACCTGATCCGTTCATCGGCCCAGAACATGCTGCAGGACCAGAATCAGTATCGCCGTCTGGAGGAGCAGTGCGAAGACAACATCACTATCGCCAAGGTACGTGAGGAAGTCACTCTCCAGACCAAGAAAATCTCCCAGGAAAAATTCCGTGAATTGAAATAAACTTCAGAGATATATTGTTTGAAAACCGTCGCTTCGCGACCCTCCCCAAAGGGGACCCCACCTCTTACAAAGCCGAGGATGGCTATGGGTTTTCAAACAATATATCTCTTACGTCAATTAATATATGACTGATTTTGAGAAATTTGCCGTAAAAGGCCAGGGGATTAGCTCCATGACCCTGAACCGCTACACTTCCGTGTATGACGGGTATATCAATCCCACCATTACGGAGGAGCGGAAGCTGAATGTGGCGCAGATGGACGTGTTCAGCCGCCTGATGATGGACCGCATCATCTTCCTGGGCGTGCCCATCGACGATGACGTGGCCAACATCATTCAGGCCCAGCTGCTGTTCCTGGCATCGGCCGATCCGCAGGCCGACATCACCATGTACCTGAATACCCCCGGTGGTCAGGTGACCTCCGGACTGGGCATTTACGACACCATGCAGCTGGTGCAGCCGGATGTGGCTACCGTGTGCACGGGCATGGCCGCCTCCATGGGGGCCGTGCTGCTCTGCGCCGGCGAAAAGGGCAAACGTTCCGCCCTGCCGCATTCCCGGGTGCTCATCCATCAGCCACTGGGTGGTGCCCAGGGCCAGGCCACTGAAATCCTCATCGCCGCCAAGGAGATTGAGAAAACACGTACGGAACTCTTCAATATCATCTCCCAACACACCGGAAAGCCTTACAAGAAGGTGGCCGAGGATGGCGAGCGGGACTATTGGATGACGGCCGAAGAAGCCAAGGCCTACGGCATGGTGGACGAAATCCTCCGCAAGAAGAGCAAGTAATGGCCAGGAAATCTTCACATGGCAGCCATTGCATCCTGTGCGGCCGTACGGATGCGGAAGTGCCTTTTATGCTGCAAGGCGTAGATGGCTACATCTGCAGCGACTGTGCCCGGCTCGCTGCCCAGTATGTGGACGAGATTGAGCACAAGGGCGGCAAATCGGCTAAGGCTGCTCCCGCTATGGGCAAGGCGCCCAAACCGCAGGAGATCAAGGATTACCTGGACCAGTATGTGATCGGCCAGGACCGCGCCAAGAAGGTGCTGGCGGTGGCGGTGTACAACCATTACAAGCGCATCAGCCACAATCTGGTGGAAAAGCCCGACGACGGGGTGGAGCTGGAAAAGAGCAATATCCTGCTGGTAGGGCCCACTGGAACGGGTAAGACGCTACTGGCCCGCACCATCGCCAAGATGCTGGATGTTCCGTTCACCATCGTGGATGCCACGGTACTCACGGAGGCCGGCTATGTGGGGGAAGATGTGGAGAGTATCCTTACCCGACTGCTCCAGGAGGCCGATTTTGACCTGGCCAAGGCCGAGCGGGGAATAGTCTTCATCGACGAGATTGACAAGATTGCCCGCAAGTCCGACAATCCGTCCATCACCCGTGATGTCTCTGGAGAAGGCGTTCAGCAGGCCATGCTTAAATTGTTGGAAGGTGCCATTGTGAATGTTCCGCCCAAGGGTGGCCGCAAGCATCCGGAGCAGGAATTCATCCACGTGAATACGCAGAACATCCTGTTCATCTGTGGGGGTGCCTTCGAGGGTATCGAGCGGCATATCGCCCAACGGAAGAACACCCGTATCATCGGCTTCGGAGCCGAAGAAAAGCAGCGCATCAATCCCGACAATCTGCTGGAATACGTGGATGC
>Ga0310690_10011036_pt1 | contig 11181 bp, 9 predicted proteins | sample AusTroGonzalo_MG_2_FD_207661 | JGI IMG/M metagenome (GOLD analysis project Ga0310690, IMG submission 207661) | Bovine rumen microbial communities from tropical cattle in Woodstock, Queensland, Australia - Gonzalo_04 (v2) (version 2) | ecosystem: Host-associated > Mammals > Digestive system >...
GTAATCAATCCCTAATTATCAATTATCAATTATCAATTATCAATTGATGATTAGCCCACCATGATGTCTTCTTCGGCGAACCAGGTGGTGTTCTTGACTCGTCCGGCAACGGCGGAGATGAGGAACAAAGGTCCCATACGTCCGATGAACATCACGCAGCAGATGACAATCCTGCCGACCGTGCTGAGTTCGCCCGTAAGTCCCATCGAAAGGCCGCACGTACTGTAGGCGCTTACCACCTCGAACAACACCTTGAGGAAGGGAGTGCCGTTCTCGTTGAAGCCGACCCCGGCGGGGATTTCGGTGCAGAGCAATACCATGGTCGCAAGCGCGATGACGACGATGGCCACGACGAAGATGCGCACGGCTTTATCGACCGTGGTTTCGGGAATGGTACGGCCCATCACCTGGGTCTTTTCGCGACCGAGCAGGCGGTTGAAGCCGAGTAAGCCGATGACCGCTGCCGTAGTGACCTTGATGCCGCCACCGCAGCTACCGGGGTTCGCGCCGATGAACATGATGATAATGAAGAAGAACAGCGAAGAGGCGCAGAGGGCCGGGGTGTCCACCGTATTGAGTCCGGCGGTGCGGCTCGTGAAGGCCATGAATACCGTGGTCTGGAGCTTATCGAAGAAAGAGAGCCCGTTGAGACTGTTGCCCCATTCGGTGAGCATGAAGGCGATGATGCTTGCGACGATGATAATCAGCGTGCAGAACGTCGCGATGCGCGTGTGGAGCGATATCTTGCGGAAGCGGCGGCGCTTGAAGTCGAAGGCGTACTGCAGTTCCGTGATGGCGAGGAAACCGAACCCGCCCGCGAGCGCGAGGATGCACGTCGTGATGTTCATGAAGGGGTTGAGCTGGAACTGTACGAGCGAATCGGGGAACAGCGTGAACCCGACGTTACAGAACGAACTGACGGCTTGGAACAGCGAGCAGAAAATGCGGTCGTACAACTCCATGCCGCTGAACTGCGTAAAGTAGACGACTCCGCCGATGGCCTCGAGGATGAACGTGAAGGGGAGCACCGCCATGAGGATGCGCTTCGCGTCGACGTTACCTTCCTGAGTGAAGTTCGAGAGCAGTACGGACTGGTGGTTGAATCCCGGGTGCATGCCGGCGAGCAAGATGAGCACCGTAGACACGGTCATGATACCCAAACCGCCGAGCTGCATAAGGACGACGAGCACCCAGTAACCGAAACCCGTGAAAGTGGTACTGATGTCGATGACGGAAAGACCGGTGACGCAAACGGCGGAAGTCGCCGTGAACAGCGCCTGCAAAAAGTCAATGGGTTCGCGTGTAGAGACGGGTAACTGGAGAAGTACGGCTCCGACTGCTATAAGGAGCAGGTAGCCCAGTACGACCAGCGTAAGGGGGTTTGCCTGTTTTTTGGCCTTGAAGACGTTTTCGGACGTTGTGTCCGTGAACGCTTGGTACTTAGAACGTAGCATAAATACAAAGATAGTTTTTTCGGATGGGGCGCCAAAGAGCATCGAGGCAAGAAACGTTGGTTTTGCGTGATAAAAATCGCTGAAAAGTGCATAAAACGGGAAAGTGCGCTCATGGGAACGCACAACGCTCCAGATTAATTTATATTCAATAACCTCTACTACCCTAGAGTTAGCGGGAATGAATATGCTCCTCGGAATGGCGCGCCTCTTCGGGGGCGCGCCTTAATGTTTTCGAGGGGGAGGACCGTCCTTGAATTGAGGCACGGTCCGTAATTTTCTAAATTAGAGCCCGCTATGAAGAACCTGCGCGCCATCTTGATGCCGGTTGCGATTCTGCTTGGAATTTTGATTCCGCAGGCGCACGTGCTTTCGCCGTTGATGCCCTTCTTGATCGGCACCATGATGTTCCTGACCTTCGTGACGAAGATTCCTCCACAGACGCACGGCTATACGTTCAAGATCGAAATCCGCGCTCTCGTGGTGAGCCTCCTGCTTGTGGCCGCTCTCGCTGGAATCGTGAAATTCTTCAACCTCCCGCGCGAGGTGTTGCTGGGCGGTGCCATCATCGCGCTTTGTCCGCCTGCGAATGCGGCCCCTGCCATGGCGAAGATGCTCGGCGGTTCGGCTTCGCTTGCCCTCAAGATTTTCTTGAGCGGAAACCTCATTGCGTGCTTCTCGATTCCTATCGTGTTCGGTTACCTTACCGGCACCGACGCTAGCCTGAGCGACATCTCGATGAAGATTTTCAATACCATCCAGCCCATCATCAGCATCCCGCTGGCGTTCGCGCTGGGCCTGCGCGCCTTTTACCCCGAGCTCGCCGACCGCGCCGCTAAATTCCAGAAGTACACGATGTTCGTTTGGACGTTCTCGGTATTCGTGATTTTGGCGAAGGCGAGTTACGATATCCGCGAGATGGGATTCTGGGATTTGTGGAATAGCGGCAAACTCCCGATGATGGCGGGCATCTCGCTGATCCTTTGCATTCTCCTCTATGCGCTCGGCTGGTATGTCGAAAGGAACCGCCGCCCCATCGAAAGTGCGCAGAGCATGGGTCAGAAGAATACGACGCTCGTTATTTGGATTTCTACCTTGTATGCAGGCCCTGTCGTGGCGCTCGCCCCGACCTGTTACGTTGTATGGCAGAACCTGGTTTTGAGCTTTATGTCGGCGAGAATCAAACCGAAGGACCCTGCGGGCACGGAGCCGGCAAAGAAGGAGTAGCTTTATGACTCTCGCTGAACTTGTCAAGCGTCTCCTTGCCGAACAGGACCTGAAATACAGGGATTTCCATGCGTCGCTGTTGCCTAACATCGACAAGAAGTCGATTATCGGCGTGCGCGTCCCCGTGATGCGGAAAATCGCGAAGGAATTCGTGGCCTCGGCCACCCCGGCGGAACTCGACAAGTTCTTGAACAAGCTTCCGCACAAGTATTTTGAAGAGAATCAGGTTCACCTCTTTATAGTGGAACGCATCAAGGATCGCGAAGAATGCCTGCGCCGCATTGAACAGTTCTTGCCCTATATCAACAACTGGGCCGTATGCGACGGCAAGTCTCCGAAGGCGTTACTCAAGGATGAATCGCATTTTTTGGAGCGGATTCAGGCGTGGCTCAAGTCAAGCGAACCCTATACGGTGCGATTCGGCGTGAACATGCTCATGAACTTTTTCTTGGACGCTCGATTCGATGTGCGCCACTTGAAGTGGATTGCCGCCATTGACGAGACCCTGTTCAACGACGACGACCGTGCGGAATGCCCGACGGACCGTTACTATGTGCAGATGGTCATTGCTTGGTATTTCGCGACCGCCCTCGCCAAGCAATGGGACGCGACTTTCCCCTACATCAAGGGCCGCAAGCTATCGCCCTGGATTCACAACAAATCCATCCAGAAAGCCTGCGAAAGCTACCGCATCACGGCGGAACAGAAAGATATTTTGCGCAAATTGAAGTAAAATCGCGCGAACGGTCTTTTTTACTTAAAACGTCACGAAAAGTCCACATTTGACATTTGCCCCGCAAGGGGGTATATTTAATGGTATGATGGGATTTAGTGAGAAGTTCAAGGTTTTGGGCGTGACGGTCGCATGTGTTGCCGCTTTTACGGGTTCTGCCCTGGCGCAGACGAAGGTCGTCGTTGACCCCGGCAAACGTTATCAAGTTTTCGAAGGTTGGGGTTCCAGCCTTTGCTGGTGGGCCGTGAAGGCGGGCGCCTGGAGCGAAGAAAACCGCGCCAAACTCATCGGCGCGATTGCCGACCCCGATACGGGTCTCGGTTACACGATTTTCCGTTACAACATCGGTGGTGGTGACCAGCCGGGCCATAACCATCTTGATAAAGGTGACGGCGGTGCCAACGTTCCCGGCTACAAGCCTACCGAGAAAGGCGATTACGACTGGACGGCCGATCCGTACCAGAGGACCATCGCTCTCGAACTCGCCAAGCGCGTGAAAGACCCGGTTTTCGAGGCGTTCAGCAATTCGCCCCCGTGGTGGATGACGAAGAGCGGCTGCGTGTCGGGAAGCGATGACGGCAGTGACAACCTGAAGTCCGACTACTTCGACGATTTTGCGGATTACCTTTCCGAAGTGGCGTTGCACTTCAAGACGGAATGGGGCATCACGTTCCGCACGGTGGAACCGTTCAATGAACCGAGCGCGGGTTGGTGGAAATCGAAAGGCGGCCAGGAAGGCTGCGGTTTCAAGAATAACCAGTCCAAGATGATCGTGGAGCTCGGCAAGGCGCTCAAGGCAAAAGGCCTTTTCCCCGAGACCTCCGTGAGTGCCGCCGACGAGACGAATATCGGTACGGCTTTGAGCCAGTTCAACGGTTACAGCGCTGAAGCGCTTTCTTACATGTTCCAGGTGAATACGCACAGCTATTCGGGCGGCGATTCCCGCAAGGCGCTCTTCAACGCAGCGTTCGCAAAAGACAAGAAGGTTTGGCAGTCCGAGACGGGCCCGCTCCACAAGGAAGGCGACGAGAATATCGCCCTCTGGATGGCGAACGTGATTATTCAGGACCTGCGCGACATGAAGGCGAATGCCTGGGTGGACTGGCAGATCGGCGACCCTGCCGAGAACTGGCGCAGCCTCGCGCTGAACCACAGCAAGCAGACGTTCACGCCGAACGCGCGTTACTACATGCATGCCGCCTTTAGCCGTTACATCCGTCCGGGCTCGCGCATTATCGATAGCGACAACGGCAATACGGTCGCGGCCCTCCGCCCCGATGGCGCGCTGGTGCTCGTAGTGCGCAATGCCTCGGGCAGCGACGTGAAATACGAATTCAACTTGAGCGCATTCGACAAGATCGGTACGACCGCGAAGGTGGTTCGCTTCGAACTCCCGGGCAGCCTGAAAGCACAATCCGACATCGCGGTTTCGGGCAAGGCGCTCTCCATGACGGCGAAAGCGCAGACGATTACGACGATGGTCATCGACGGCGCCGAAGGCGGCGTCTGCAAGCCGGATTCGATAACCCCGTATGTGAAAATCCATAACGGCGAATGGGACGAATCTACCGACGTGCAGGTGCGCAAGGGCGATTCGCTCGTGATTGGCCCGCACCCGTGGGAAGGCGGCCGTTGGGTATGGAGCGGCCCGAAGGACTTCAAGTCCACCGACCGCGAAATCCGTTTCAAGAACATGGATGGTACGATGAGCGGCTACTACAAGGCTGTCCACACGAACGCTTCGGGTTGCGAGAACTCCGTTACCATCAAGGTTGTGGTGGACGATCCGGCGCATCCGTTCGTGGAACCGGATACGACGAAAGATACGTCGATTACGGCTTTATATGGGTTTGGCGGTCGCGTTTCGGAAATCCGCTCGGGAACCCCGGTGCAGGTATTCGATGTGCAGGGGCATTACCTCGGTACCATGCGCGAAGAATCGGTACGCTCCTTGAATGCGGGCGTATACCTGCTTCGTGCCGGGAAAAACGTGCGTAAAATCCGCGTGGAATAGCTGTTTGAGCCTTCGGTAAGCATTTGATGATTCCCTGTAGGGGAGTCAGTATTTGCTATACTTTATCTATGCTATTACAGACAAAAATCCAAAAAATCGCTTTTTCCCTCCTCGCCATCCTGCTTCTCGTGACCACGGGTAAGGACTGGTTCGACTTTTACACTTGCGGTGGTGCCGTGGGCACCTGCCTTTCCGATGCCGGAATCCTCCAGCTTTACACGAAGTTCGCAATGTCGGCCATGCTGACGGTCCTCGCATTTGCGACGGCGTCCAATGCGTTCTGCGCGCGTGATGCCAAGTTTCTGCGGGTGGCGTTCATCTTCTCGCTCCTGGCGGACTTCAGCTTCAGCATGATCAAGGCCATCGCTCCCGATGCGGGTGCGGTCAGCACGGTACTCGGTATCGTGTTCTTCATGCTTTTCCAGACCGTCCTCATCTACAGGCATACGCGTACGTCTGAATCCGACAAGAGCCTCCCCAAGGTCTATGGACTTCTGGTGGTTGCGCTTGTGGCCGCGGTCGTATTGATTGCGACAAACGTCGTTGGTCTCACGGTCGCTGTCGTGATCGCTTACGCGGTCTTCCTCATCACTTCGGTGGTCATGGGTATCCTTGCTCCGGGCAAGGGATTCTTCCCTGCGGAAAACGCCAAGTTTGTGCGCATCGGTATGATCGTCTGGTTCTTCGGCGATGCGCTGGTTGGGCTTTCCATGATTTCCGGTGATGACCATAGCGCCTTGCAGATGGTGGCGACGTTGGCGAACAATTTCATCTGGTGGGTGTACGTTCCTTCCCAGCTGTTGGTCATCCGCTCTTGCGTGAAGCCCAAGGCCTAATCTAAAAGAAATTGAAAAAAAGCCCAAGGCCGTTTATGGCTTTGGGCTTTTTCTATGCGTTCGGCATAGGGTACAAAAAAAAGGCATCCTACACGGTGGAACACTCGAAACTACTATTATGAAATGATAGCAGTGCCTTGGTGCTTCGTTTTTCGCGTCGTAGCGCGCCTAAACTAGACCACAAGAGCAACGATCTGAATTAATCTTGTTAGATCGGGCGTTAATCCGTGTGATGCCTGTATTCTTAATATACACTCGGAACAAATGAAAAACAATAGTCCGATTGTTATAAATTGTTTTACGAATGTCAAGGAATTGTAAAATTTTCGGGGGAAGGTGGCCTAGTCCCAGTTTTTAGGCTGGTCGATGCCCTCTTCTAACAAACTCGAAATTTCGCGGATGCTCTGGTCCATCTGTTCCTTGTAGACCTTCGCCTGGTGCAGGCGGCGCTTCGCTTCGAACAGCTGTTGTGCCATTTCGAGGGCGAGCAGGGCCATGCGCTTTCCCGCTTCGAGGTTGTACTTCCCGTAGCTGTCGTAACGCTCGTCGATGTAGTCGACAATTTCCTTCAAGTCCGCATCGGAAAGGTCCGTGCGGATCTGAAGCCGTTCCTTGGCTACGTTGATGCTTATCGATCTGTGGGTTTCTACGTCAGCCATTTTTCATTCCTACGCCGAATGGATCATCGTCCATCAGCCACCTTAGCCGAAAAAATTTGTTTGCGAGCCTCCATTGCTCGCAGAGAATAAATCGTTATCCTTTTCGTTGGCGCCGTGGACTTCGATGGGAAGGTCTTCGTCTTCGGCAATCTGGTTGAAGTCGAGAACAGGTTCGTCGTCGACGTTTTCCGCGGCAGGTGCAGCGGGCTCTTCGGCGGCCGTTTCCACGGCTTCTTCGACGGGTTCCACGGTGGGCTCGGCCACCGGTTCGGCGGCCGGTTCTGCTGCCGGGGCGGGTTCTGCCGGTGCGGCGTTGTCAAACGTGTGTTCGACCGGGAATTCCGTGCCGAGTTCGTTTTCGATGGTAGAGAGGAGCTGCTTGAACTTTTCCTGCGCTTCGGAAATTTCTTCGCCCTGCGCCTGGATGGTGTCGTTCAGCTTTTCGATGCAGGCGGCCTTGTCGGCGATGTCTGCGTTCAGTTTCTCGATGCAGGCCGCCTTGTCGGCGATATCTGCATTCAGTTTCTCGATAAGGGAATCTTTTTCAGAAGCGGTGGCCTTGAGGGAATCAACTTCTTTGCCTTTGGAAAGGAGCTCTTCTACTTGAGCGTTCAGTTGGGTCCGAAGGTCGGTGATTTCATCAATCTTCAGGTTCAGCGCTTCGTTCTGGGCGGCTGCCTGGTTTTCGCGGGCGTTGAGGGCTGCCTTGCAGTCAATGAGGCTTGCGTTGGCGGTGTCCAGGAGCATGGTCTTGTCCTGAAGTTCTGCGTTGGCGCTGGCTAGAGCCTGTTTTAATCCTGCCACTTCTTGACGAAGGTTGCGTACGGTGGCGAGTACGCTGTCGACCTTTTGCGAAAGAAGGTTGATGTTTTCTAGGTTCATTTTAGCTCCGTTGGGGTTCTAGTGGAGGAGGTTTTCAACAATAAGATATATAAAAAAAATAGAAAAGGAATAAACTTTATGTAATTATCTATTTTGAGAATATGCTTCCCGTTGACGGCCATATCGAGCGCAGACTCGCCGAACTTCCCGCATTGCCGGGCGTCTACATCATGAAAAATGCCCAGGGAAAGATCATCTACATCGGCAAGGCGAAGGTGCTCAAGAACCGCGTGAAGAGCTACTTTGACGGGAGCGAGCACGGCGGGCACCGCGCTGCATCCCTTATGCTGCCTTACATCCGCGACATCGAGTGGATTATTACGGAGACCGAAGAAGAGGCGCTGATTTTAGAGGCGAACCTCATCCGCAAGCACAAGCCCAAGTACAACGTTCTCCTGAAAGACGACAAGCATTTCCCCTACCTCGCCTTCTCGGTGGGCGAGAAGTTTCCGCGCCTGTTCCTGACCCGCTCCGTCCACAAGGACGATAGCCAGTACTACGGCCCTTACATGAACTCGCGCATCATCGCCCAGCTCACGGACCTGGCCGCCCGCCTTTTCCATATCCGCGAATGCAAGCTCAAGCTGCCGCTGGGCAGCCCGGCAAGGCCCTGCCTTAACTACCATATAGGCCGCTGTGACGCCCCGTGCGCGGGCCTCATTACGCCCGAGGAGTACCGCGTCAAGGTCAACCAGGCCCGCCTCATGCTCGAAGGCAAGCGCGACGACCTGCTGGAACAGTTGGAACGCGAGATGTTCGAGGCGAGCGAGAGGATGGATTTCGAAACCGCGGGCAAGAAACGCGACGCGATTGTGGCGCTCCAGTCTACGGGAGTCCGCCAGAAGACGGACACGACCGACCCGAACCTCTCCCTCGACGTGCTTTCCGTGCGCCGGAACGGGACGCTCGCCGCCGCGGTCATCTTGGAATACCGCGCGGGTGTGCTGACGGGGCGCCGCCATTACCGCCTGGAATGCAAACTGGAAGACGACGAAACCGAAATCTTCCGCCAGATGGTTTTGCCCTGGTACATGGAGGTCCCGCTGATTCCGGCCGAAATCGCGACCGACATCGCCCTGCCCGAAGACGCGGAACCGCTACAGCAGGCGCTCTCCGAAAAGGCTGGCCGCAAGGTGCGCTTTACGAACCCGCAACGCGGTGAAAAGCTCGGCTTCCTCAAGCTCGCGGCGGCGAACGCCGACATGATCTTGGTGGAAATGCGTGCCGAGGTGCAGAAGTACAGCGAAATCGACCAGAGCGTCTTTGAACTGCAGAAGGTGTTGGGCCTCAAGAAGACTCCCTTCCGCATCGAGTGCGTCGACATCTCGCACCTGAGCGGGACGAATACCGTCGCAAGCCTGGTCGCCTTCAAGAACGGCCGTCCCGACAAGAGCAACTACCGCAAGTTTATCATCAAGACGGTCGAAGGCGTTGACGACTTTGCGAGCATGCGCGAGGTGATGACCCGCCGTATCAGGCGCCTTGAAGAAGAAGGGACGCCCATGCCCGACTTGTGGGTGTGCGACGGCGGTAAGGGCCAGGTGGATGCGACCATGCAGATTTTAAAGGAACTGGGCCACGACCAGGACCTTCCGCTGATTGGCCTTGCGAAACGCCTCGAAGAAATCGTGTTCCCCGACGACCGCGAATCCATCGTGCTGCACCGTACGAGCCCCGCGCTCAAGCTTTTGCAGAACGCCCGCGACGAAGCGCACCGCTTTGCCATTACCTACCAGCGGAGCAAGCGCAAGAAGGATTTGGAAGTCGAATGGCTCAAGATTCCGGGCGTGGGTCACGAAACGCGCGTGAAGATCCTCTCGAAGTACAGGAGCGCCGAATCGTTCATGGCCGCCCCTATCGAAGATATCGTCGACCTGCTGGGGAAGGTCCGCGGCAACAAGCTCCGCGAAGAAGTTGCAAAGTATTGCGCCGATTTTATCGCGATGCCCGAATAAAAAAGCCCGGCACAAGACGAGTCGCTTGTGGCTCACCGGAACCGTCTACGGGCAAAAAAAATCCCCGACCGGGTCGGGGACTTTTCAATGTTTTAATACTTGGGTTATTCTTGGACGCAGCGGACGCTGAAGTGCTTTTCCCTGTCGTCGACCTGGAAGAACTTCTGTTCGTTCTCGCCGGCATAGCCCGGTTCCTTTTCCACGATAATGACGGTGAATTTGGAACCCTGATTTTCTTCGTAGTTCTTGTCGCCTTGTTGCGGTTCGGCGTCGATCCAGTGGAATCCCATTTCGCCGGTAAACCCGCAGTCGTTGGTGCTCTTGCAGCGGCCGCTGTAGCTCCACGGGTAGGTGGAGTCGGCCATGACCGTTTCGGCTTCACTCCTGTTCGGGAGCTTCCAACCCTTGGGGCAGACCTTCTGGGCGTCGCTGTTGGTGTACAGGCGTCCGTACTTTTCGCAGTTGGAGTCTTCGTTGTTGAAGCACTTGCTCTGCCCGAACGCGTAGTTCAAGTCCTGGGCCATCCAGAGCTTGCCGCCAACGGTCTTGAGGTTGTAGGTCTTCTGGTCGCGGTTGTCAGTCAGCTTATCGCCGTTGACAGTCGGCGGTTCGTCGGACGGGGTCTCGACGGTGACTCCGCCGCCGGAGCTGGACTTCGCCTTGGACGAAGACGAGGGGAGGTTCTTTTCGCAACCTTCGTTCCAGCAGAAGGCGACCGCGCTGCTGTAGTACGGGTCTTCGTGCTTGCCGTTGTTGGGATTGATGTAGACTTTGGAGGTGTCTATCACCTTGTTGATCTTGGTGGAGTCGACGACGACCACGCTATCGCTGGCAGAAGAATTCTTGTTGCTAGCGGAAGACTTGGTCGAGGTGGACGACGCAATAGCCTGTTCTTCCTGCTCTTCATCGGCCGCAGCCAAGTCGGTAGAGGAGGAACATGCCCAAAAAACAGAAAAAACAGCAAAAACTGCTGATAATGCAATGTAACGCTTCATATGCCAAAATATACTTTTCTTTTTGGGGCTGAACAGAAAAAACTTTTTTACTATCTTTTCCGTCACTATGAGCAATGTTGAAATTTTCGACACCACATTTGCCATAACCATCCTGGTTATCATGGCTCTTTGCATTCCTACGGTCCTTTTGCTGGCGAACTGGTTCCTGCATCCGGGCAAAATTAAGCAGGTTCTTATCAAGGGATCTGCATATGAGTGTGGCCTAGCTCACGTTTCCGGGACTGCCAACGAGCGTTATCCGGTGAAATATTACATGGTGGCGATGCTTTTCCTGGTCTTTGACCTGGAAGTGGCGTTCCTCTACCCCTGGACCGTCCAGTTCTTGACCGGCGGCTGGGAACTCCTTTTTGTGCTCCTCGGATTCCTGGTGATTCTCGAAGCGGGCTATATCTACCTGTACAAGAAGGG
>Ga0310690_10011038_pt1 | contig 11180 bp, 8 predicted proteins | sample AusTroGonzalo_MG_2_FD_207661 | JGI IMG/M metagenome (GOLD analysis project Ga0310690, IMG submission 207661) | Bovine rumen microbial communities from tropical cattle in Woodstock, Queensland, Australia - Gonzalo_04 (v2) (version 2) | ecosystem: Host-associated > Mammals > Digestive system >...
GCGTTCCCGAATGTGTCCATATCCGGATGCGCGCGACGCATTTTTTCAAGTTCAAGATTGAGCATCTTCCGTTCGCGCTCAGGCAGCGATTCCGGTGCGAGCGGCCCGATGTCGGTGCTGTAAACATTGATCGCGCCGTCGAAGTTCCCGTCCTCGATGAGGCGGGCGGCTTTTTCGTTCAGGGAATCCATGAGCTTCGCGACGGCCGCGTCGGATGCTTTTTTCAGGTCGGAAATAAGGTTGAGAGCCTCCGTCGCATATTCCTCGGATGAGGTGAAGCTTTCCAGGTCGTCGATGGCTTTTTTGAATCCGAATCCGTCCTGCATGGCCTGCGCGGCGGCTTTCTTCGTTTCTTCGAACAGCCCGGACGCCTGCGCGCCGATATTCTCCCCGCCGATCGTGATTTCCGCGTCGAGCGCTTTCGTGGACGGGCGGACGCGCGGCAGGGACGATTCCTCGGAAGGTACGTCGAATCCGGACGGATCCCGCACGGTTTCCTCCTGAACCGGCTGCGTCGGGACCAGCTTCTCCCGGTTCGCCTCGGAGCGTTCCTTCAGGATCAGGAGTCCGGCGATTGCGAGGATCAGAAGAACAAGTATGGCGGCCAAAGCGGGAAGCAGTATGGAACGTTTTTCTTCTACGGGGCGACCTGTCAGCGCGGGAGTACGGACATAGGGGACGGCACCGCATGTGGTCGAGGGAAGCGGTGCGTCCGCGAGGAATGCTTCAAGATCGGCGAGCAGTTCTTCGGGCGTACTGTAACGGTCGTCCGGTCGTTTCTGGATGCAGTGCATGACGATGTAGTCGAAGTCGATCGGGATACCGTGCATGTATGTGCTGGGGACGAGCGGTTCGACGGAGATGTGCATGTGGCGGAGTTCGGAGCGGGTCTGCGTCTCGAAGGGCAGGCGTCCGGTCACAAGCTGGTACAGGGTCACGCCGAGCGAATAGATGTCCGAGCGGATGTCGCAGGATTCGGTGTCGATGTATTGTTCCGGGGACATGTATTCGAGCGTGCCGAAGCTCGTCTTGCGGGCTGATTTCGCCGGATCGTTTTCGTCCAGGACGAGCGCGCTGTTTCCGGTTGCGGTCGATTTGTCGAGCTTCGCGAGTCCGAGGTCCGTGAGCTTGTATTGTCCCTCGGCGGAGAGCATGATGTTGTCCGGCTTGATGTCGCGGTGCACGATGCCGAGCCCGGCGGTCACGACGAGCGCCTGGCAGATGTCCGCGCCGATCTTTGCCGCCTCCTTTGCGGAGAAGAATCCGTTTTTCTGGAGACTGTCCGCCAGCGTGCCACCGGGGAGAAACTCCATGACCAGATACGGAACGCCGTTCGTGTCCCGGCCCGTTTCGTAGACTTTGATGATGTTCGGATGGATCGCCTTCGCATAGGCTTTGATGGCGTGCAGAAACAGTTCGCGGGTCGGTTTGTCCGAGGCGTATTCGGGGAGGAGCGTCTTGATCGCGACGGGGATGCCGAGGTCCGGGTGGATGCCCTCGTAAACACAGTTCAGCGCGCCGCGTCCGAGGTAGCGCACTACAGTGTAGCGGCCGATGGACTCCGGCGGCGGGAGGTCGGGCAGGGAAAGCTCCTCCACGACCGTAGAATCGTCGATCCGGAACGTTGCCTTGCAGGCGCAGACGGCGATCCGGCCATGGTCGACATGGGGGATCTCGCTGATTCTCTGGCACTGCGGACAACGTATTTTCATGGCAGATCGGCGTATGTGGTTTTATGGCTTGGAACGGGCGGTTTTCAGGGAATTTTCGATGAAATCGATGACGTTTGCGGCGGCTTTTGGCTGTGCCATTGCGAGTGCGCCTTTGCCCGCCTCGCGGAATTTGCCGGGATCGTTCAGGAATTCGGCGAGGATGCCGCGGAACAGCGACGGGGAACAATCGGTATTCGGTACGATCCGGGCGGCTCCGGTCTGCGCCAGCAAACGCGCGTTGTCGTCCTGATGTCCTTCGGCGGCATACGGGTACGGGATCAGTACGGCGTAGCGGCCGAAGATGGCGAGTTCGGAGACGGTGCTACCGCCTGCGCGGCACACAACGAGGTCCGCCGCCATGTAGAGATTCTGCATATCCGAGGCGGATTCAAGGGTGAGCGCGTTGATGCCGCATGCGGAATACTTGTCATGGATGGCGTTGTATTTGCCGGGGCCGGACAGGTGGATGACCTGAAGCGATTTCGCGCCGGGATGGTCGATCGGGATCGTGAAGTTTTCGTTGATGGCCGCCGCGCCCAGCGAACCGCCGAATACGAGGACGACCGGGCGGTCGGGGGAGAATGACGTGCCGCGCGTGGTATTGATGCGGACGATGGCCTCGGCCTTGGACGCGGGGACGTCCTCCAGCAGCGCCTTGCGAAGCGGGAGTCCCGTCACGGCGGAGGGGCAGTGCAGAGTGTCGGTGTTGACGGCGGGGAAGGAAAGGGCGATGCCGGACGCGATGCGGCTGAAGACACGGTTGGACTTCCCGATGCGCGCGTTGCCGTCGTGCAGGAAGAGCGGGATGCCGGTGCGCCAGGCGGCGACGGAGGCGGGGATGGAGGGAAACGCGCCCATGGAGAGGACGGCGTCCGGTTTGAACTCGTGGAAGATGGCTTTTGCCTCGCGGATGCCCTTCATCTGCTGCGAAAGAAACTGAAGCGCACCGGACGGGTTTTTCGCGAGCGGAGCACAGGAAACGCGCCGGTATTCGATGTCGTTCTTTTCGGAGGTCTTGGACTGTTCTTCGAAGTGTTTTCCTCCGAGGATGAGCAGGGGCTTGCCGCCCATGTCGCGAAATGCGCATGCTGTGCTCAGGCCGGGGTTGAAATGTCCGCCCGTGCCGCCGCAGCTGATGATAAGTCGGTTCAGTTCCTGCATGATTTGTTCCTTCAAGATGATTGCTGTGCACCCCCGGTTGCGGGAGGACGGCTGAAATGGAGTCGTTTCCCGGCCCAGGCGAGGAGCTTGTCCTGGTAGTCCGGGATGGCGGAATCGATCGCCACGCTCGCGACGCATGCCGCGGCGATGAGGCAGGCGAGCAGATTGCTGCCGCCGTAGCTGATCATAGGTGCGGGCATGCCCTTGGTCGGGAAGGCCGCCGTGATGACGCCGATGTTGATCAGCGCCTGCATGCCGATGAAGATGCTCATGCCGAACGCGATCAGCATGCCTTGGCGGGTGCGCGCCTTCACGCTGATGCGCAGACCGACGAACACGAGGATCAGGTACGCCACGATCACGGTCAGGAGCGTGATGAACCCGAGTTCTTCCCCAACGATGGACAGGATGAAGTCGGTGTGGTTTTCCGGGAGGTACATCAGCTTCAGACGGCTTTCCGTGAATCCGACTCCGGTCCAGCCGCCCGATCCGAGCGCCAGCAGGGAATTCCACAGCTGGTAGCCGGAGGTCATCCTGTAAGATTCGGCGTCCATGAACACCGTGAGGCGACTCCATCGCATCGCGTCGAATTTCTGAATGACCAGGACCGCGGTCGGCGGCAGGACCAGCGCGAACGGCAGGATGTAACGCAGGCGCATCCCCGCCACGAAAAGCATCAGCAGATACAGCGAACCAAGCAGAACGGTCGTGCCCAGGTCTTCACCCGCGAGTACCAGCAGGATGGTCGGTCCGACCCAAATCCCGCTCGGGACCATGACTTTCCAGAACGGTTCGCTTTCAAGGGCACGCGTGCGCGAAGCAAGGAACTTTGCCATGAAAAGCGTGATGATGACTTTGCCCAGCTCGGACGGCTGAAGCGTAAAGCCCGCGAGCTGAATCCAGCGCCGTGCGCCGTTGATCGGTTTGCAGAAGAGCGCCCACACCAGAAGCACGTCCAGCACAAGGAGCATGACCGGACTCCAGTCGGAGAGGCGTTTGCTGCCGACCATGACCGTGCCCGCGCCCGCGACGAGACCGATGATCATCCATACCAGCTGTTTCGTGAAGTAGGAACTGCCCTGCGTGACGAACGAGGTGGAATACAGCATAATAAGGCCGAAAAGCGTGATCATGAACGCGAAAAGGATAAAAACGGCGAGTTCGGGCAGGGCCGGTTTTTTCGGCGGTTCGATGGGCTGCGCATCGGGCTGCTGTTTGATGGGCTGACGGATTTTCATGTGTTATCTAAATATCACGCGTGAGGAGGTCGGAAAAAAGCGGATATGATAACCTAATCCAAATTTGCCGCAGTACAACCCGAAAACCGACTTTTTTTATAAAAAAAACATGAAAAACTTAAAAATCTTTCCCTGATTATGTTTCACTGCTTGAAATCCGGCATCTGAAGGGGCATATTATTTAACAGTCTATCACAGTTTATTTCGTGCTGTTTTCTACAATAAAATAACCTCAGTTTACGCATGAGATCAATTATCCTTCTTCCCATCTTCTACATGATGCTTTTTTTCGGGGCTGCGTCCTGCCGTTCCACCGCAAAGGAGGACGCCGAAACGGTCGTCATGTCGGAAGTCATGGAGATCGCGGACTGTGTCCTGAACGAGCCGTGCATGCTGGTGACGACGGACACGCTCGAAACGCTCCCGGAAGCTGTCAGGGGCGAGGCGAAAAAGTATTGCGGGAAATCGGGCGTCGTCGTGGTCGCGTCGAGCCTGCGTCCACGCTATTTCCGGCTGATCCGCCGTCAGGAATGTCTTCTGCTCGGAAGTGTGGAAATACGATCTGCACAGAAGATCGTGTATCTGAGCGTGATCACAGGTCTCGGTGAGGCGGCGGACACGATACGGAACGTCAGAATCGAGAATCCCGATTCACTCGAACCGTGGAACCTGGGTGTCTTCATGAACCGTTATCCCGAACTCGCCGAGCATCTCGCCGAATTGCTGCCCGACGACGAACGGCTTGATCCTCTCAGAACCGCCGCCCGTGAGTTGCTGAGCCGAGGATCGACACGTATCATGCTGGAACGTCACTCGCGGACGAAGGACCCCGCCGCATTGGAGGCTGCAGTTCAGGCCGAGCAGGAACAAATCAGCGTGCTGGAAGAATTATTGAATTCGAAATAAGCTTCTTTTGAGGGTACAAAAAAACGCACGGTTGTTTGAGTGACAAACAACAGTGCGTTATGTTTTTTTGAGGTGATGCAATTCGTGCTCAGGACGGGGATGTGGTCGAACCCGCCGTCGAGCCGGAGACGGAATCCGTTATTTGTGACGGGGACAGGGCGGCGACTGTCAGACATGCCGCGGCACGTGCGTCAGGGCAGTCCAGCAGGCGGAACGACTCCGGGATGAAGACGATATCACCGGACGAAAGTCCCTCCGGCGGGAACAGTTCCTGCAGGCCGTCGAAACGTCCGAGTGCGGCGGCCGTGCGGGTGTCGTTGGTCCCGGCCAGTACGTCAATCAGGATCAGGTGGAACTGTTGGCGGCGGGTGAGCGTACTGTCCGTGTAGATTCCATCGCCTGCGAGTATGAGCACGCAGGGTGGACGGAGTCCGGCGGGCAGAGACCCCGTTTGGACCGCGGTCTCCGGTGTGGCGGCGGTCACGAATCCGACCGCGGGAAACGTGGCGGAAACGAGGCTTTTCAGCGCGTTTGCGACGGTGAGCGTGGCGGCGGTCATGGACGCACCTCCGGGGCATATTCCGTGCGTTTCAGCGAAATCCCGAACCGGGCGGAAACTTCCTCGGGATCGGCGTCGAGACCCGCGCGGTGAAGCGTTTCGACGATGCCCGCGAAGACAGCGCGGTCTTCCTGTGCGGAGTTGCGGAACCGCAGGACCGGCACGGCCGCCGCATCGCCGAAATTGAACTTAGTCCATGGAACCGCGAGTTGGGAGCGAATGGTCGATTCGATTGCGCGGGCGTCGGCTTCCAGCAGGTCGCCGCGAACACGCGACTGTGCGTCGCCGCCGGAAAGACCGCCGGATTCGGACGAGCTGGCAAGCTGGCCGAGGATGACTTTCGTGATCGCTTTCGAGGTGTATTCCAGAAGCTTGAAATAGACGTCACCGCCCGAGTTCGACGCCTGCAGAAGCTCCAGTTCGGTCGACTTTGTGAACACGCCGCCGCCGTTCGGACCGAAACTCCGGATCAGGTTCCGCATCACGCCGCGTTCGTTCTCCCACGCGCTGCGGTCGACTTTCGCAACCACGAACGGCATGCCGTAGCGCTCGACGAACGACACGAGGTCCTTCACCGGATAATTCTGGAACACGTGCAACCAGATCAGCGTACGGATGAGGCCGGCGCGCACGGGATCGCCCGCTCCTCCGTGCGTATGGACGATGAATTTCGACGGGGGCAGGGGGACGCCTGCGTGGTTGTCGTCCGTTACGAGCAGCGGCGTTTCCGAATTGCGGAATGTGAAATGCCATGCGCCGACGGGGCGGAACCCCGCCAGCGAGCCGCCCGCGCCCCAGACGATCTCAGCGGCGGACAGCGGCGCGATCACGGCGTCCATCAGGTAATCGGTGAGTTCGTGAAACGATACGAGCCCGGATTCGCCGCCGGATTCTTTCAGTGCGGTTTCAAACGCTTTCGCGGCATCCTTCGAGGCTGGGCGGTCGTCGCCGGGCTCCACGCCCCATTCGAGGCCGGTCAGCGCGCTTTTCCGCACCTGCATCGCCAGGATGACTTCCCAGTTGCGTTCCTGGATCTCGCGGGCGGCGACGGCGAGTTCCGCGATGTCGCCTTCGTTCGCGGCCTCCAGAATGCGTGAGACGTTCACGGGCGTGTATTCGGAGGTCTGGAGCCAGCGGGCGCGGGCGTTTGGTTCGACTGCGATCCAACGGCCCGGTGCGGGCATGCCGCCGTTCCGTGCGGCGGTCTGGTCGGAGTGATTCAGTTTCATGTTCGGGTTCCTTATAGGTTGAGGTTGATGAAACATGGTTATGGTTTGATGCCTAGGATTGAGGACAGACGGTCGGCGACCTCGGCTCCGTCCACGCGGGACCACTCGTCCCGGCGGCGGTCGAGCAGTTCATTGTACTGCATCCGGGCGCGTTCGAGCGCCTCGCGCAGGCGGACGTTCTCTTCGGACAGCGCGGCGACGCGTTTCCGCAGAACGGTGTTCTGACCGTCCGAAACGGATTTCGACAGCGTGACGGCCGAGCGGACGAGGCGTTCGATCGTCTTCGGATCGTCGGTCGTGGCGTCGGTGCATTCGCGGACGAGCTTCAGCAGGTCGATCTTGAGTTCCTCCGCGATCGCGCTCGTCGCCTCACAGTCGCGGAGCAGCGCGGCGGACAGACGGACTTCCTCGTATGCCAGATGTACCTTCTCCCGTTCTTCGGCGATGATTTTGAACTCGCGCGTGGTCTTAAACCTTGTAATAGCCGCTGCCGTCAAGGTCAATCCGAGCGAGTTCAACGTTCCCGCGACTTCGGGATTGGCGAGCACCGCCTGGCTGGTCGCGCCTTCCAGGAGCAGGCATGCGATCCGGTAACGGAGCCGGAAGGGGAGACGTCCGAACTGGGAAGGCGGTTTCGTTTTCTTCTGTTTATTGGGCAAAGTCCCTCCTTTTTTTGAGCTGGTCTCTCAAAAAAGGGGGCCGAACGGAGGAAAACGGACAACATAACTCTGTAATCGACTGAAACTTCAACAAATAGAGAAAGACATCAGAAAAAAGAGGATGAAAAAAATCCGGGCGGACCTTTGCGGGCCGTCCGGATCGGGATCATCGAACTGTGCGAAGGATTACTTCTTGTATTCCTTGGCGAAGACGAGGCTGGTGACCTTGTCCTTGGCTTTGTCATAGTAGAAAACAAGTGTACCGGTGACGTTCTGTCCCTTCCAGTTGAATGTGTAGGGGAGAATGGTCTGGCCATCGTTGTCCTTAGCAAGCTTGATGCGGGAGTAGACGTACGGGAGATCATCGGAGGATACTGCATTCTCGAATTCCTCGGCCTTGGCGTTCGCCTCTTTCAGCGCGGAAGCGGCATTGTCGCGGGCTTCCTGAAGCTCGTCCCGGTTGTCGTCGTTCGCATTCTTCAGTTCGGCGACGGCTTTGTTGAACGCTTTTTCGGCATCCTTCACCGCTGCCTGCGCCGCTTCGATCTCTTCGGCGTCGGCGATCTGCTGCGGCTGGGTCTTGCCTGTGAAAATGTTCGTGAACGCGGCGGAATTGCCGCCTTTGTCCTCGGCCGCGTGTCCGTACTGCTCGGTGAGGGCGTCTTTGAATCGGATGAAATCCTGTCTGGAGCAGTCCTTCATCATGTAGACGACCTTGGAAAGGCTGTTGGAGACGTAAACGAGGTCGATGCTGTTGGGCTCGCCGGCGATGCCGACGTCAAGTCCTTCAGGCGGGAAGGTTATGACGTCGCGTCCCAGCGCCGGTTCAATATGCGGGAACTCGGGTTCGTGCCAGAGCGCATAACGGGTGTCGGCGATATTGAAGCCCCAGCAGGCCTTCTTGTAGCCGCAATCGGCGTCAATGCCGGCGTAGTTTTCGTTGGCGTCCTTCTGCTGGTTTTCCGCCTTGGCGATGACTGCTTCGTATTTTGCCTGGGATTCCGCATTGTCCACGATCTTGATGGCATCGTTGACCGGGATGACCGTGGCTGTTTGCGCGGCATCGGGTTTCGTTCCGGCATCCGTATTGGTGACAGGAACGTTGTCCTGTCCGTTTCCCTCGAACTCGTCAAATTCGTCGTCGGGTTTGTTGGTCTGAGCGGAGTTTCTCGGCCTCGGCTGTCTGGCTTTTTCCCTGGCAACGCGGGCGATGTAGTTTTTCGCGAGTTCCTGCGCTGTGGACCATTCGCCGGTCTGCGGATCGTAGATGTAGCCGGCTGTCTCGTTGCGTTTGAAGATCTCGCCTTTGAGCTTGTCGTAGATGGAGTTGAGCTTATCGTTCTTTTCGCGGGCGATCATTTGGAGACGTTTTTCGACGAACTGGCCGCGCATGTATTTGTTTCTCTGCGGATCGAATTTCGCACGGGTCTCGTCGTTAAGATCGACGAGGTTGATGATCTTGTCCTCGACCGTGATGGCTTTGTCCCCGACGCGGTAAAGCGTACCTTTGACGGAGAAGTGTTTCGGCCCCATGTTGTAGTTCACGACGACCTTGTCGCCGACCTTGTAGAGAGGGATCTCCTTCTCCGCATCGGCGCTCAGGAGTTCGCGGGCTTTCTTGTCGTCGACGCCGAATTCCAGATCGACAACATCTTTTGCCTGTTTGTTCAGTTCCTGCAGGTTGGGGTTCTCAAGGGGCACGGACGGAACAAGCGTCATGTGCTTCTCAATATCAGCGTTGATGGCGCGGACGATGGCCGGATCGGTGAGGTCCTCGGAGGAGGCATAGCCGTCGATCGTGGTCTTGATGAGGTCGGCACGATGGTTGGAAAGCTGGTATTTCGCGGCTTCGAGCGCGGCCTTGTCACTTTTCGCTGTATTTGTATTTTTCGTTGCGGAATTCGCGGCTGTCGCGGGCTTCGTTCCCACGGCCGGATTGACTCTGCCCGGCGCGCCCGCCTGCGGGAATCCGGGTGCGCCCGCCTGCTGCGGAAACCCGGGAGCGCCTCCCATTCCGCCCGGCATCCCCTGTGGCATTCCCTGCGGGAAATTACCCTGTGCGGCCACGGGGACGGACAACAGCATGCAGCCTGCGGCGAGCATGCTTCCAAAAACCCATGTAGTGTTCTTCATCGTCGTTATTCCTTATATGCGGTTCATAAATCGTGAGAATCGTGCGTTTCCCGGGCGATTTTCCGAAAAAAACACGGGAAACATTCATACTTTAACTTGATTCTTGCGAGTTTTCAAGCTATAATAGAAAAGTTTTGGCGTTTTTTTTGAAAAAAAAGCCGGTTTCCGCCTTTGTCTGCCTTTTTCCGTCTAAAACTAGGATATTGCCGTGAGTGGTAAAACTTGTTTCGTCGCGACTCTGACGCCCGATCAGATGAACGCCCTTCGGGCCAAACTTGAAACGATCTCCGCGTGGGAGTTTTCCTCCGGACCGTATATGCTATTCAAGGCCGCGCGGGAGAAAACGCAGGTGGCCGCGTACCAGTCCGGCAAGCTCGTGGTGCAGGGTGCAGGTACGCAGGATTTCGTTGAGTTTGTGCTGGAGCCGCTGATCGGGCTCACGCGGGACGAATCGGAACCGCCGCCGCTGTTGGAGTTCAAGGATCCGCATGCGGGCATCGACGAGAGCGGCAAGGGGGATTTCTTCGGGCCGCTGGTCGTGGCGTGTGTGTTCGTCGCCGACCGCGAGACGGCCGACGCTTTGGCGAAGGCGGGCGTCCGGGACTCCAAGTCGATCAAGGACGATTCGAAGATCGCCGTGCTCGCGGAGAAGGTCAAGACCTCTGTTCACGGCAAGTTCGGCGTCGTGGTTATCGGCCCGGAGGCGTACAACCGCACCTATGAAAGTATCGGTAACCTCAACCGCTTCCTTGCCTGGGGACATGCCCGCGCCCTTGAAAACATGCTCAAATTTGCGCCCGAATGCCGCCATGTGATCTCCGACCAGTTCGGCGATAAACACCTTGTGGAAAACGCACTCCTCAAAAACGGCCGCGCGGTCCGGCTGGAACAATTTCCGCGCGGCGAACGTGACGTCGCCGTTGCCGCGGCTTCCATACTGGCACGCGCCGAATTCGTGCGGCGTTTGGCGAAACTTGAAGAGGAGGCCGGGTGTCCGCTTCCGAAGGGCGCGGGAACACAGGTCGACAAAACCGCGAAACAGCTTTTTCTTTCTGGCGGCGAACCGCTCCTGCGGAAGTTCGCGAAGATGCATTTCCGGACGGCCCGGAAGGCGATGGGGCTGCCGCTGGACGACTGAACCACCCGTTTCCTGATAGAACCGCTCATCTGAAACAGCCGTTTCCCGCGTACACGCGCAAGTTTCAGTTAAACACAGTACCTTTTAACTGAAACTTGAAGCGTTTTTCCGGCTTTTTTTTACAGATTCCGTCAGGGACTATCTTCACATTATATTCTTTCCCCGATCAGGATGTATGGATCGTTCTCTGTTCCTTGTAGAGCGTATACCGTGAGAAAAACATGGAAAAGAATCGGGCGCAAAACGTTTTTTTCTCGAAAAAACGATTGCTTTTTCTCCCGTGCGGTGCTATATTGATATGATGCATTTCTTTCAACCCTAATCATAAGAAAGGACAACCGTATGGTCAACTACAAAGATCTCGGACTGGTCAACACCCGCGACATGTTCAAAAAGGCGATGGCCGGCCACTATGCGATCCCCGCATTCAACTTCAACAACATGG
>Ga0310690_10011039_pt1 | contig 11179 bp, 9 predicted proteins | sample AusTroGonzalo_MG_2_FD_207661 | JGI IMG/M metagenome (GOLD analysis project Ga0310690, IMG submission 207661) | Bovine rumen microbial communities from tropical cattle in Woodstock, Queensland, Australia - Gonzalo_04 (v2) (version 2) | ecosystem: Host-associated > Mammals > Digestive system >...
GTCCCGTCTTTCGATAGCTGTCGTTGTTAGTGATGAAGATGAAGGCGCAGTCAGGGTTGACGCTGCGGATGGAGTCGACGAGCTGTAGGTAGTTCTGCCGGAAGGCAGCGGTGTCGAAGTCGGAGGCTGCGGCGTCGTTGATGCCGATGCCGAAAATAACCACGTCGGGGTGTAGAAGACGCAGGTCGCGTACGAAGTTCCGACAGCGCAGGTAGTCGGGCACCGAAGCGCCGTTGACGCCAATGGAGTGGTAGGTGAAACCCGGCTGGCGGTTGTCGAGGAGGATGCCGCTGACGGTGAACTGGTCGCCTGGTCGGCAGGGTAGGACGAGGCAGAAGGAGTCGACGGTCTGCCCCAGGTTAAAGACGTAGCGGTCTGTGTTGTTGTCTATATAGGAGGGATATACTTCGCGGTTCTCAAAGCGCAGTCGCGGCACGATACCTTGGTCGCTATGGCCGAGGAGTACCAGACGATTGGTGGCGTAGTCGACACGCGGCTCGTTGACCTGTATGGCAATCTCGGTGACGGTGTCGGAGGCGGTCACGGCGATGCCGCAGAGGCCGAGGGGGTAGGTGTGTTCCTTGTAGACGTTGCGGGTGAGTATCATCTTCTGCGGACAGTGGACGCGGTAGTCGGCTGGGTTGTTGCACTTGGCGGCGGCAGAGTAGGGGAAGATCATGCCGCGCGGTCCTACAAGGTTGGGATGGTCGGCCAAGAGATTGCAGCGCACGGTGTTGGTGAGGCTTCCGGCTTGTACATGCGAGCCTCCGATATGCACGATGTTGATGTTGCCTTGGCGTCTCTTGATAAGGTTCTCCCATCGGTCGAAGAGGCGGTTGATGGAGTGTGACGTGCTGTCGTAATGCAGTGTGTTGAGGCTGTATCTTATGAAATTGTGGTATGGCTGCTCCTGTGCGGCGAGATAAAGCGGCATTGTGATGAGCAGTGCCATAAATATCAGTAGATGGTTTCTCTTCATCGTTTGCCTCCTTTCTTGCGGCGCTCAAGTTGGTATAGGCGGTGGCTGTTGTCGAAGGCTTCTGCCAGCATGTCGCCCATACGGTCGGCACCTTTCTGCGAGAAGTGGATGTAGTCGTTTCCGGCAAGCCCCTGTCGGGTCCACTGCGGCATGCTGTTGTTGCCGCCCATAGCATGGTAGATGCTCCAGTAGGCGGCACCGTGGGCGGTGGCTGTGGCGGCGAGACTGTCGATAAGCTGTGGTATGATGGGGTAGGTCTGCAGGTTGCCTTTGATGCGCGTACTCATGTCGGAAGGGCCGATGAAGAGTATTTTGGCCTTTGGGCAGCATCGGTGCACATAATCTATCTGCTTGCCTATGGACTGGCAGTAGGTGGAGATGTCTTTGGCGGTTTTGAAGTAGGGCACCGAGTTGCCGCCGAACTGCAAGATGATGAGACCGACGTCGAGTGTGCTGTATGCTGCGGTGAGCATTTGCTCATTGACGAGGGTGAACTGCTGGCCCGAGCAGCCGCGCATGGGTATGTTGTCCACGGCGACACCGCCGTCGCCGTCGATGGTAACACCGTAGAGGTCGGCGCTGCCGCTGACGCGCAGACGTATGCCGTTGCTGATGGTATCGGTGCTCCATAAGAGTGCACTCACCCCATCGGGGGCTGTCTTTTGCTGAGTAGCTTTCTTATTCCTGAGGTCGGTGAACTCCGCCTTGAGATTGCCACGGTTGTTGGCTACCAATGCCACACGCTTGAAGCGTTTGGCGGCATCGTCGACACTGGTGCTGGTGGAACTTCTGACTGTCATGGTGGCACTACCGCCTTCGAGACGGAAACACTGCATCATGATGCCATAGTTGCCTCGGCTACGCACGGTGAGGCTGTCGCCGAAGGAAGCAAGGTGTGTGAGTTCGCCACTGGTACTGTGACGGATAGTCATGTTGGGTGTGATACTTTGGAACGGTAGCATACCGGGCCCGCCGCCGCCGTAGGTGCGCTGCATGTAGGCTCGCAAGCGTGAGGAGATATGGTCCATCTCTATCTGTGAGTCACCATAGTGCATGATGCGCACGGTACGATGTTGTCTACGGGCATGCTCAACATCCTGCCAGAAGGCATCGAAGTAGTGTGGTTCCGGTAGCCAGAAGCGTAGTTTTCCACTGTCCACAAGCCTATGGTAGTAGGCTATGGAGTCGTTGGCCATCATCTGGTCCGGATTGTTGTCTTCGTCAGCTTCCTCGTATGTCGGCTGGCGGCTTTCTACAAGGGAGTGCAGCGACGGGAAGCGTAAGTTGAGGCTGCCAATATTTATGCCGTATTGAGGAAAGCAAATGCTCAACGCAAACAGCGAGGCAATAACGATTGTGAATACCCGCAGTATTTCGCGAGCTTTCATCGGCGCTCCAGTTTGTCTATTCGCTCGACTATCTTGTCGAGATTGCGTATCAGCACCTCTATCTTACGGCGTTTGGGAGCATCGGTGGCGGGACTGCCGAAGACTGTGGCATTGTCGTCAATATTGCGTGTGACACCGGTCTGTGCACCGATGGTGACATGGTTGCCCACGGTGATATGCCCTACCAAACCGGCCTGGCCGGCGATGATGCATTCTTCGCCTACCTTGCAGCTGCCGGCGATGCCTACCTGTGAGGCCATAGCGGTGTTGCGTCCTATCACGACGTTGTGTGCCAACTGGCAGAGATTGTCAACCTTGACGCCTTGATGCAGGATGGTGGAGCCCATAGTGGCACGGTCGATGCATGTGTTGGCACCAACTTCGACATTGTCTTCCAGCACCACGTTGCCTATCTGATCAATCTTGTTCCAGGTGCCGTCACCGGCGGGGGCGAAGCCGAAGCCGTCGGAGCCTATCACAGCACCGGCATGGATGATACAGTTGCGCCCTATCTCTACGCCTTCATAGACTTTCACGCCGGCATAGATGATGGTGCCGTCACCAATCTTGCAGTTGTCGCCGATGGTTGCGTTGGGGTATATCTTCACGTCGTTGCCGATGGTGCAGTGGCGTCCAACCACTGCATATTCGCCCATGTAGCAGCGCTTGCCCAGTTTGCTGCCACGTCCAACATGGCTGCGGCATGAGCGGCCTTTGGGGGGCTTGGTACGCTCGTTGAAGGTGTGCAGCAGCATTGCCACTGCCATGTATGGGTTGTCAACGCGTATAAGTGTGGAACCAATAGGCTTCTCTGGTACGAAGTCCTTGCGTACTATCACTATCGATGCTTGCTGCTCGTAGATATAGTGCGTATACTTCGCGTTGCCGAGGAAGGTGATGCCACCTTCGCAGCCTTCTTCTATCTTGCAAGGTTTCCATACCTTGACGTTCTCATCACCCTCAACGGTGCCTCTCACCACACGGGCGAGTTCTTTTGCTGTCAGTTGCATGCTGTTCAGTCTTCAAATTCAATTATTCCACGTTGATGGATTATCTGCATGTTCTCCATGCGCTGGTCGCTGACGAAACCGTCGCCCAGCGTGATGCGGTTGCCATTCTTAGCACGCACGGGGTGCTCGGAATAGATGCGGTCTTCCGCCGAGTTCCATATAAGGTCTTGCAGATATATGGTGTCGCCGGTACCGTAGTCTATCACCACCACGCTGTCGTAGGCTTCCATGATGTCACGGTCGTCATACGATGTAGCTTCGCCGGCCTCTATATATGTCTTTTTCTTGTCAGTGCCTTCAAATAGAGTGAGTGTCACGCGCTGGTCACCGCGGCTTTTGTATATGGTCTTCACCACGGGGCGCTCGAACTTCTGTATCAACGGAGCCTCCAGCATGAGCTGCAGTTTGCCGTTCTCGGTGCGGTGAATGTGTGCGTCGGTCACTTGTTGGCTGGCCGAGTCGCTCCAGTCCTCCGGCAACATGCCTTTGTCACTCTTGCACGACGTGGCAATGGCGACAAGCAGACAAGCCGATAGGAGCGTAAGCTGTCGCCACGCCCCTATCGGTTTGTCGTTGAAGTATGTCCTCACTCGCTTAACGGGTTCTTACTGTTGTCGTTTCACCAATCCAGCCCGGCACCCTGAAGGTCTTGCCGTTCTCAAGGCCGGCCATGAAAGCGTCGGTCTTCGAGGGGAAGTGGGCAGCATAGCTGCTTATGAGCTGGTTGCAGGCTTCGATGTTCTCCTCGGTAGGCTCGACGGATTTGGAGCGCTGCAGCTTGTCCACAGCTGCCCAGTAGGCGCTCTTTCCACCCACGTTGTCCTCTGCGGCGCTGCTGGCGGTGGAACCGTAGAGGATAGCAATCCTCAAGTAAGGCTCGCCTTTGGTGGCATCGGCTGCTGCGGCATTGTTATAGGCTGTACGGGCGGCACCGTAGTTCTTGGCACCGCTGTGGGCATATCCGAGGAAGAGGTAGGCGTTGTACTTATCCTTGGCACCGACACCTTCAATGGCGTCGTTCAGATACTTGACAGCATCGGTGTATTGCTTCTTGGAGATGCACATCTGACCCATGCGCATGGCGGTGGCGGGACTGGGCTCCAGACGGTAGAGGTTCTCAGTGGCACGGAAGAAGAGGTCTTGCTCGGTGCAGCGCTTACGCATCATGATGCCGGTAATCTTCTTCAGCAGGTCGATATTCTCGGGGTCGGCCTCGAACTTCTTGCCGTAGATTTCCACCAACTGGTCGCAGCTGGCATAGGGCGAGAATGCGGCCTCGACACCAGCGATGTAGCCACGGATGGTGGTGGCCTTCACGCTGTCGGCAGCGTTGCGCTGCAGCTCGTCCTCCAGCAGGTCGCTGGCAATGTCATAGTTGTCGACCACTAGCGTGGGCTCGGCAAAACCGGCACGCACATAGTTGATAGTGGCTTCCATGTATTTCACCAGGTAGGCGGCCTCAAGGTCTTCGCCGCCGATTTTAACAGCCTCGCTGTAGAGGGCGTAATACTGCTGAAGACCCTCTTCTTTGAGAATCTCCTCAAGTTCGTTGGCTTTCTTGGCGGTGTACTTGGCGGCCTCGCCGTATTGGGCGATGCGGGTGTCGTACATAGCCATCAGCTCGTCGATATAGGCTTTCTTCTGCTCCTCGTTGGTAGCAGTGGCAATCATAACTTTCAGGATGTTGGCACCATTGATGTAGAGGTTCTTGCTCTGCTTGGGGCAGTTGGCAACGATGGTCTTCCACTGCGGGTAGGCTTCCTGCAGGTAGCGCTGATCCTTAGAGGCTTTGTATTGTTTCACGTTCTCCTGATAGAGGGATACGGCCTCCATCATAGGCTGCGGGTTGGCGAGAGCCTCGTCGTTGCAGCCCCATTTCTCAAGCTGTGCCGCTGCAGGCAGTGCGGTGGCCGCCAGCAGCGCTCCGATGGTCAATGTTCTGAGTGTTTTCATTGTTATTGTGTTTTTTGTTTGTTCGTCCGTTTATGATTAAGTATCGCCCGAAGGCTATTTATTGCTAATTGTATTTCCTCTTCACGAACCAGCGCTCGCAACTGCTGATGGCGATGCCGAAGGTGACGCAGTTGCGCTGCATAATATCAACGTCGCCCATACGGCTGTAGTCCACGCTGATGGTGAGCAGTGAGCGTCCTTTGCGCATAGGCAGGCTAAAGCCCGCACCTACGCCCCAGCGGTCCACCTTCTTGTCGCCGTCGGTGGAGGTGACATACACTAGTCCCTGCTCCATGTGTGCTCCGAGACTCCAACCTATACGGCTAAAGTAGGTCGAGGCATCCATGTTGACCATCTTCTCAAATCCCAAGGCATAGCTGCTGTAGGAGCCGCAACGCATGGCACTCTCGCCGAAGATTGTGTAGCCCTCGGGTTCGGTGTAGCGCAGACCTTGCCATTGCCCAAAGGTCATGTCGGCAGCCACTTGCCAGCGTCCGTTACGTTCCAGGTTAAGGCCTATGCCCACAGTGTTCGCCTGCTCAAGCTGACCGCGTGTCTCGGCGCTCTCACCGCTTTTGGGGAATATGGTATCCAGGAGACTTTCCGATGAGGCTTGGTAGGTGTATATGAGGTCAATCTCTTTGACTTTCATCTTCATGTAGGGCTTGTAGCTCAAGCCTACGCCCAACGTATACTTCTCGCCCAGCGCTTGGCGGTATTGCACGCCAAAGTCCAGTATCGCGTTGCCGAGACGCAGGTCTTTGGCTTTCCTTTCGGGAACGAAATTGGTATCGGAGGAACTGTATGACAGCAGCTTCACAATCTTGCCGGTCAGGTAGCCTATATTGAAGCCGGCCCGCAGGCTATTCTTTTTGTTTTCGATGATGTTGAAACCTAATCCTGCAAACACTTCGTTGGCGCCGCCGTCACCGCTTGCCTCAGTCCTGTAGGTAAAGCCGTCGGTGCCTTTGTTTTGCACCACTGTCAGGTAGTCTATCGTGGAGTATGGCATTAAACCAACGGCGACCTTTAGCCACTTCGTCACCGGCATCCCCACGGCCAGATAAGATAAATTGCCGTCGGCATCCTTTATAGTCATGTCGCCTCTCTTCATGCGGCAGGTCTGCACGTTGAAGCCGATGTCGAACACGAAGCTCTCCGTTTCTATGCTACCGTAGGAGGCTGCGTTGAAGGGGTTGATGTAGTTGTTGCCGGAGCGTGTGTACACCACACCGCCCATACGTGCCGCCATCGGCATGTTGAACGGCAGTTCGCTGATGCCGAACCCGTACTGCGAGTAGGGCAGGTTGAAGCCGTTCTGGGCTTCTACACGCAGCCCCGTCATAGTTATTAACCCCAAGAAACCTATTATTAAGAATTTTTTATTCATCGTATATCATTATCTCGTTCAATCCTATCATTGTTAGTAGTGGCTGATATTCCCAACTTGTGGCGCCGGCCTTTGTCAGGCGCTGTGCGTCACCGCCGGTGAGCAGCACGTTGAGTTTGCCGCATTTCTCGCGATAGAGGGCCACATAGCCAGCCAGCGCCAGCATGGTGGCGCCAAGGGTTCCTGCCAGTATGCACTCCTCTGTGGAGCGCCCCAGAGCCGGAGCGCGGTCCACGCCCTCCAGACTCACAAACGGCAGCCGCGCCGTCCTGTCGTGCAGTGCGTTGAGGCTCATGTCAAGGCCCGGCATGATGGCACCGCCGTGGTATACGCCGTCGGCAGAGAGAAAATCCACCGTAATGCAGGTACCAGCATCTATCACGAGGCAAGCCTCGCCTTTGTGCAGGCTCCACGCACCGCAGGCTGCCGCTATACGGTCGGGTCCAAGTGTCTGTGGCGTCTTGTAGTCGAGGCGTATGGGCAGCGGTGTGTCGGCAGTGAGTAACGGTATGTCATACACTGTGTCGGGCAGCGCTCCGCTGGCACAGGCCAGCACGCTCTCGGCCACGGTGAGCTTATCCGTGGGCAGGTCATAGCCTTGCTCCAACAGGGTGTGACCCTCAAAGGTGGCCCACTTCACAGCTGTGTTCCCTATGTCAAGCGTCAGTCTCACTGTGTGCGTTACCTTTCTTGTTGTACAGGTTCATGGTGCGGTCTATGCCTTGGGTGACGTAGCACTTGACGACATCGCATGCGGTCTTCACCGCTTCCTCCATCTTCGCCAAGTCTTCTCCTTCCATGCGTCCCAGCACGTAGTCCACCTGCCGTCCGCGGCTGAAATGGTCGCCAACGCCCATACGCATGCGTATGTAGTTGGACGTGCCGAGCATGGCCTCAATGTCGCTCAGGCCGTTGTGGCCACCGGCACCGCCCTGCTTTTTTATACGTATAATGCCAGGGTCAAGAGCCAGGTCGTCAACCACTACCATAAGGTTGGCCAGCTCCACCTTCTCGGCCTGCAGCCAGTACTTCACGGCCTTGCCGCTAAGGTTCATATAGGTGGTGGGCTTGATGAGTACCAGCACGCGCCCTTTGTGACGCACCTCGGTGCGGTAGGCATGGCGCTCCAGAGTCCAGCGCGCGTCGGCCTCCTTGGCCAGCGCGTCGACAACCATGAAGCCTGCGTTGTGACGCGTACCCTCGTATTCGGCACCCACGTTACCCAGTCCCACTATCAGATATTTCGCCACAGCGTCCTCTTGGTTTTCTTTACAATCCTTTTGTTTCCAAATGGATACAAGTCTGCTAAACAGTCCCATCCTTATGGTTTCAAACTGCAAAGATACAACTTTTTTACAATATGCGCGTATATTTTCTGTCTAGCGGCTCATCGATGTTGCATAAAAAAGTGTTGGTGGAGAGATTGTCTCCACCAACACAGAATGTTATAACCACGTAGGGTTTAGCCTTGCCTTTCGGCGAGGTTGCCTGCGCTCGGCATAGCTGATGCAAGCATCGCTTTGCTCTCGCTTTAGCAACCTTCAATCTCTTTGCGGACTTTCTTGAAGGCCTCGATGCACTTGTCGAGGTGCTCGTGCTCGTGGGCGGCGCTGATCTGCACACGTATACGGGCCTGACCCTTCGGCACGACGGGATAGTAGAAGCCCGTGACGAAGATGCCTTCTTCCTGCATCTTGGCGGCATACTTCTGGCTCTTGGCAGCGTCGTAAATCATGACGGCGCAGATGGCGCTCTCGCTGGGCTTGCAGTCGAAGCCTTCCTCTTTCATGCGGCGCAGGAAGTAGTCGGTGTTCTCGTGCAGCTTGTCCTGCAGGGCGTTGGTCTCGCTCATCATCTCGAACATGCGGATACCGGCGGCCACGAGACCGGGAGCCATGCTGTTGGAGAAGAGGTAGGGACGGCTGCGCTGACGCAGCATGTCGATGATTTCCTTCTTACCGGTGGTGAAGCCGCCCATGGCGCCGCCGAAGGCCTTGCCGAGGGTGCCGGTGAGGATCTCAATCTTACCGCGCAGGTTGTAGCGCTCGGTAACGCCGCGACCGGTCTTGCCGACCACGCCGGCACTGTGGCTCTCGTCGACCATCACCATAGCGTCGTACTTGTTGGCGAGTTCGTAGATCTTGTCCAGCGGGCATACGTTGCCGTCCATCGAGAAGACACCGTCGGTGACAATCACGCGGAAGCGGTTCTTCTGGGCAGCTTTCAGCTGCTCCTCTAGGTCGGCCATGTCGGCGTTGGCATAGCGGTAGCGCTGGGCCTTGCAGAGGCGCACACCGTCGATGATGGAGGCGTGGTTCAGGGCGTCGCTGATGATGGCGTCCTCTTCGGTGAGCAAGGGCTCGAAGACACCGCCGTTGGCGTCAAAGCATGCAGCATAGAGGATGGTGTCCTCGGTGCCGAAAAACTCAGCAATCTTCTTCTCAAGCTGCTTGTGGAGGTCCTGGCAGCCGCAGATGAAGCGCACACTGGCCATACCGTAGCCGCGGGCGTCCATGCCCTTCTTGGCGGCCTCGATGAGCTCGGGGTTGTCGGCCAGTCCCAGGTAGTTGTTGGCGCAGAAGTTGAGGCACTTCTTGCCTTTCACCATAATCTCGGCGCCCTGGGGGCTCTCGATGATGCGTTCATGTTTGTAAAGACCGGCGGCCTCGATGTCGGCCAGCTCTTTCTGAAGATGCTGTTGGAATTTAGTGTACATGTTTACAATATTTTATGTTATTATTTCTGATTTCTGTACTTGCTAATTCAGCCTACAAAAATACAAAAAAATATTTATACCGAAAAAAAATGTTACCTTTGCAGCAATAACGAAAACACTGATACTATGGCTAAAGATATAGTTTGCAGCGGCATAAGGCCTACAGGCAACCTCCATCTCGGCAATTATTTCGGCGCTCTGCGCAACTTCGTCAAGATGCAGGACGAGATGGATTGCTACTTCTTCATCGCCGACTATCATTCACTTACCACGCACCCCACGCCGGGCAGCATCTACAACGACGCCCGCGCCATACTGGTGCAGTACCTCGCCGCTGGTCTCGACCCCGAGAAGGCCACCATCTACCTGCAGAGCGACTTGCCCGAGACCATCGAACTGTATCTGTTCTTCAACATGAACGCCTACCTCGGCGAGCTTGAGCGCGTCACCTCCTTCAAGGACAAGGTGCGTCAGAACCCCAACAACGTCAACGCCGGCCTGCTGACCTACCCCACGCTCATGGCCGCCGACATACTCATCCACAAGGCCACCCGCGTCCCCGTGGGTAAGGACCAAGAGCAGCACCTCGAGATGACCCGCACCTACGCCCAACGCTTCAACACCATGTACAAGGCCGACGTGTTCCCCCTGCCGCAGGCTATTGGATCAAGTACCGGCCTAGTGAAGATACCGGCCCTCAACGGCAGCGGCAAGATGGGCAAGAGCGAGGGAGAAGCTTCCACCATCTTCCTCACCGACGAGCCCGCCGTTATCCGCAAGAAAATCATGAAAGCCAAGAGCGACAGTGGCCCCACCGAGATGAACCAGCAGAAGCCCGAAGAGATTGAGAATCTCTTCAGCCTGCTCAAGGCCGTCTCTACGCCCGACACTGTCGAGTACTTCGACGACCTCTACAACCGCTGCCAGATACGCTACGGCGACCTCAAGAAGCAGTTGGCCGAGGATATGGTCAACTTCGTCGAGCCGTTGCGTCAGCGCATCCTCGAGATTGGTGCCGACGATGCCGCCCTGCGCCGCATCATGGACCTCGGCAAAGAGAAAGCCCACGACAGCGCCGCCCGCACCCTTGCCGAAGTGCGCCGCGTGATCGGTTACCGAAACTAAAGGGTAATTCCCATAAAAAAGCTACGCAGGCATGGAGATGCCTGCGTAGCTTTCGTTTAATTCGCTTAATTCGCCGTTCCTTACGGCAGCGGCACGAGGCCGTTGAAGCCCATGAAGGCCATAGCCAGGATGCCGGCAGTGACCAGCGCTATGGGCACACCCTTCATGCCTTTGGGTACGCCGGTGAGGTCCAGCTGTTCGCGTATGCCGGCGAAGAGTATCAGCGCTATGGCGAAGCCTACGGCGATAGAGGCCGAGTAGACAACGCTCTCAAGGAAGTTCATGTTCTTCTGTATCACCAGAATGGCCACGCCGAGCACGGCGCAGTTGGTGGTGATCAGCGGCAGGAAGACGCCCAGTGCCTGATAGAGCGAGGGGGCAATCTTCTTCAGCACAATCTCTACCATCTGCACAAGACCCGCAATGACGAGGATATAGGCGATGGTTTGCAGATATTCGAGGTGCAGCGGAGTGAGCACATAGGTCATGATGAGCCACGTCACCATAGTGGCGAGCAGCATCACGAAAAGCACGGCGCCGCTCATGCCCACGGACGACTTAACGTCCTTACTCACACCGAGAAACGGGCAGATGCCGAGGAACTGTGCCAGCACCACA
>Ga0310690_10011042_pt1 | contig 11178 bp, 8 predicted proteins | sample AusTroGonzalo_MG_2_FD_207661 | JGI IMG/M metagenome (GOLD analysis project Ga0310690, IMG submission 207661) | Bovine rumen microbial communities from tropical cattle in Woodstock, Queensland, Australia - Gonzalo_04 (v2) (version 2) | ecosystem: Host-associated > Mammals > Digestive system >...
AAATCTAATGTTATCGTTTCTTCTACTAATAACGTTCCATTTCATCATACTGTCTCATCTCTTTGTAATACTACTGTATCTCACTCTGTAGCCGCTTCTACTGCTGCTGCCAATGTTTCATAACATACATTATTTAATGTTGCTATACAATCCGTCCTTTCTACTGCATCATATGTCGCTGTATATGTAGCCTCCTGAGTTACTCATGTCAACTCTGGTGTCCATCATGCAAACGTGTATGTATACTGTACTGTCGCTTCCTTTGTTGGATCTGATCCATTATATGTTGGAGTTACTCAAAAATCTAATTCACTTGTTTGTAATTCTGTTCAATCTTCGTTTTGAAATTTAATAGTATATCATACTAAATCTATTAAATCACTAGCACTAACCGGAGTTGCATTTACTGTAGCTGTAACTCCATTAGTCGTAATATCTATATCTGATACTACCGCTCCTCATGCACTCTGTCCTTCCCTCCTTCATGGATAATTTGATGCTACATCCTTTACTATTACTTTTCATGCTTCTACTACTACTCTTGAATCTCATACCATTCATGGATTAGATGCAAAATTACTATCTACTGTTATGTTAAATGTTGCATTATCTACACTTACTTGTCATGCTCTAGCTACAATTCATACTCAGTTCGTTATATTAAATGTTCATCCATTTACGTCTACTGTATCACTATTCGCTACATAGATTCCACATGCTACATATCACTCTGACTGAATTCATCCATTAAATGTTCATCCTCCTATTGTTATCGTATTTCATCATGATCATGCTGTTCCATTTGTTCCTATTACACAATTATCTTTTGCTTCATATGTTCCTCACTCAATTGTCACCGTACTGTTCGTAAATGCCATTACTGCCATCTCCTGTGCTACCACATTCAATGAATCTTTTAATGTTATATTCGCTCAATTATTGGCTCTTATCGCTACATAATTAGGATCATTTACTGTTCCATTCTGTATCGTTACTGTCTTGTTTCCATTTACAACCACTCTTCCATTTAATGTCTTTCATCATAAATCTAATGTTATCGTTTCTTCTACTAATAACGTTCCATTTCATCATACTGTCTCATCTCTTTGTAATACTACTGTATCTCACTCTGTAGCCGCTTCTACTGCTGCTGCCAATGTTTCATAACATATCTCTCCTATCTTCGCTACACAGTTTGTAGCCGCCAACAAAATTGAAGCTTCACATGTATAAATATCAACATATCCCTCACTCGGAGTCAAGAATTCTCCATTATATCTATCTGAAACATTCGCTGCTTGTCATCATACACATGATGTAGCACTTTGTGACAATCATTCAAATCAGAATGGATTATCTCCATGTTTGATAAAAATCTCCACAGCTTCTGTTCAGAATACTGGAATCCTTACCGAAATAGCTTGATCAAATTTTATTGATTCAGTTATCTCTGTATCTCCCTGTTTAAAAGTAAGATCTACTCATCATGCTATATATTGTTTATCAAGATAAACAGATGATAAATCAGTGTCTTGTATACCAGCCCCATCCAAGAAACTTTGGATATTTGCTGCATCTGAAGATGTCGGTACTTCTGTATCAAGAGTTAAGCTTGTTATAGGTGTAGGAGTTGTTGAATCTCAGATTCTTACTTTTGTTGTTGGATTGATATCTACATATATGTTTTTAACTGTCCATTTACCATCATTTACTACAGCTTCATATCATTCAGCTACATATGCACTTGGATCTGAACTAAATATTCATCAATTTATTGAAATATCTGTATCTGTTCAATCAATTGGTAAAAATTTAATAGCTGATGCTACTCAATTTAATTCTCATCATGAAATATTTGTCTCCAATGTTCATACTTCTGGATAATTTGCTTCTTTATCAACTACAACAGCACTTGCATCTACTATGACCCTACTATCTCATACTTTTCCATTCGTTGTCGCATCTCATTGTGCATTTATTACTCAAGCTGTAATATTTAGTACTCCAGCTCTTTGTACTATTCATGCTCCATTATATGCATTAATCGTTCATCAATTTATATTTACCGTTCAGCTATTTGGATGATAAATTCCACATGCCTCATATCAAGCTGATGTAATGTGTCCATTTATCGTTCATCAATTTATATTTATCTCGTAATTTTTATATTCATCAGAATTTGTTCAATTTCATCCAGCTCAGCAATTATCTACTGTTGTTATTGTTCATCAATCCATAGTAAAAACTCAATTCCCCAGCGTTAATACTCAAAATTCTTGAGACTTTATTTCTCAACTCTCTAATACAAATGTCGCATTACTAACTACAACTCCATTGCTATTTATACTTTGTATATAACCATTTCATACACTATCATCTAATGTTACATTCGCTGAATTTATACTTATTATTACTCAATTAACACTTCCCCTTACATTGTGTCATTTCAAATCTATTGTAATTGTCTTCCCAGCAATCGTCACTGAAGAATCTAGTTCTATATCTTGCAATACTTCTATTGTCGCTGTTCAATTCACTTCTACTGCATCTACTGCAGCTTGAAGTGTTGTATATTTGTTAGTTCATATACTTGCAACTGTACCATCAACAACTGTATATTTTCCATTCCCATCTGATACTGCTTTATATCAATGTACCACATATGCACTTGGATCTGAACTAAATATTCATCAATTTATTGAAATATCTGTATCTGTTCAATCAATTGGTAAAAATTTAATAGCTGATGCTGCTCAATTTAATTCTCATCATGAAATATTTGTCTCCAATGTTCATACTTCTGGATAATTTGCTTCTTTATCAACTACAACAGCACTTGCATCTACTATAACCCTACTATCTCATACTTTTCCATTCGTTGTTGCATCTCATTGTGCATTTATTACTCAAGCTGTAATATTTAGTACTCCAGCTCTTTGTACTATTCATGCTCCATTATATGCATTAATCGTTCATCAATTTATATTTACCGTTCAGCTATTTGGATGATAAATTCCACATGCCTCATATCAAGCTGATGTAATGTGTCCATTTATCGTTCATCAATTTATATTTATCTCGTAATTTTTATATTCATCAGAATTTGTTCAATTTCATCCAGCTCAGCAATTATCTACTGTTGTTATTGTTCATCAATCCATAGTAAAAACTCAATTCCCCAGCGTTAATACTCAAAATTCTTGAGACTTTATTTCTCAACTCTCTAATACAAATGTCGCATTACTAACTACAACTCCATTGCTATTTATACTTTGTATATAACCATTTCATACGCTATCCTCCAATGTTACATTCGCTAAATTTGTACTTATTATTACTCAATTAACACTTCCTCTCACATTGTGTCAATTCAAATCTATCGTAATTGTCTTCCCTGCAATCGTCACTGAAGAATCTAGTTCTATATCTTGCAATACTTCTATTGTCGCTGTTCAATTCACTTCTACTGCATCTACTGCTGCTTGAAGTGTTGTATATTCATTTTCTAAAATTTGTGCTACATAAGTTTCACTTTGTTCTCATCCTCATTTTGCAGCTCATCTTAAAACTGGAGTTTCTGGCTTCATGTCATCTTCTCCATCTTTTTTCTCCTCTCCATCCTTTTTATCTTCCTCATCTATTTCTCCTTTAGATTCTTCAACTTTTTCAATACAAGCATCCCCAGTTTCATCTTTTTCAAATCATTCATTACATTCCCATTCACAGTTTTCTTCGTTCTCTATCTCATCTCATGTACCTATATAATGAGCATTTTCTTTTGGGGCTCATTCCTGTGTACAATATATAGGCGCTGGAACTTGAGGTTCTACAACTGGTTCTGGATCTTGAGTTGGCTCTGGCTCTGGAGCTACCTCATCTGCCTCACATTCATTCAAATCATTTAAATGATACCCCGATTCACAACTTGGAGTAGAATCTCCACTCTCCTCATCTCACGTTGCAAAAACTGGTACTGTAGGCATAATAGAATTCAAAAGTAATACCAACGCTGCCACGATGGAAATTCACTTTCTAATTCTACTTTTTCAAAAAGTTCACATATTACTTATAAAGAAAAAATAAAAGAGTTTGTGATTTTCACGGCTTTCCAACCGGTTCCTATCAGTTTTCTAAAGTCAGGGAGTTCTATATACGATTATATAGTAGACTTTAAAAAATTTTCTAGAAATCTGCTCGAAGAACCATGATATTGAGAGACTCTTTTATTATTTCAAAAAAGTTCAACAAATATCATTATGCTAATGACACATAATGACCGTTTATATTTCTTGAATTAATATAGAAACTCCCAATCTATATTACTACGATTTTAATGTATGATTAATGTCTAATTTTACAAGTTATTTCCGCATAAATCACTTGCTTTTTCGCAATTTTATCACGTTTATTGTTTTATAATTTCAAGAATAGCATAATTCACTAAATATTATGTCATTACCATAAAGATAACTTGTCCAGTTTATGCGGCTAGCAGTACGTGATGAAAACTTTATTTATCATTCTGATACTTTAGCCTAAGAATCTTATATATCTTCTTGTCAAAAAATCAATTGATTTTTTGACATAAATGATTATATAATATATACCGCATTTTTACTAAATATTTTTTTAGAATATGGAAAACGAAGAAAAAATTGTACTTTATAAGAAACCTGATTGAACCACAGAAATCAATGTAAGACTCGATGGAGATACCATTCGACTAAATCAAAATCAAATTGCTCAGCTTTTTGATGTGGATAGGACTGTTGTGGTGAGACATATCAATAATATCTATAAGGAATGAGAACTGGATGAAAAATGAACCTGTGCAAAAATTGCACAAGTTCAAATTGAATGAAAAAGGCAGGTAAAAAGAACTGTGAATTTTTATAATTTGGATGCAATTATTTCCGTATGATATCGTGTAAATAGTAAAAATGCAACAGCATTTAGGATTCGAGCGACATCCATTCTCAGAGAATATCTGATAAAATGATATGCTTTGAATCAAAAAAGAATCCAAGAAATATGATTCCAACGTTTTGAAAAAGCTGTAGCTCTAATCAAGAGAAATATTGGAACTAATTCTCTTAGAAATAAGGAAGTAAGATGAATGTTGTCTGTAATCACAGAATATGCTCATAGTTGGATTGTATTACAGAAATATGATGAATGATCATTGAATACCCATAATTTGCTGGTTAAAAAAGCAGAATTATTAACCTATAAAGAAGCTATGGATGCTATCGTGAGTATGAAAAAAGAATTCTTACCAAAAAATGAAGTTTCTGAAACTTTTGGAGAAGAGAGAAACGACTGATTAAAATGAATCCTCGACCAAGTATATCAGACTTTTGATTGACAAGACTTATATCCTTCTATCCAAGAAAAGGCTGCGGCTCTTATGTATTTCACTATAAAAGATCATCCTTTTATTGATTGAAATAAAAAGATCTGAGCATTCTTATTGCTTATATTCTTAGGTAAAAATAATTGCTTAGAAAAATCTGACTGAACCAAAGTTATTGATGAAGATACTTTGGTTGCTTTAACTTTATTGGTGGCTACAAGTAATTCTTCAGAAAGAGATATGATTATAGCATTAATTATCCAATTTATCAGCTAGTTCATGGTGTGAACTTCCTCTTATTATTCTGAATATCATGTTAATCTACTGAGCAAATCCAGATAAACAAATAAGGTTTGCTGGATCCTGTGATTATTCATCTCTCTAAATGGGGATACTTATTTTCTATTTGTTTATACTTCCAAAATTTATATAAAAAAGCTGATAGATTTTTATATTCACATACAATGTAATGAAAATAATTTGAATTACTGGTCCACAAGCCGCATGAAAATGAGAAATCGTAAATTATCTCACAGAAAAAAAATGATTTGCTCATTATTCAGTACGTTGATTTTTAACTCAGGAAATCGAGAAAAGATGACTACCATTAGACAGAGATAGTATGCGCGAAGTTGCTAATGATTTACGTGCAACTTACTGACCATCCTATATCACTGATCAGCTTTTCTTACAAGCTCAAGAAAATGGTAAAGATGCAATTATAGAATCTGTTCGTGCTATTTGAGAAGTAGAAAGTCTGAAAAAAAATTCTGATTTCATATTGCTAGCTGTAAATGCAGATCAAAAACTCAGATTTGAAAGAGCTATCGCTAGAAAAAGTGCCTCCGATTTTGTATCTTTTGAAAAATTCCAGGAACAAGAACGCCTAGAAAGTGAAAATTCTGATCCGAGTAAACAAAATATCAATGCTTGCATTGAAATGGCCGATTATGTAGTAAATAACGATTGAAATCTTGAAGAATTACATAAACAACTCGATGAAATTATCAAATAGAGTCCCCCTTCGGTAAGGGGGAATTAAAGGGGGATATATTAAAAATTTAACTTTTATCATATATCCCTCCGTCCCAACGAGTCGGGACACCTCCCTTATCAAAGGGAGGCATATTATACATTTAACAATCTATTTTGTACAATGAAAAACTTCTTTCTATTCGACTGATTCGCATTCCTATATCGTGCATACTATGCATTCCCAGAGATGAGAAACCCTCAGTGACAGAATATTAACGCTGTATATTGATTCTTACGTATGCTTCTCAAACGTCTCAATAAAAAACCGGATTATGTCGCAATTGCATGGGATGCACCACAAAAAACATTTCGTCATGAATTGGCTCCAGACTACAAAGCCACTAGGAAAAAGATGGATGATGATTTCAAATCACAGATTCCAATCATTCAAGAAATTATAAAAGAACTCTGAATTATTTCACAGATTGCTCCTTGATTTGAAGCTGATGATGTTTTAGCTAGTTTCACTTGGAAATACAAATCTCCAGATTTATCTATGTATCTATATTCAGCTGATAAAGATCTAAAACAGCTATTAGATGATGGAATATATATCGTTGATCCAGTAAAAGATTTACCATATCAAAAGAAAGATTTTCTAGCAGAATTCGGATTCGAACCACAATATATCGTAGATTACCTCGCTCTTCTTGGGGATAGCGCTGACAATATCAAATGAGTAACATGAATCGGAGAGAAGAAAGCCCAGAGTTTAGTCCAGCATTATGGAACTATTGAAAATATTTATGATCATCTAAATGAATTAGAAAATGCTGAATCTTCTATCTTATGAAGCCAAAAAAATGATGCATTTTTCTCAAAAAAAATGATTCAATTAGCTAATGTAGACTTGTCTAAGACAGAACTAGACAATTTCAAATTCAACTTTGATTGAAGCAAATATATTGATATTATCTGTAATCAAAGCTGAATCAAGTGATTAGAAAAGCCGTTAACTGAAATGAAAAAAGAGTTCGAGAAACCTCAACAATTAGGATTATTTTAGGTAATAATTCTTAAAAAAAAGTCCTTTGTTTTTTGACAGAGGATTTTTTCTGAATATAATAAATTACACATTTATATCATTAATCAATGAATATGTGAAAATTAGAAACAATTCAAAAGATTTGAGAAACCTGAACCAAAGCTTTTGATCAAATAGATGAAAATGAGAAGAAAGAGGGATTTAAGGATATAATAGAAAATTTAAATGATAGTGATGCTGCCAATCGATTAAAAAAGCAATGGGATTCTATATCAGAAGACGATAAAATAAAATTGTATAAAAGATGAGCCATAACATTGAGTGCCTCACTCAAAAAAGCACCTATACTTACATATTATAACGCAATAAAGAATACACACAAAAAATGAATTAAAAGTGCAGGTAAGATTGCTCTATTAGAACAAATCCCATGTAGATTTTTGGTAGAACTATGAATCTTACAAAAGCCTGACTCACTAACAAAAGAAAAGTTGATTAAAGATACTAAAAAAGATGCAATAAATTTTAATTCTTATCTATCAATTTGTAGCACCGTATGTGCATGCATACCCGATGCTAGAGTTCTAGTACCTTTTATTAAAATGGCCAAACACTATACAAAACGATATGAAAAACATTGAACTGAAATACTTATATCCAGATTAGAGGAGCAAGCAAAAGAAAAGATAACAGAACAAACTCAAGAACAATTATATAGCGTGTTAGCAGCGTAAAAGATTTCCACTAAAAAAATCTCTCCATCCTAGGAGAGATTTTCTATTTCAGAATTCTAGTACTTTTCATATCTCTTCATAACCATATCAGTCTGAATCTTATTAATTAACTCTTGTACAACTCAAACTATAATGATTACTCCAGATCCTGTAACTACAGTTGGTAATCCTCCAAGTGCAGTTGCAATGTTTTGAAGGAATGGAACCCAATTGAATATATAAGTATAACATGCAATTAATGCCAATCCTAAACCTCACCACAAACATAAATGCATTAATACTCCATTAATATATTTAGCTGTAGCTTTTCATGGTCTAATTCATGGAATATATCCTCATCTCTTCTGAATATTATCTGATATTCTATCTGGAGAGAATGTAATCATTGCATACAAAAATGTGAAAGCAACAATCAGAATTACATAACATAATATTGCTAACCATCCTGGTTGAGTTGAATATATATTCAAATGTAATTCTATCCAATTAGATATAGCTGCAATCTTCTCATTCATTGGCATAAAGTTGTGCAATAATTGGAAACACAAATATGGAAATGAAACGAATGCCATAGCGAAGATAATAGGCACCATTCCTACTGGGTTCATAGGAATAGGAAGAATACTTGATTGTTGTACTTTTCCACTTCTAGTATATATTACAGGAATTTCTTTAGTTGATTTCAGGATGAATATCGAAAGGATAATAAGTACCAATACGATAGCCAACATAAACAATAATACATAGAACCAATTTGTTCAAGCTGTCAAACTATTGTATCATTTCTGGAATATTCCTGAAACGATTGAAGCGAAGATTAATAATGAAATACCATTAGAAACTCACTTTTCTGTAATCAATTCTCAAAGCCACATAAGTCATACAGCACCAACTGTAAGCACAAATGCAACTAATAATACAGTACCAAAGTCTGTTGAAACAGCATTTCATCCCAACATTGAATTCATCAAGTATGTCATTCAGATTCACTGTAAGAATGCCATAGGCACAGTCAATAATCTAGTATATTGATTAATTTTATTCTGACCAACTTCTCATTGTTCTGTCAATTCCTCTAATGAAGGAAGAACTGAACTAAGTAATTGAAGTATAATTGATGCTGTAATATAAGGAGATACTCAGATTGCTATAATAGCAAAATTTTCCAAAGCACCTCACATCAGCATTACCAAATATCCAAATCCTCCTGCTGCTCATGCATCTAATGATGAATTGATAATAGATGATATATCAACAAATGGAACTGGTATATATATTAATAATCTATATATTGCGAGAATACCTAACGTAAAATACACTTTCTTCATAATAGTCTTATTAGAAGTGATTTCCTTAACTTTTCTTCGAAATTTTTTCATTCGTTTTTAATATGAAGACATAAAAACAAAGAAAGAAAGACTATGAAATCTTTCCTCCTGCTTTTTCTATTTTTTCTACTGCAGATTTAGTGAACTTCTCAATTCCAGTGAAGTTAAGAGACTTAGTAAGTTCTCCATTACCAAGTATTTTAACCAAATCTGAAATACTTTTGATATATCCGGCATCCTTAAGAACCGCTTTGTTAACTTCTGTCGTAAAAGCAGCATCTGCTTCGAGAGCAGCAACATTGATAATTACATATTTATCAATCCATTTATCAGCCCTCTTGAATCCTTTAGCTTTAGGCATTCTCATAACTACTGGAGTCTGTCATCATTCGAAGAATGGTCTTACAGATTTTCCACTTCTAGCTTTTTGACCTTTAAGTCATTTACCAGAATAGTTACCCTTAGAAGCATTTCATCTTCCAAGTCTGCGAGCCTTATCTTTAAATCACTTACTTTTTTCCAATTGATGCAATTTCATGATCAATACAATTAACAGGAATAAAAATCTAAACTATTTTTCCTCTTTTTTTGTAGCTTTTTTAGCAGCTGGCTTTTTAGCTGGCGCTTTTTTAGCAGGTTTCTTTTCCTCTACTGCCTCCTCAGTTTTCTCAGCTTTTTCAGCTTTAACAGGTTTCTCAGCTTTAGCTGGTGCCTTTTTAGCAGGTTTCTTTTCTTCTACTTCTTCTGTTTCTTCATTTTCTGTAGCTTTAACAGCACGTAGAGATGAGAAATAATCAGCGTGTTTATAAGAAGCCAAAGCTAAAATCGTAGCCAATGCATTATTTAACTTATTGTTAGATCCAATCATTTTCGAAAGGATATTTGAATATCCTGCCAATTCTAGAACAGATCTGATTGAAGATCCAGCCTTAAGTCAAGTACCCTCAGAAGCAGGAAGCAATCTTACTTTTGAAGTCTTATACTTATAAGTTATTGCATAAGGAACTGTATCTCCCTTTGTAACAGGAACCTGAAATAATGCTTTATAAGCCTCATTAGTAGCCTTTGAAACAGCACCTGCAACGTCGTTTCCTTTAGCAGATCCTAATCAAATTTTACCTTTTCTATTTCCTACAAGAATAGTAGCTCTAAAAGACATTCTTCTACCTCCAGTAGTAACCCTAGTTACTCTACGAACTTCCAATAAGAGTTCATCGAATTCCTTCTTTGGTTTCTCTCTGTGGTTTCTATCCTTTTGTGCTCTCTCTGGTTTCATACCCAATAATAATTTAGAGAATAAAGTTTATTATAATTGAATTCCTCATTTTCTTAATCCTTCAGCAAATGCTTTTACTCTTCCGTGATATAAGTATCCGTTTCTATCAAAAGCAACTGCTTTAATATTCTTAGACTTAAGAACATCTGCGAATGCAACACCAGCATTTTCTGCTCTTTCAGTTTTAGTAGCTCCAGCTACTCCTTTATCGCTACAAGTAGCAACTACTTTTCATTCAGCAGTAACTACATCTGCTGTTACATGAGCTAGAGATCTAGCAATAATAACTCTATATTCAGGATTAGTTTCTTTAACTTGAGTATTCACTCTTTGTTTTCTCCTGAGATATTTTCTTTGCTTCTCAAGCAATTTATTTTTCAAATATGCCATAGTAATGAACAAATAGAAGATAAATCTGAAATCCAATATTTAAGACTATTTCTTAGCAGATTTTCCAGCCTTAAGTT
>Ga0310690_10011043_pt1 | contig 11178 bp, 11 predicted proteins | sample AusTroGonzalo_MG_2_FD_207661 | JGI IMG/M metagenome (GOLD analysis project Ga0310690, IMG submission 207661) | Bovine rumen microbial communities from tropical cattle in Woodstock, Queensland, Australia - Gonzalo_04 (v2) (version 2) | ecosystem: Host-associated > Mammals > Digestive system >...
AACTACTTAAATCATCTGGCACATAATTGTGGTTTTCGTCTTTATCCTCTACATTCCTGACAATAACACCTTTTTCTCGAACAACAGAAAGTAGTTGCATATTGGGATGATTTCTTTCATTAAATGGTTTGAGAATTTGCCGCAGTTTTAATACCTGCCAATGATTCGGACACCCTCCAAGCCATTCAAGATTACCATGAGCATTACTCATCGTATTCCCTCCATAATCTCCGCCAACACACCATCAGCTTCTTTCTCTAATGCATTTAAGCTCTCTAAAATATCACTCATTTCACGAAGTTCAACCGGCTTATAAAAATACTTAGTAAAACTGATCTCATAGCCTACTATCGTCTTCTTTTCATCCACATAGGCATCCGGCGCATAGGTAAGCACCTCGTCTTTCATAAAAGCAGAGATCCCGCCTTCATAGGTGAACGGAACATTTTCTGTATCACGCAGATCGACGTCCGCTTCGCCTTCTACGGGTTTTGCCGACGGGTCTTTTTCAGTGATAAACGGACGAATGTTTTTAAGTACACTCGCTTTCAGTTTTGTCGCCTTTGCAAATGCTGTCCAATCGTCGGTCAGAGTCCCCGCAGGAACGGATGCAATAGCTTTTTTCACCGCTACAAGCTCTTCTGCCTTTTTGAAAAGGTCTGCAGGAATTTCTCTATCGGGATAGACTCTCAAACGAAGCGGTCGTTCCACGGTTATGTTCCAATAACCAAATTCATTGTTGTTGAAAATCATACTGACTTCGCTTTGCTCCATTTCAAGAAAAATTCGCACGATTTCATTGCGAAGCTCCGGCGTAAATTCGCAATTCTTTTTCCCCATATTTTTACGAAGCGCAGATTTCATTGCAGTAGCATCAATCAGTTGAATTTTTCCTTTGCGACGTTCCTCTTTTTTGTTAGAAAGAATCCAGATAAATGTACCAATACCTGTGTTGTAGAACATATTCTCAGGCAATGCGATTATTGCTTCAACAAAGTCATGTTCAATCATATAACGACGAGCGTTGCTTTCTCCGCTTCCAGCGTCACCGGTAAAAATAGATGAGCCGTTGTGAACCTCGGCAATACGGCTTCCGAGTTTTGTATCCTTTTTCATTTTTGCCGCATTATTCAACAAGAAGAGAAGCTGTCCATCACTTGTTCTCGGAATCATGGTCAATGTCTTGCCATCTTCCAAATAAGTATTGAAACGGGTATCGAGAATTTCTTTTTTGCCGCCCATTTTATCCGCATCAGTTTTCCAACTTTTGCCATAAGGCGGGTTCGAAAGCATAAAATCAAATTGTCTGGTGGGGTTTCCGTCAAGGGACAGCGTAGAGCCGTAACTGATATGCTCTGCCTGTTCACCGTCACCTTTAAGCAGCAAGTCAGCTTTTGCAATGGCGTAAGTCTCGGGGTTTATCTCTTGTCCAAAAAGATGAATAGAAACTTTTTTCCCGCGCTCTGCCGCCAAAGTCATCAGTCTGTCCTGAGCAACTGTAAGCATACCGCCCGTTCCGCAAGCTCCGTCATACAAAGAATAAGTAGCATCTTTTATCTGATCTGCTATTGGAATGAAAACAAGATCAGCCATCAGTTCAACAACGTCGCGAGGGGTCCAGTGCTCTCCAGCCTCTTCGTTATTTTCTTCATTAAAGCGTCGAATAAGTTCTTCAAAAATTGTTCCCATAGCATGATTATCCAAAGCCGGATGTTTAAGAATAGTTTTGGCTTCATCCTTGTAAATTGGATTGGGAGAAAGATTGATGTCTGGGGAAACAAACTTCTCAATAATTGCACCGAGAATATCAGCTTCTACCATCGTATCGATCTGATTCCGGAATTTAAATTTCTCCAAAATTTCCTGCACATTTGGAGAAAAACCATCCAAATAAGCCTCAAAGTCGGCTTTTAATGTCTGCCTTTTTGCACGACTGGTAAGATCTCTCAAACAGAACGGAGAAGCATTACAGAAAGCTTGTCCAGCAGCATTACAAAGTGCCGGCCATTGATTATCTATATTTGCAGCATCCAACATCTTTTTCATATCAAGGACTTGTTGCTTTGTTCCTTCCAAAACCGCATCCAAACGACGAATTACCGTCATTGGAAGAATAACATCTCTGTATTTGCCGCGCACATAAATATCACGCAGACAGTCGTCTGCAATTCCCCAAATAAAACTGACAATTGAATTGTGAACCTGATTATCCATCCTATTTCCTCCTTACCTTGTTCATTTTCATATCCAAAAACCCCCGCACCTTACAAAATCCCCTTTCTTATTTCAATAGCGTAAATATCTAATTTTATTGAATGATTTTGAAATTTAGATGTTAGACAATCTTGAGTCGGAGAATGAGGAAATGCGCTAATAACGAGCAATTACAAAACTTGAAATTATCTGATTATAAAACTTGAATAAAATATTTTTCTAATTACAATGTCAAACAACTTTTTGGAGGTAATGATATGGATAAAATGCAAATTGTAAAAATTAAAGAAAATTTTGACAGAACCATTAACAATGTAGCAGCAACCATATATTTTAGGGACAAAACATGGAAAATGAAATTTTAGCGCCGCAAATAAAAATCGAAGACAAAATCCTGATGATCCGCGGTCAGCATGTGATGATTGACCGTGACCTGGCAGAACTTTACGGGGTCGAGACGAAAAGGCTTAATGAGCAAGTTCGCAGAAACATTGAAAGGTTCCCAGAAGAATTTTGTTTCCAACTAAACAAAGAGGAATTCACAAATTGGAGGTCGCAATTTGCGACTTCCAATTCTGATAAAATGGGGCTGCGAAGAGCCCCTTATGCTTTTACCGAACAAGGAGTCGCAATGCTTTCAGCAGTTCTGAAAAGCGACAGGGCTATTGCTGCCAGCATATTAATAATGAAAGCTTTTGTCGCTCTACGTCATTTTTTACAAAACAATTACAAACTTTTTGCTGAAATTGATTCAATCAAGAAGCATCAGTTGGAACACGATGTTCATCTGATTGAATCAGACAGACGCATTGACGAACTTTTCGACAAAATGGATAGATACAAAATCGAGGAGAAGCAGGGTATCTTTTTTCAAGGTCAGATTTTTGATGCCTATGCGAAATTCGAGTCATTTATTGCCGAAGCTGAAAAAGAGATCGTTCTGATTGACAATTATGTCGATTTAACAGTTCTGGAACGCTTTGCTAAGAAGAAAAACGGTGTAAAAGTTAGGATTTATACCTATCCAAAAACGAAAATCACATCACTTGATATCCAGAAATTCAATGAACAATATCCAACACTTGAGCTGAACCATACAGAAAAAATCCACGACCGCTTTTTGATTATTGACAACAAAATCCTTTACCATATCGGAGCATCGCTAAAGGATCTGGCAAAGAAGTGCTTCGGTTTTGAGATCATGGATTCATCGTGGATCGCGGAAATCCTGCGGAATTTGTGAGATGTTAAGTTTACATTGCGCCATCTGGCGAAGAGGCGATTTTTTTCACCCATTCAATGACTTTGGAAAGTGCTGTCTTGACCTCATCGTCATATACCGAAAGCGTCAGAGGGCTTACCTTTGCCGAGGTCCATTTCGGTGTATCCTTGATTGCGTTTCCGAAACCGCTGCCGCCGTGCGTGACCAGAGAATAAAGGGTCTTGTAGGAAACTCCGAAAAGCGCAAAAAGCACGACCGCAAGCACCAGAACCGCTGAAATCACCGAATAACGCACTTTGTGCGCAGAAATTTCATTCCGCAATTTTGAGAACATAAGTTTTCTCCTTTGTTCCGATTTCCTTATTTGATTTTGCTGTATTCCTCGTCACTTACCGGCTCAAGCCACTCAGAACCGGCTCCTTCGCAGGTGTTTACCGTTATCGAAAGGTGCGAAAACCAGCTGTCTGCTGCCGCACCGTGCCAGTGCTTGACCTCAGGCGGAATGCGGACGACGTCACCTTCGTTGATTGCTTGCGGCTCTTTGCCTTCGAACTGGATCCACCCTTTTCCGCCGACTCCGACAAGTATCTGCGACGAACAGTGATGAATATGCCAGTTGTTGCGGCAGCCTGGTTCGAAAGTGACATTTGCTATCGAAGCATCTTCGCTGTTGAGAGGCGCGAGCCAGCTGTTTCCGATAAAATATTTTGCGTAAGCAGTGTTCGGTTCGCCGACTGCGAACATAGATTTTTCAGCATAATCGCTGATGTTTTCAGCCTGAACTTTTGTGTTCGTTTTCTCTTTCATCGTGTTTTCTCCTGTTTTTTGGGTTGATGCGCACGCCGTCATGCAGACAAACGCTGCGGCAAGAAGGAATGCAATTGTTTTTTCTGAAAAATTTCTCATTTTTTATCTCCTAAAGTTTCGTTTACAGCCGCAATGATATTAAGCGTCCTCGGATAGCCGATATACGGCATGATCTGAGACGCGACCGAAATAAGGAACTCTTTGTTGTTACCGACAAGGTTATTGCCGTTTATGTGTGCCCTGAGCTGCGCTTCGTTCGTGCCGTCAGCCGCTATGTAGCAGAATGTCACCAGTTCTCGCTGCTGCACCGTAAGCCCTGTCCTCGTGTAGTAATCACCGAAACAGTTGTCTGCAAGCCAGCGGTTCATATAGCCTTTTTTATAGAAATCGCGCATTCCCTCTCCAAAAATCTCGATCTGCTTCTCCGCTCCTTTCTGAAGACGTGTTTCAGGTGTTGTAGTTGACTGACCGGCAAGAGGAATTCTGATTTTTTTCTTTTTGAAGACATAGTTTGTCGCCTTGAAGAAAGGATAGATCCTGCCGATTCCGCAGTAAGCAACAGCCTGATAGAGAATTTCCCTTGCCTCGACCGGAGTTACACCTTTTTCAAGCGATTCAGCAAGCATTTCCGGATAAAAATCGACTGCGCCGCGTCCGAGCATAGCGGCCAAGATCGCGATATGCCTCGTTTTTTCGTCAAGCCTGACACCATTTTCATTTACGACTTCATTCTGCGAAAAAGCAGTAAAGAACCCGGCAAATTCAGGGTCTGTTTTTTTCAACTCGTCCAGATAAGACCCTGCGGAAACAGTTGTTGTCAAAATCGCACTCATAATTATCACTCCTAAAAATTTTCTCATAAATCCTCCAATAAAAAAAATGAACATTATTTTGACACAGCGTCAGAATAAATAAAAATGACACCGTGTCAACTTTTTATTGAAAACCTCACCCTAAATCCCTCTCAGACCTCATCCCCGTCCCTTCTCCAGTGTGGCGAAGGGAGAAATTCAGGCGATGGACTTTTTGTTGTGACCTGGCGGATTCCCTGCATCAAGGTGTAGAGACGTAGCCTGATACGTCTCATCTTCCGGTTGCTGAGAGGGTTTCAGTTGCTGAGCGGTCGTTGCAAGCACAGTTAAAGCAAAAACTTGCCTCTATTACAAAATGACCTAAAATGTTGCGGTTTTTTCGGGGTTTGTTTGGTGAAAACAATGGTTAGCCAGCACAGCACAGCACAGCACAGCACAGCACAGCACAGCACAGCACAGCACAGCACAGCACAGCACAGCACAGCACAGCACAGCACAGCACAGCACAGCACAGCACAGCACCTCGGCTAAGACTATCGCATAAATCCAGCAAAATCAATAAATTCTTAAAGAAATTATTTAATAATATCAGCGAGTTACAGGATTTTTCATTATGCGATTTTTGTGCAAATTTCGGGAATAAAAAACAAAGGTTTTCAGGTGTGTTTTTTCAATAATTTTGGAGGGTTACTATGAAAAGATTTTATCAAACATGGGATTGCCCAGAGTGTGGAAAAAAAGAAAATGAGGAACAATTTTGTTCTGAATGCGGTGCCAAAGCTCCTAATCGTATACTTAAGTTTTGCCAAAAATGTCAGAAAAAAGCCACCCCTGATGAGAAATTCTGCCAAGACTGCGGTCAAAAATTAAGTACCATTCAAATTCATGATAATTACATCAAGTTTGATCCTTCAATCGAACATATTAACATGATTTCAAGAGAGCTCTTTGCAGCAAAAACCTTGGATGAAGCTTTTGAATGCGTTGACAAATACAACAGTGATAAAAGATTCAGTCATAAAGACTGGAGACTGCCAACATTGGAGGAACTGGGTTTCATCTATCAAATAAGCAAGATTTTACCTGATCTCTTAGCTAACCACACAATTTTTTGGTCTTCTACAGAAGAATCTACAGAAAAAAATAAAACTAAACCATTGGTTGCGGATTTTCTCTTTTGTTTCTTAGGAGAATCTCAGGATAAAGAGATCCCAAACAATGTTATTCTCATTCGTTAGAAAGAAGGAAAAAATGAAAAACAACACCATTTTCTTTTTGGTTTTTGCTGTTTTCAGCATAAATTTCACCATTTTCGCCGCCGACAAACCGATGCTGGCGGTTATGGAATTCGAGGACAGAAGCGGAACGATCCCGGAAAAAACGCTGTCAGATGCAGCTGAGTATCTGCGCAGTGCTTTGGCAAGTTCAGGGAAATTCATTCTCATCGCCAAAGAGCGTCAGGAAAAGGCGATGATTGCCGAGATGAAAAAGGAATCCTACAAACTTTGCAACGACAAGAACTGTCAGATTCCGCTTGGACAGGCTCTTTCTGCCGACACTATCTTGAGAACGACAATCAACTTTTTCGGGGGAACTTATATTATTACATCCGAGCTTATAAACCTTGAAAAAGAAGCGACTGAAAAGGCGGTGAAGGCGATTTTTGACGAGGGAGATGAAAGGCACATGCGTCATGCTCTGAACGACATTTCACAGCAGATCACCGGTGTCGAATACGATACAAAAAAATATTATCATCCTTATTGGAAGGCCGGATTATCACTTATAGCTGTCGGCGCGGCTATCGCTGGCGGAGGAATAGCAGGATTTCACATCGCTTCGGAAGACCAGCTAAGCAAATACAAAAAAATGAGGAACTCAGACAAAGCTTCCGCAGCTGTGCAAAGCGGCATGAATCATGCTGAATATCTCGAAAAGGCAAACAATTACCGAAACAAAGCGAAATCTTACAGGGGTTGGGAAATCGCGAGCGGAGTTATAGGCGGATCGCTTCTTGTTAGCGGAATCGTTTTGGTGGCAATCAAAAAAGAGGTTCCGAAAAATTTTGCTTTGAAAGATTTCTCGGTTTCGCCTTCTGACAAAGGCTTTTACGCTTCACTCAGCTTTGAATTCTAGGAGGAAACAATGAAGAAAATATTCTCGATTTTTTGCTTGATTCCGGTTGTTTTCCTGTTTTCGTCATGTGACATGCCTGACTACACCGATGAAATCAATGCGGCATATTTCAATGCAGGCGGATCAAGCGGCACAGCAGTTTGCACTTACGGACAATACAGATGTTCAGATAACGATTCTTATTTCTGCGGTTATTCCGGCAATGATCTTCTCTGGCTACTTTCGCAAAAATGCAGCTACGGATGTGATTCATCAACCGGAAAATGCAAAAGCTCGAACGATTCAGGCAACGGCTCAAGTTCAGGTTCTGATTCTAGTTCAGGCTCAAATTCAGGCTCAAATTCAGGTTCAGATTCAAGCTCAGGCAGCAGCTCAAGTTCAGGTTCATGCTCAACAATTGACGGCAATATGTGGTCTCCGAAATCCTCAGACTATATGACTTGGGATGATGCGGTTTCCTACTGCAACAATCTTACTGCATGCGGATATTCAGACTGGCACTTGCCGACAATCAGCGAACTCCGCACTTTAATACAGAATTGCAGCGGCACGGTTACAGGCGGCAGCTGCGGTGTCACGGACAGCTGTTTGTATTGGTGGCATGATTGCAAGAATGATGCCTGCTATGGTTGTGAGGATGATAATGGTAGCGGTAAATACAGTAAACTTGGTGATACCGATTGGTTGAGTGGGGCGTGGTCTTCCTCTATTGTGTCAGATAATACAGAGGCTGCATGGCATGTGCAATTCAGATTCGGAAACGTGCTATACAACTATAAGATAAACAGCACCGACTATGTTTATTGTGTAAGGTAGGTCGTTCGAGGCCACATTTTTGCGCGGACCTTACCTTTTTATTCCTTCTCCATTGTAGCGATGGAAGAAGGTTTCGCCGTTTGAAGAGGCGGGCGCAGACCTCACAAATTCCCCATAATTTCTTCAATCCACGATGAATCCAAGATTTCGAAAGCAAAGCATTTTTTGCCAAGATCTTTGAGTGAAGCACCGATGTGGTAAACCGTGTCATCAATACACAGAAAGCGGTCGTGGAAATTGGTGAAAACTTCTAATTTTATTGGAGAATATTGGGAGTTATGCTTCTCGATATCAAGCTGCAGCTGCGGAGAAATGCTTTTGGTCAGAATGCGAACCTCAACGCTGTCAACATGCTTGTCAAGCATTTTCAGGACACTGTCATCAATGTAATTATCGAATAATATTATTTTTTCTTTCGCACTGCGGATCAGGTCGCACACAAATGTATAGGCATCAAAAATCTGTCCGTTGAAGAAAATTCCTTCGGCCGGAGGCAAAGACGTGCGGACAAAAAAATCTATTTTCTCTTCCGTCTGGCTCACCCGTTCTTCCAGACGCTCGAAACGCTGATTCACGGCATAACCTTTAAGAAGATAATCTTTCAGAACTTTTAAAGCCCAAATTCTGAACTGCGTTCCGCGAATTGATTTAACACGGTAACCCACTGAAATAATTACATCTAAGTTGTAGTAATCGACCTGATATGTTTTTCCGTCGGAAGCAGTATAGGCAAATTTTGCCCAAACTGATTTTTTGTTTAGTTCTCCTTCAGAAAAAATACTTCTGACATGTTTGCCGATAACACTTTTATCCCTTTGAAAAAGTTCAGCCATCTGATCTATTGAAAGCCAGACAGTATCTTGGTCAAATGTCGCCTGAATGCGTGTAACTCCGTCTTCTGGGCACAATGAGCCGTATCAGGTTACGGCTCTACAAATCCAAAAACAAAATTTCAAAAATTATACTTAAATAAAAATCTAAAATAATTTGACATTTACGGTCGTCTTGTTAAATTAACCATGTTTTTGTTTGGCAAACTTGCTTCTTTGACATTTAAAATGAATGATCTTTATATCGAAATCAAAAAAGTCTTGATTTTGAAAAGATATTGTGTATTATTAACGCAACTTCTCCCCCAGGCCTCTGTTTTACATGCACACTTGGGGGCGTTCTGTTTTTTCTCAGTGCCGCATGGGATCTAAAGAATTCAAAACTATCGAAGAACAAATCGGGATTCTGAAAAGACGGGGACTTGATATTCCCGACGAGAAAAGAGCTTCGGATTTTCTTTTGCGTAATAATTACTACAGAATCAGCGGTTATTCTTTGACTTTGCGTTCTCACGATGTGTTCAATCAAGGCGCGACATTTCAGAATATTGTCGATATTTATGATTTTGACCATGCACTCAGGCATATTTTACTGCGTTATATCGAGCTGATAGAAGTTGCCGTGAAATCTCTTTATTCATACGAATTTACAAAATGTTACGGAGCTACAGGTTATTTGGATTCAGCGCATTTTTCGGATCAGGTCAAGTATCGCGAAATAATTGCAAAGGCAGAAAAACAAAAAGCAGCACGTCTTCCGCATGAGCCGTATCTGAAGCATTTTATTGAAGATTTGCATCAGAATCAGATCCCGCTATGGGCTTATGTGGATTTATTGACCATATCCGATATTTCGTTTCTGTATTCAATTTCGGAATTAAAAATACAAAGCGCGGTTGCGGATTCTTTCGGGCTTCGTAAAAAAGGAGCAGAATTATTGAAAAGTTTCATGCACAGCCTGACGATTATCAGAAATCTCTGCGCTCACGGCAGCCGCCTCTTCAACAGGCTTTTCGAGCAGAAGCCGTGGCTGAACAAAAAAGAACTTTCACTGCTCATGGTAAAAGACGGTGTAATTGATAACGCACATCTTTTTGGTTTTGTGCTGATTATGAAGCGTCTGCTCAAACCGGAAGAATTTGATTCAATGAAAAAGGAAATAATCGGTTTATCTGAAAAACTACCGTTTGTTTCACTGAGATACTACGGATTCTGCGATAATTGGCAGGATGTTCTGTAATTTTCCCACACATTCCCGTTTTGAGACGGCGAATAAGTCTGATTTCCACTAAAAAGATCGTTTATATTGACACAGTTTCAATACTTCAATTTTCACCGCTTATTTTTCCTCGTTTTTCTGCTCCGCTTTGGCACTTTTAAAGTTTTTTAAACCAAAAAGTTTCGCTGCATTTCCGGATAAAATCGCCGATTTGTATTGTGAAAGCTCCGGATCCTGCGAAAGTTCTTCCTTGAATTTAGAGAGTCCCGCGCTCAAAGCAGCTGACGGAACATAAGGGAAATCCGAGCCGTAAAGGATACGCTCAGGCGGGACGATCTTAATCAGCCGTTTCACACTTTCAGCATTCGGAGAACCGGCCACATCAAACCAGAATGACTTCAAATTGGCATCCCAGTCGATTTTTCCGGCATATCCCGCCGCCATGACTACCGGATGAACACCTTTCATTCTCGGCAGGGCAAGCGGAAGCAATGCTCCGGCATGAGGAACAACAAAACGTATTTTCGGATAACGTGCAGGAACATTGTGAGCAAACAGCAGAGCGACGGCACGTGTTGTCTCTGCTGTATATTCATACATCGCTAAAGGCAGACCTTCCGCCAGTTTTTTATTGAACGGTTCCGGCCTGTGCGGATGCAGTATCACAACGCTTCCAAGCTCGTTCAGAACTTTCATCAAAGGTTCAAGTGATTTATCTCCCAAATAAACACCACGGGCATTTGTCGGCATCCTGACGCATGAAGCTCCCAGTTTTACGGCGCGTTTCACTTCAGCTATCGATTCCGCAGTATCGGGAAGCGGCAGAGTAGCACACCACGCAGCACGCCCCTGAGCTCTCTTTGCAATCGCGGCAGCACTGTCGTTGACCGAACGGCAGACTTTAGCGGCTTCACCCGCATCACCGAAATAAGGCTGAGGCGCCGGAGTTGTCAGAACAGAAAACGAAATTCCGGATTTATCCATGAATTTATGCAACTCGTCCTCACTCCAGGCCGGAATCGGATAAAGCTCGTCCATCTCCGCATTGTGCTTTTTGAGAAGTGCAAGATATTCTTCAGTAGTGAAATGAGAGTGAACATCTATAACAGGGTCATCTTCAAC